>Ga0315902_10004158_pt1 | contig 21144 bp, 16 predicted proteins | sample LakEriMetagenome_9_FD_203523 | JGI IMG/M metagenome (GOLD analysis project Ga0315902, IMG submission 203523) | Freshwater fungal communities from buoy surface, Lake Erie, Ohio, United States - Buoy 12 MA117 | ecosystem: Environmental > Aquatic > Freshwater > Lake > Lake biofilm | place: USA... | reverse complement strand
TGCCCGATGGCGCCGAATTCGCTTTCGACGCGTCGGGCCGGCTGCAGGTCTTGCGCCGGCCGGAGGGAGATCGCGTCGAGCTCCACCACAACCCGCATTCCGGGCTGCTCGACAGCATCCGCGGCGCTCACGGCCAGCGGCTGCACCTGCACCACGACGCAGCCGGCCGACTGGTGTCGCTCGAGCACCCGGATGGCGGTCTCACGCGCTACCGCTATGGCGCCCGGGGTCTGCTGGTCAGTGTCGAAAGGCCCGACGGCAGCGTGCTGCGCTACCACTATGACGACGACATCAGCGGGCACGCGCTTACCCGGGTACGAGGCGCGGGCGAGGCCGATGGCGACTTCGCCTACGACGACCAGGGCCGGGCAGTTGCCTCGCGCCTGCTGGGCCAGCCCGGCGTGCGGCTGGTGTTCCAGCCCCCGGTATCCCCCGGCGCCACCGGTCTTACCGAGGTGCACCACGAGACCCGCGGCGTCTCGCGTTACCGCTGGCGCTACCTTGCGGGCGAGCACCGCAGCATGATCCTCGAGGCCTCCGGCCCGGGGTGTCCGGTGTGCCCTCCGGTCGGCTACCGGGCCACCTACGATCGCCTCGGGCGCATCCTCGCGCTGCGCGCCGACCACGCGGGGCGCGTGCTGCGCTGGCATCGCGATGCGGCGGGCCGCGTGATGCGGCTGTCGGCGTGGCACCCGGGGGCCGGGGCCACGGTGTCATCGTGGGAGCGACAGCTAAGCTACGCCGGGACCACGCTCGATGCACCGCTGAGCGGCTATCGCGAGAGCTCGGTCGCCCCGGGGCGCCACCGCGCGTTGCGCATCCTGCGCGATGCGCGCGGATTGCCGATCGAGACCGCGTACCATGGCTGGGCTCCCGACCTCGGCAGTCTCGATGCGGCAGCGCGCCCCACCCGCTGGCTACCGATCGTGCGCAGGCTGCGCTACGGATGGACGCCCTCCTCGCCGACGGATGAGCCGGTGCGTCTTGCCTGGATTGACGGGCCGCTGCCGGGCGAGGTCGATCGCATTCAGCTGCACCACGACAGCCTCGGCCGCCTGCGGTCGATCGCCTGGCCCGAGGGCTTGCGCGAGGAACGTCATTTCGATGCGATTGGCCGGCTGCGCGGGTGGCGCGAGGCGTCGGGCGCGATCACCGTCGTCGAGCGCGATGTCCGGGGCGTCGCGATGGCGGTGGTGCGCGATGCGCAGCGCCTCGTCCTGCCCGACCCGCGCCAGACCGGGGTCGCGAGGCCCGCATCCGGCGCCATTCCCGGTGGCGCGCCGGCAGCCGATCCGGCCTGGTCTGGCCCACCCTCGCACGGCCTCGAGATCCTCACCGATCCGCTGGGCGCGCGCACGCTGCGCTGGCACGACGACTTCGGCGATGTGGTCGCCGAGTCGAGCCCGCTGCGTGGGCTGGTCGTGCACCGGCGCGATGCGGCCGGACGCACCATCGTGCGCGCGCACGAAACCGGCGTCATCGAGCGCATCGCCTACGACGCGCTCGGCAGGGTGATCGCCCGCGTTGACGGCGATGGTGCGGCCGGCACGCGCCTGCGCTGGACCGGGCCGCATCTGGCAGGCATCGCCGACCCGGTTCGCCGCGTTGCCTGGACGCGCGATCCGCAAGGCCGCGTGCTCCTGGAGGCGGTGGTCATCGGGTCGACTGCCGGGTCGGGCGTCGGGATCGCGCCGCTCCGCGGCCCGCCCGCGGCCGCCGAGGGTCCGGCGCCTGTGATGGTGTCGACGTTCGCGCGCGATGCCCACGGGCGGGTGATCGTCGAGCAGCTACCGGGTGGACATCGGCTCGACGTCACCCGCGATGCGCAGGGCCTGGAGCGCGCGGTCGTCTTCACGGCAGCCGATGGCCGCAGGCTGGCGCTCGCCGAGGACATCGCCTGGACCGGCCGGCCTGCCGCGCCGAACATGGTCGGGGCGCGCGCTGCGCCGGGACTCTCGGGATGGCGGACCGGCGAGCGTCTGCGCGTGCGCATTCATCGCGATACCGCTGGTCGCGAGGTCGGGCTCGACGCCGACGACCGCATGGGCCCGGTGGTGCGACGACAGCTGCGGCGCGATGCCCTGGGTCGCATCGTCGCGATCGACGATCTCGACGGCCACCGCGAGCGCTTCGTCTACGACACCGCGGGCCGGCTGGTGGGCGCCGCCGGCCCGCTGGGCGTCGAGGGCTTCGCCTACGACGCCAACGGCAACCGGATCGTGCGCTGGTTCCGCGATGCCCGCCCTGGCGCTGCGGCCCGGGTGGAGCGACTGCAGCATGATCGCGACGGGCGCCTGCTCACGGTGTCGGCCGACGGCCAGCCGACCCGGCATGGCGCGCGCTCAGCCGATGGCACCTGGGGCCTCGTGCTGGCGGTCGCATCAGGCCCGGACGCCGGCTCTGGGCGCATCGAGGGTGTGCTGCGCGGCCCGCACGGGCGGCCGATGGCCCGCTTCGCCGAGGATCGTCTGCTCGCCGCGTACGACCATGACGCGAGCGGGCTGCGGGTGCGACGCCGAGACGGTCCCCGACCTGATCAGACCTCGCTCTTCCTGCACCGCGACGGATTGCTGGTCGGCGAGGCCGATCATCGCGGTCGGCTTCGTCGCTGGATCGTACGGATCGGCTTGCGGCCCGTGGCCGAGTTGCGCTTTGCCGCGGGGCGCTTCGCAGGGGCGCGGTGGCTGGTCGCCGACCAGCGCGGTTCACCCCTGATTGCGCTCGACGACACCGGCCGGGTGCGCTGGCGCGCGACGCCGTCGGCTTTCGCGGGGCACGGCGCGATGCCCGGCATCGCGGTTGACGATCCCGATCCCGCGCTACGCTACGCGGGGCACTGGGCCGACCCCGGTGGTGCGCACGTCGAGAACGGCTGGCGCAGCTACCTGCCGCACCTCGGCCGCTACGCCGAGCCCGATCCGCTCGGGCCGCTGGCCGGCCCCAACGAGCGGGCCTATGCCGGCAGTGATCCGATCGGGCGCATCGACCCCTTCGGGCTGTACGAGCTCGACGTCCATTACCACCTGAGTTTCTTCCTGGCCCGTACGGCTGGTGCGTCGCCGCAGCGCGCCCACATGGTCGCGCTCGCCGCGCAGTACGTCGACGACAACCCGCTCACGCGCCCCGAGAGTGCCGGCAACTTCGCAGCGCGCTCGCTCTACCATTTCGTGATGGCCGGTTACGACCGGAGCAGCGATCCCGCCACCCGCTTCCACGATCCCCGCAGCCCGCAGCTCGACCGCCTGCTCGCCGCCGCGCACAGCCCGCGGGCGTCGGCCTGTGCGAGGCTGGTCTTCTTCGGCGAGTTCCTGCATACCTTCCAGGACAGCTTCGCGCACCGCGACCACGACAACCAGCCCTTTCGCTCGCAGGACGGACACCTGCTCGCGGGCCACGACCCCGATCAGACCTACGACGTGATCAATGCCGCCTCACCGCCCGGCTCGGCGCTGCGAGCCTTCGCCGATTACCGCTGGAACGAGGCGCGCACGCTGCGCATGGCCCAGGAAAGCTGGGAACAGATGCGGCGCTTCTTCGGGCTGCGGCCCCCGGTCGGATTCGAGGCGCTGCAGGACACCGTGCGGCGCTTTGCGCAAACCGGCGCCGAGCGCAATGCTCGCTGGATCAGCACCTCGCGGCGGCCCGAAACCCAGGGTGAGTACACCTTGCGCAAGCTCGCCGAGCTGCGCGACAAGGTTCGCGTACTCGGCGAGGTCCTGCACGATCACGGTCTCGGTGGCTTCGACACCCTCTACGCCGACGGCGAGGGCGAGTTGTTCCAGGCACGCTACCGTGCGCAGGCTGGCGCCGCCCAGCGCGAACGCTACCTCGCGGGGCTCGATCACGGCCGCGGCGGCGAGCCCGATCCCTTTCCGGGGATCCTGTTGCCTGGCGACTGATGCCGCCGCGCCCAGACCGCCGCCTCGTGACGGCCGGGGTCCTACATCACCGCGCCGAGCTGCCAGGGCACGAACTCGTCGTTACCCATGCCCAGCGCCTCACTGCAGGTGCGCTCGCCACCGGCCACCCGCAGCATCCGTTCGAAGATCTCGCGGCCCTTGTCCTGCACGCTGACCGTCCCATCGACGATCTCGCCGCAATTGATGTCCATGTCCTCGGTCATCCGCTCGTACAGCGGCGTGTTGGTGGCGAGCTTGATCGACGGCGAGGGCTTGCAGCCGTAGACCGAGCCGCGCCCGGTCGTGAAGCAGATCAGGTTGGCGCCACCCGCCACCTGCCCGGTGGCCGACACCGGGTCGTAGCCCGGCGTGTCCATGAACACCAGCCCGCGAGCGGTCACCGGTTCGGCGTACTCGCAGACCGCCACCAGGTTGGTCGTGCCGCCCTTGGCGACCGCGCCGAGCGACTTCTCGAGGATCGTCGTGAGGCCGCCAGCCTTGTTGCCGGGCGACGGGTTGTTGTCCATGCTGCCGGCATTGCGCTCGGTGTAGGCCTCCCACCAGCGGATGCGCGCGATCAGCCGCTCGGCGACCTTCGGCGAGACCGCGCGGCGCGTGAGCAGGTGTTCCGCGCCGTAGATCTCCGGCGTTTCGGACAGGATCACCGTGCCGCCGTGCGCCACGACCAGATCGCAGGCCGCGCCGAGCGCCGGGTTGGCGGTGATCCCCGAGTAGCCGTCGGAGCCGCCGCACTGCAGACCGATCACGAGATGGCTGGCGGGCACGCGCTGCCGGCGCACCCCGTTGGCCGCGGGCAGCATCGAGGCCACCGCTGCCACGCCGGCCTCGACGGTGCGCCGGGTGCCGCCGCTCGTCTGGATGACCAGCGGCTTCAGCAGCGAGCCCTCGTGCATCTGCTCGGCCTGGAACAGCGCGTCCATCTGGTTGGCCTCACAACCAAGTCCGATGATCACGACCCCGGCGAAATTCGGATGCCGGCAGTAGCCGGCGATCGTCCGCCGCAGCACGTCGATGCCCTCGCCGGCCGAGTCCATGCCGCAGCCCGAGGCGTGCGTGATCGGCACCACGCCATCGACATTCGGGAACTCCGCCAGTCGCTCGGGCGTGAAATGCGCGGCCACGTACTTCGACACCGAGGCCGAGCAGTTCACCGTCGCGATCACGCCGATGTAATTGCGGGTGGCCACGCGCCCGTCGGCGCGCACGATGCCCATGAAGCTGGCCGGCTCGGCGGCGGGCGCCACCGGCTTCGCATCGACGCCGATCGCGTAGTCGCGCTCGAAGGTGTCGAAGGCGAGGTTGTGGGTGTGCACATGCATGCCGGGCACGATGTCGGCCGTGGCGAAGCCGATGATCTGGTCGTAGCGGCGCACTGGCTGGCCGCGAGCGACGGCGCGTACCGCGAGTTTGTGCCCTGCGGGGATCGCATCCACGCAGACCACGCCTTCGGCGTCGATGCGGGTGCCTGCCGGAAGCGGGCGCGCGGCGATCACGACATCATCGGCCGGGTTCAGGCGCAGGGTGGGGCGGCGAATGAGTGAAACGACCTTGGACATGGCGGCGTGTCTCGGCAGCAGCGTGGGCGCGGCCCGGTTCGGGCGCTCCGTATACTAGCCGCATGTCGTCGTCATCGCAGGAGCCGGCCGAGGACGTCGCACCGGCCGATGCCGCGGAGCCTGCCCGTCGCCCATCGCTCGCCGTGCTGCGCGGCCTGCTGCCTTTCGTGCTGGCCTACCGCGGCAAGGTGGTGGCCGCGGGCATCGCGCTTCTCGTGGCGGCCGCGGCCACGCTCGCTGTGCCGATCGCGTTTCGCGAACTGATCGATGTCGGCTTTGCGGTCGCCGGACCGGCGGGCATGCCGTCGGCCGGGGCGGGCCATGTGGATCTCGGTTTTCTTGCGCTCTTCGGGGTGGCGGCGGTGCTCGCGATGGGCACGGCGGCCCGTTTCTACTTCGTGTCGTGGCTCGGCGAGCGCGTCACTGCCGATCTGCGCGCGGCCGTCTATGCGCGGGTGCTGCGTCAGGATCCGGTGTTCTTCGAGACGCTGCGCAGCGGCGAAGTCCTGTCGCGCCTGACCGGAGACACCACGCTCATCCAGACCCTGGTGGGTACCAGCGTGTCGATGGGGCTTCGCAATCTGGTGCTGTTCGCCGGTGGCCTCGTGATGCTCGTGGCCACCAGCGCCCGACTGGCGGCACTGATCGTCGCGCTGCTCGTCGTCGTCATCGTGCCGATCCTGATCGTGGGTCGCCGCGTCAGGCGCCTGTCGCGCGCCAGCCAGGACCGCATCGCCGACAGCAGCGCGCTGGCCGGCGAGACCCTGGGGGCAATCCAGATCGTGCAGGCCTATGCACGCGAGCCCTTCGAGGCGCAGCGCTTCCGTGATGCCACCGAGGGGGCGTTCCGGGCGGCGGTGCGTCGCACCCGTGCGCGCGCGATGCTCACGGCGCTGGCGATCATCCTGGTGTTCGGCGCGATCGTCTTCGTGCTCTGGCTGGGCGCGCAAGCGGTGCTTGCCGGACGGATGAGCGCCGGCGAGCTCGCGCAGTTCGTGCTCTACGCGGCGATCGTCGCCGGCGCGATCGGCGCGCTGTCGGAGGTGATGGGCGACGTGCAGCGCGCCGCCGGTGCCGCCGAGCGTCTGCTCGAACTGCTTGCGGCGCAGCCGCGGATTCGTGCGCCCGAACCGGCAGTCGAGCCTGCTGGCGGCGCGTCTGCCCCGAGCAGGGCCGCGGCCGCGGTGGCAGCATCCACCGCGCCGCCGACGCTCCCCGACACCGCGCGGGTGGCGCGTGCTGGCGCCGCGCTGAGTTTCGATTCGGTCACCTTCCACTACCCTTCGCGACCCGCCGAGGCGGCGCTCGCCGGCCTGGATTTCCGCATCGAGCCTGGCGAGACGGTCGCACTCGTGGGCCCCTCGGGCGCGGGCAAGACGAGCGTCTTCGCGCTGCTGCTTCGCTTCTACGATCCGCAAACCGGGGTGATCCGCCTGGATGGCGTCGATCTTCGTGCCGTCGATCCGGCGGCCCTGCGCGAGCGCATCGGACTGGTCTCCCAGGACAGCGTGGTCTTCTCGGCCAACGTGCTCGAGAACATCCGCTACGGCCGACTCGAAGCCACCGATGAGCAGGTGCAGGCGGCCGCCGTGGCCGCCCACGCCGACGAGTTCATCGCCCGTCTGCCTCAGCAATGGCATACCCATGTCGGCGAGCGCGGCGTGCGTCTGTCGGGCGGCCAGCGACAGCGGCTCGCGATCGCACGCGCGCTGCTGAAGAATCCGCCGTTGCTGCTGCTCGACGAGGCCACCAGCGCACTCGATGCCGCCAGCGAGCAGGCGGTGCAGGCGGCGCTCGAGCGGGCGATGAGGGGTCGCACCACGCTGGTGATCGCGCACCGGCTTGCCACGATCACCCGTGCCGATCGGATCCTGGTGCTCGATCGCGGCAGGCTGGTCGAGGCCGGCAGCCATGGCGAGCTCGTGGCTCGTGGAGGCCTGTATGCGCGTCTCGCGGCCATGCAGTTCACATCCTGATCAGCCCGCCACGCCGAGCGCGCCGCCGGCCGATGCGCTACCCTAGCGCGCGACGCGATGCCCAAAGACGGCATCCGGCCGGGCGGGCCCCGGATCCGCTTTCGGTCAAGGAGACAGACGATGGGCAATCGACTCGCCGGCAAGACCATTCTCGTGACGGCCGCTGCGCAGGGCATGGGCCGCGCCGCGGCGCTCGCGATGGCGCGCGAGGGCGCCACCGTCCATGCGACCGACATCCGCGATGACCTGCTCGCCACGTTGGCCGACGAGGCCAGGATCGCCGGGCATCCGTTGCGCACGCATCATCTCGATGTCACCGATGCTGCGGCGATCGACGCGCTGATCGGTGCGCTGCCTGTGCTCGACGTGCTCTTCAACTGTGCCGGCTACGTGCACCAGGGCTCGATCTTCGATTGCACCGAGGATGACTGGGACTTCAGCTTCACGATCAATGTCCGCTCGATGTACCGGACGATCCGCGCGGCATTGCCGCGCATGCTCGAGCACGGCGGTGGCTCGATCATCAACATGGCCTCGGTGTGCTCCTCCGAGAAGGGCTTTCCGAACCGTTTCGTCTACGGCACCACGAAGGCGGCCGTCATCGGACTGACGAAGTCGATCGCCGCCGATTTCGTCACCCGCGGCATCCGCTGCAATGCGATCGGCCCTGGCACCGTCGACACCCCGAGTCTGCACGATCGCATGCGAGCGCTCGGCGACATCGACGAGGCGCGCCGGATGTTCGTCGGCCGTCAGCCGATGGGCCGGCTCGCGGTCGCCGAGGAGATCGTGCCCATCGTCATCTATCTGGCCAGCGACGAGAGCGTGTTCGCCACCGGTCAGATCTTCAACGTCGACGGCGGCATCACCATCTGATCGGCGGCATCTGCCGATCATGTCGCGAGCATGCCGCTGCGCTGCGCTTTCCACCCACGAGGAGATCCCTGCATGAAACTCGTCCGCTACGGCCGGCCCGGCAAGGAGAAGCCCGGTCTCATCGACGCTGACGGCCGCATCCGCGACCTCTCCGGCATCGTGCCCGACATCGGCGCGGCGCAGCTGTCGCCGGCTGGACTTCGCAAGCTCGCCAAGGTCAAGCCCGAGAAACTGCCGCTCGTGCGCGGCCGTCCGCGGTATGGCGTGCCCTTCACCGGCGCGACCAAGTTCGTGGCGATCGGGCTCAACTACGCCGACCACGCCGCCGAGACCAACAACCCGATCCCCAAGGAGCCGATCGTCTTCCACAAGACGCTGTCGTGCATGCAGGGTCCCGACGACGACGTGATGCTGCCCAAGGGTTCGGTCAAGACCGACTGGGAGGTCGAGCTCGGCATCGTCATCGGCACCCGCGCGCGCTACGTCACCCGCAAGGCGGCGCTCGATCACGTCGCCGGCTACGTGCTGGTCAACGATGTGTCCGAGCGCGAGTGGCAGATGGAGCGCGGACCCACCTGGGACAAGGGCAAGGGTTTCGACACCTTTGGCCCGGTCGGCCCGTGGCTGGTGACCGCCGACGAGGTCGGCAATCCGCAAAAGCTCGACATGTGGCTCGACGTGAACGGCGAGCAGCGCCAGCGCGGCAGCACGAAGACCATGATCTTCGACTGCGCGACGCTGATCTCCTACGTGAGCGCGCTGTTTACGCTGAATCCCGGCGACATCATCACCACCGGCACGCCGCCAGGCGTGGGCTCGGGCATGAAGCCGCAGAAGTTCCTGAAGGCCGGCGACGTCGTCACCCTCGGCATTCAGGGGCTGGGTCAGCAGACCCAGCGGATCGTCAAGTTCGCGATCTGACCCGGTCGGTGCGGGGTCGCAACCGACCCGCGCGGCAGGCGTTCAGAGCCTGACGCGGCCGGCGTTCTCGAGCAGCCAGCCCGCCATCGTCTCGATGTCGGCTGGCTGTCGAAAGACATGGCCCTGCGCGGCGTCGCAGCCGAGCACGGTCACCACGTCGAGTTGCGCGCGGGTTTCGACGCACTTGGCCACCGACTCGATGCCGAGCTGGCGTGCCAGCGATACCGTGGCGGCCGCGATGGCCTCCTCGGTGGGGTCACCCGCCGGGCCCACCGAGGCACGGCAGTCGAACTTGATACGCTGCGGGGGCAGCTGGCGAAGCGCGCGCAGCGTCGCGAAGCCATGCCCGAAATCATCGATCGACAGCTGCACGCCGCCCTGCCGAAGCTGGCCCAGCTGGCGCTCGGCCGCACCCCAGTCGGTCAGCAGACCGGCGTCGGTGATTTCGAGTTCGAGCATCTCGCCGTGCAGTGCGTAGCGGGCGAGCAGATCTTCGACCCGATCGGCGAAATCCGCCTGCGCGACCTGCCGTCCCGAGACATTGACCGCCACCGGGATCGCGAGCCCGCAGCGTTGCGCAAGCCAGCGCGCGTCGCGACAGGCCTGCTCGAGCACCCGTTCGCCGAGCGTCTGCAGGGTGCCGGTTTCCTCGGCCAGCCGCACCAGCTCGACCGGGGTGACATGGCCGAGTTCCTCGTCGCGCCAGCGCAGCAGGGCCTCGAGCCGCGTGATCCGATGGCCGCGCAGTTCCACCTGGGGCTGGTAGACCAGTGTCGGCGATTCGCTGGCGAGCGCGCTTCGCAGCCGCTGGGCGAGCTGGGCTCGACGCGAGGCGCGTGCGGTCACCCGCTCCTCGTAGATCCGGTAGCCCCCCTTGAGTTCGCTCTTGGCCTGATACATCGCGAGGTCGGCCCGGCGCAGCATCTCCACCGGATCGACCTCGCCTGGCACCGCCAGCGCGATGCCGATGCTCGCGCCGACGAAGACATCATGGCCCGAGACCCGCATCGGCAGCGCCAGCGCCGCGAGGAGCTTCGCGGCCACGCTGACCGCTTCGTCGGCACCGCCGGCCACCGTGAGGATCACGGCGAATTCGTCGCCGCCGAGCCGGCATACCGTGTCCGACTTGCGCAGTGTGGTGGTGATTCGACGGGAGACCTCGCGCAGCACGCCATCGCCCAGCGCGTGGCCATGGACGTCGTTGACGCGCTTGAAATCGTCGAGGTCGATGAACATCACCGCGACCTGGGCGCCACCGCGGCGGGCGGCAAGCGAGCGCTCCACTGCCTGCTGGAAATACTGTCGATTGTGCAGATCGGTGACCGGGTCCTGGTGAGCGGCGAGCGACAGGCGCGCCTGCGTGTCGGTCCGCTCGGCGACTTCGCGGGCCAGCGCCCGGTCGCGCTCATGCAGGCGATCGAGCAGCCGGTTGTAGGCCTGCCCGAGCACGCGCGCTTCCCCCGGTCCATCGTCGGGCGCGCGTGCGGGTGCGGCCGAGTCGGTCCCGACGCCAGCCGCAAAGCGCACCAGCCGGGTGATCGGCCGCATCAGCCAGACGAGGGCTGCAGCGCCAGATATGCCGAGCACCACGGCGCTGAGTGCGACGATCGCGGCCAGGCCGTCTCGCGCACCCGCGATCTCGGCGATCAGCGCGGCCAGCGTCAGGGCCATCCCGGCGAGGGCGAGCGCGGCGAGCGCTCGAAGCAGCAGCGCATGCTGCTCGACCCACAGGGCGAGCGACGGTCGGGGCGCGGCGCTCGCGGCGGTCGTCATGCGGGGGCGCAGGCGGCCGAGTTGCGCGCGCAAGGGCTCGAGGGTGCTTCGCATGACCAGCATTCTCGCGGGTGTGCCCGGGCGGCGCTTGGACCAATGTCACAGGCTTCATGCGAAACTCGCCGCCATCCGGTGCGCTGGCGCCGCGACCACCACCCGCGTGAAGGAGTCGGGGCATGAACCAGATCGACCTTGGCGGCCGCAGCGCGGTCATCACCGGCGGAGCCTCCGGTATCGGGCTGGCCATCGCACGGCGGCTGGCGGCCGATGGTGCGCGCGTCACGGTGTGGGATCGCGATGCCGACGGCGCTCGCGCCGCGGCGGCCGCGCTGTCGCTGGTGCCGCAGGGGGAGCATGGCGGGCTGGCGGTCGATGTCACCGATGCCGAGGCGGTGGCCGCCGCCGCCGCGCAGACGCTCGCGCGCACCGGCCGGATCGACATCCTCGTGTGCAGCGCCGGCATCACCGGTCCGAACGCCACCACCTGGGACTACGACCCGGCGGCCTGGCGCCAGGTGATCGATCTCAACCTCAACGGCGTGTTCTACTGCAACCGGGCGGTGGTGCCGGCGATGCTCGCCGCCGACTACGGGCGGATCGTGAACATCGCCTCGATTGCCGGCAAGGACGGCAACCCGAACGCCAGCGCCTACAGCGCCTCGAAGGCAGCCGTCATCGGGCTCACCAAGAGCCTGGGCAAGGAGACCGCCCGCAGCGGTATACGGGTCAACTGCATCACGCCTGCGGCCGTGCGCACCCCGATCTTCGAGCAGATGACCGAGCAGCACATCGCCTTCATGCTCTCGAAGATTCCGATGGGCCGCTTCGGCGGCGTCGAGGAGGTGGCGGCGATGGTCGCGTGGCTGGCATCCGAGGAGTGCTCGTTTTCCACCGGCGCGGTCTTCGACCTGTCGGGCGGGCGCGCGGTCTACTAGCGCAGGCGCGCGGGTCCGGCGCCCCGACGCCGGTGCTACAGCGCCGGCCGGCCGGCCGGGGCCTGGCGAAGCCGCGCTGCCAGGCGCTGGGGTGTGGGTGCGCCTGCGGCCCCGCCCTCGCAGAGGCGATCGAGCACCAGGGCCGGGTGGCGGCCGATGCCATCGCGCCGGTCGATTCGCCGCCACGGGCCGTCTGCCACGATCGACCAGCTTCCGTCCGGGCGTCCGAGCGCCAGAATGCGTCGCTCCTGGGTGTCACAGCGCAGAGCCTCGTAGCTGAGGTTGCGCGCACCGCCGCTGCCCACCACCACCAGCGTGTACCGCACCAGACGCTCGCGGTCGATGGCGAGGCTGTCGGCGTCGATTGCCACGCGCTGGCCCGCGGGCGCGTCCGGGTCGATGTCGATCAGCGCCGAGGCCGACAGCGGGGGTGGGCTCGACGGCATCACAGGGTCCACCGGCGGCACCGGATCGGCGAGTCCGAAGAAGCGTCCCTGCTGTGCCGGGGCGGCGTGGGCGCCGAGCGTCAGCAGCAGCGAGATGGCCCAGAGGCTCGCGCGCCGCGCGAAGGGCCCGCCTGCGCCTCGCCCGCCTCTCATGGCGATGCGCCCGCGTCGCCTGCCTGCCGCGGTCGCGCCGAGGCGGCGCGATCCGGCGTACCGAAGATCAGCCGGCCGAGCTCGTCGAGCGCCTGCCGGTAGACCTCGCGCTTGAACTCGATCACCGACTCGAGGGGGATCCGGAAGTCGTGCCAGCGCCAGGCATCGAACTCCGGCTGCTCGGTGGCGCGCAGGCGCACATCCGTGTCGCGACCGACCATCCGGAGCAGGAACCAGATCTGCTTCTGGCCGCGGTAGTGACCACGCCACTCCCGGCGTACCCACTGCACCGGCACGTCGTAGCGCAGCCACTCGCGGGTGCGGCCGATGATACGCACATGCTCGGGCTGCAGTCCGGTTTCCTCGTGAAGCTCGCGGAACATCGCCTGCTCGGGCGTCTCGCCGCGCTTGATGCCGCCCTGAGGGAACTGCCAGGAATGCTCCCTGACACGCTTGCCCCAGAAGACCTCGTTCTTCTGGTTGACGAGAATGATCCCTACGTTGGGGCGGTAGCCATCTCGGTCCAGCATGGGCCAACCCCTCGATCCCTTAGAATGCGACCGATTATATCGACGGCCTCGACGGTCCCGCCATGAAAGCCTCGCAGTTCCACGTCTCGACGCTGAAGGAAGCGCCCGCCGACGCCGAGATCGTCAGCCACCGTCTGATGACGCGCGCCGGGATGATCCGCAAGCTCGCCGGGGGCATCTACAACTACATGCCGATGGGCCTGCGCGTGATCCGCCGCATCGAGGCGATCATTCGCGAGGAGATGAACCGCGCGGGCGCCATCGAGCTGCTGATGCCGGTGGTGCAGCCCGCCGAGCTCTGGATGGAGTCGGGGCGCTGGGAGCAGTATGGCCCGGAGCTGCTGCGCGTGAAGGACCGCCACCAGCGCGACTTCATCATCCAGCCCACCTCCGAGGAGGTCATCACCGACATCGCCCGGCACGAGATCCGCAGCTATCGGCAGATGCCGAGGAATTTCTATCACATCCAGACGAAGTTCCGCGACGAGCGCCGGCCGCGCTTCGGCATCATGCGCGGCCGCGAGTTCACGATGAAGGACGCCTACTCCTTCGACCGCAGCCGCGAGGCCGCGCTCGCCAGCTATCAGGCGATGTTCGATGCCTACGTGCGCATCTTCGAGCGCATGGGACTGGTCTTTCGGGCGGTTGCCGCCGACACCGGCGCGATCGGTGGTTCGGCGAGCCATGAGTTTCAGGTGATCGCCGACACCGGCGAGGACGCGATCGCCTGGTGCCCCGAGTCGGGCTATGCGGCCAACGTCGAACTCGCCGAGGCCCTGCCGCTGCTGGCCGAGCGCGGGCCGGCCACCGAGACGCTCGCCTGCACGCCCACGCCCGGGGCGGCCCGCTGCGAGGATGTCGCCACGTTGCTCGGGCTGCCGATCGAGCGCACCGTCAAGTCGCTGGTCATCGCGGTCGACCCGACGGCCGACGCCGCCGCAGCCGGCGAACAGGCCCGCGTGACCCTGCTGCTGGTGCGCGGCGACCATGAACTCAACGAGGTGAAGGCCGGCAAGGTCGCAGGCCTGAAGGGTTTCCGTTTCGCCACCGAGGCCGAGATCGTCGAGCACTTCGGTTGCCGCCCCGGCTACCTCGGTCCGATCGGCACTCCCAAGCCAGTGCGGGTGATCGCCGACCGCACGGTTGCGCGGATGAGCGATTTCGTCTGCGGCGCGAACCGCGAAGGCCACCACCACACCGGGGTGAACTGGGCGCGCGATGTCGAGCCGCAGCTCGCCCTTCACGGCATCACCCTCGAGGAGGCCGACCTGCGCAATGTCGTCGCCGGCGACCCCTCGCCTGACGGCGCCGGGCGTCTGGCCATCCAGCGCGGCATCGAGGTCGGCCATGTCTTCTACCTCGGCACCAAGTACTCCCAGGCGCTGAACGCCACCTTCATCGACGACGACGGCCGCAGCAAGATCATCGAGATGGGCTGCTACGGCATCGGCGTCACGCGCCTGCTGGGCGCGGCCATCGAGCAGAACCACGACGAGCGCGGCATCATCTGGCCGCGGCCGATCGCGCCCTTCGAGGTGGTGGTGGTGCCGCTGGGCTACGGCAAGTCGGCGGCGGTGCGCGAAGCGGCCGACGGCATCTACGCGCAGCTCGTGGCCGCCGGCGTCGATGTCGTGCTCGACGACCGCGACGAACGTCCGGGCGTCATGTTCGCCGACTGGGAGCTCATCGGGGTGCCGCTGCGCGTCACCGTCGGCGAGCGCAGCCTGAAGGAAGGCAAGGTGGAGCTGGTCGTGCGGTGCGGGCTCCACACCGAGGCGGTGCCGCTTGCCAGCGCGGTCGACGCGCTGCGCGCGCGGCTCGCGGCCAGCTGAGCCATCGGAGCCCGCGGGCGTGATCGCCAGCCGGCTCGCCGCGTGGCTGGCTGCGCTGCTGATCGGCGTGGCGCCCGCGCTGGCGTGGGCCGGCGCGCAGCGCTACGAGCCGATGTCGGCCGCGGTGCGCGGTGCGCTGTCGGCGATGGTCGCCGCCGACCGCACGCCGCCCGAGCCGGTCTTCGCGAGCCTGCAGGAAAAGGTCGACTGGCTGGCCACCATGTCGGAGCGCCTCCCGCGGCGCTGGAAGCCCGACTACCAGAGCCGCATCGAATTCCTGAAGACCGCCCGCTACGAGGCGCTGCGTGCCGGGCTCGACCCGCAGCTCGTGCTCGCGCTGATCGAGGTCGAGAGCTACTTCCGGCGCTATGCGGTGTCGAGCGCCGGCGCCCGCGGCTACATGCAGGTGATGCCCTTCTGGTCGGACGTGATCGGCGATGGCGATGCGTCGAAGCTCTTCGACATGCGCACCAACCTGCGCTACGGCTGCAGCATCCTTCGTCATTACCTCGATCTCGAGGGCGGCGACCTGTTCCTGGCGCTCGGCCGCTACAACGGCAGCCGCGGCCGCCGGGAGTATCCCGACGCGGTGATGAAGGCCTGGCGCCGCTGGGAGTTCAGGCCGGCGGTGCCGGCGATCGCGCCGGCACGACCGCCATCGTGAGCCGCGAGGTGCACACCGGGCGGCCGTGGCCGTCGTCGATCTCGATCTGCCAGACCTGGGTGCTGCGGCCGATGTGAACCGCGCGGCAGTTGCCGTGCACCCAGCCCTCGCGCATCGCGCGCAGGTGATTGGCATTGATGTCGAGGCCGACGGCCTGCTGGCTGTCGTCGAGGGTGAGCCAGGCCGCGCAGCTGCCCAGGGTCTCGGCCAGCGTGACCGAGGCGCCGCCATGCAGGATGCCCGCCGGCTGCACGGTGCGGCGATCGACCGGCATGCGCGCGCTGAGCGTGCCGTCGCCGATCGCGGTGAACTCGATGCCGAGCAGACCCACGACCGTGTCGCGGTGGATCTCGGCAAGCCGCGCGAGCGTGATGTCGCGGCGGAAGATGCGGGAGGCCGATGGTGGGGAGGAGGGGGCAGTGTTCATCGTGGCGCGTTCGGGGAGGGGTCGGGCAGCACCTTGCCCGGGTTCAGCAGGCCCTGCGGGTCGAGCGCCTGCTTGATCGCGCGCATCAGCGCAATCTCGACCGGCGACTTGTAGTGCAGGTTCTCCTCGCGCTTGAGCTGGCCCAGGCCGTGTTCGGCGGAGATCGAGCCGTGGTGCCGGTCGACCGCGTCGTAGACGATGCGGTTGATCAGCGGCTCGGTCGCCATGAAGGCGTCTTCGTCGGCGCCCGGCGCGGGCGATACGTTGTAGTGCAGGTTGCCATCGCCGAGGTGGCCGAAGACCACCATGCGCACCCCGGGTGCGGCGCGCGCGATCTCGGCGCCGGTCTGCTCGACGTAATCGGCGATCGAGGAGATCGGCACGCCGATGTCGTGCTTGATGTTGCGGCCTTCCATCGCCTGCGCCAGCGGGATGTTCTCGCGCAGCGCCCAGAAGGCGCGCGACTGCGCGATCGAGGCGGCCACCGCGGCGTCGGTCACCAGCCCCGCCTCGAGGGCCTCGGCCATCAGCGCCTCGAAGAGAGCCTGCGCATGGGCCTCGCCTTCAGCATCCGAGGATTCGAGCAGGACGTAGTAGGGCGAACCCGCAGCCAGAGGCCGGCGCGCCTGTGGAAAGTGGCAGTCGACCAGCGAGAGGCAGAACTCGCTGATCAGTTCGAAGGCGGTGAGCGAGGCCGCCAGCCGGCGCTTGGCGAGGTCGAGCAGTGCGACCGCGGCCTGCACCGAGGGCACGGCTGCGAAGGCGGTGAGTTGTGCGGCCGGCAGCGGGAACAGCTTGAGGGTGGCCGCGGTGATGATCCCCAGCGTGCCTTCGGCGCCGATGAACAGATCACGAAGGTCGTAGCCGGTGTTGTCCTTGCGCAGGCCACGCAGACCGTGCCAGATCTCGCCCTGGGCGGTCACCACCTCCAGGCCGAGGCACAGCTCGCGCGCATTGCCGTAGCGCAACACCTGCACGCCGCCGGCGTTGGTGGCGAGGTTGCCGCCGATGGTGCAGGAGCCCTCGGCTGCGAGCGACAGCGGGAACAGGCGTCCGGCTTCGCGGGCGGTGCGCTGCAGGTCGGCGAGCACGCAGCCCGCCTCGGCGGTGAGGGTGTCGTTGGCGGTGTCGATCGCGCGCACCCGGTTCATGCGGGCGAGCGACAACACCAGCGCGCGACCGGAGTCATCGGGGGTGCCGCCACCAACCAGGCCGGTGTTGCCGCCCTGCGGCACGATCGGGATGCCGGCTTGCGCACAGTGGCGAACCAGCGCCGCCACCGCCTCGGTGCTGCGCGGCTGGGCGACGGCGAGCGCGCGCCCGCGGTAACGCTTGCGCCAGTCGATGACGAAGGCTTCGGCGGCTGCGGCATCCTCGACGATGCCGGCATCGTCGGGCCAGGCGGACAGCGGCAGTCTGCTGTTCATGCGGATCTCCCGGGAAGGCCGCCGTCAGGGCGGATCCTTGAAGCGGCCGCCGGCGGCATTGGCCATGTAGACGACGGCGCGCTCGACCTCGATGGCACTGAGCGAGGGATCGCCGCCCTTGGGCGGCATCTGGCGGATGCCCTTGACCGCGGTGCGCACCAGCGAGCGCTGGCCCTCGGCGATCAGCGGGCGCCAGGCGGCGGTGTCGCCGAGCTTCGGGGCCTTGAGCACCCCGGTGGTGTGGCAAGCGGCGCATACCGCCTCATAGACCGTACGGCCATCGCGCCCGCCCGATGGGGCGGCTGCCTTGGCCGGCTGCGCGAGCGCAGGCAAGGGCGCGAGCAGTACCGCCGTCGCAATGAACGCCGTCGCGACGCGGCGATGCTGCCGCGCCACGCGGCAGGGCCATGCCGATGCCGAGGCGTTCATCGCATGCCGGGGAGCATGCCCTTCATGCCCCGCATCATCTTGGCCAGCCCGCCTTTCTGCATCTTCTTCATCATGGTCTGCATCTGGTCGAACTGGGCGAGCATCCGGTTGACTTCCTGCACCGGCACCCCGGCGCCGGTGGCAATGCGCCGCTTGCGGCTTGCCTTGATCAGTTCGGGCTTGCTGCGCTCGGCCGGCGTCATCGCGTGGATGATGCCCTGCATGCGGCGCATGTCGCGCTCGGCCCGGCCGAGGTCGGCCTGGCCGGCGGCGGCCTGCATCTGCGCCGGCAGCTTGTCGAGCAGTGACGACAGGCCGCCCATCTTCTTCATCTGGCCAAGCTGCACCAGAAAATCGTTGAGGTCGAAACGGTTGCCCGACTTGAGCTTGGCCGCGAGTTCTTCGGCGGCGCCCTGGTCGACCGCCTTGCGGGCTTCCTCGACCAGCGACACGATGTCGCCCATGCCGAGGATCCGGTTGGCCATGCGCTCCGGGTGAAAGCCCTCGAGGCCGCCGAGCTTCTCGCCGACACCCACGAACTTGATCGGCTTGCCGGTGACCGCCTTGACCGACAGGGCTGCGCCGCCGCGCGAGTCGCCGTCGAGCTTGGTGAGCACCACGCCGGTCAGCGGCAGCGCCTGCCCGAAGGCGCGCGCGGTGTTGACCGCGTCCTGGCCCTGCATCGCATCGACCACGAACAGCGTCTCGGCGGGCACGAGCGCGGTGTGGAGCTCGCGAATCTCGTCCATCAGTCGTTCGTCGATCGCCAGCCGCCCGGCGGTGTCGACGATCAGGACATCGTGGTAGTGCGTTCGGCCCCACTGGACCGCGGCGCGTGCGATGTCCACCGGCTGCTGATCCGGGGTGCTCGGAAAGAAGTCGGCGCCGGCCTGGCCGGCCACCGTGCGCAGCTGCTCGATGGCGGCGGGACGATAGACGTCGCACGAGACCACCAGCACCTTCTTGCGCGCGGTTTCCCGCAACCACTTCGCGAGCTTGCCGACCGTGGTGGTCTTGCCCGCGCCCTGCAGGCCGGCCATCAGGATGACCGCTGGCGGCTGTCGGGCGAGGTCGAGTTCGGCCGAGGCGCCGCCCATGAGCTCGGTCAGCTCGCGGTGCACCACGCCGACGAGTGCCTGCCCCGGGGTCAGGCTGCCCATGACCTCCTGACCGAGGGCCTTGTCACGGATGCGCGCGATGAGGTCGCGCACCACCGGCAGCGCGACATCGGCCTCGAGCAGCGCGATGCGGATCTCGCGCAGCATCTCCTGGGTGTTGGCCTCGGTGAGCCGGGCCTCGCCACGCAGGGTCTTGACGACGCGGGCAAGCCGCTGGGAGAGATTGTCGAGCATGGCCTTGGAGTAAACTGGCTCGCTTCCCACCGGTGCGCAGCCCGATGTCGATTCTACTGGTTATCGCCAGCGTGCTCACGGCCGCGCTCTACCTGCCGGCGTGGCTTGCCGCGTTGCGTGGCGCGCAGCCGCGCGCCGACGGCGACGGCGACGGCGACGGCATCGCGCCGGCGCGCGCGTCCGGGCAGGGCGCGGCGCTCCCGGCGTCGGCACTGCTCGGTGGGGGCATGCTTGCCCATGCGCTGGGCGTCGTGGCCGCCGTGCAGACCGGCGAGGGTTTCAGCGTCGGTTTTGCGCATGTGCTCTCGGCGAGTCTGCTGGTCGGGGTGGTGCTGCTCTGGATCGAGGGCCGGTCCGTGCGCGTGCAGGCCTTGCGCATCCCGCTGCTGCCGGCCGCCGCCGTCGCCTGTGCGCTGCCTCTCGCCTTTCCGGGGGCCGACTTCCCGCTGGATGGCAGCCGACCGCTGTTCGTGCCGCACCTGCTCGCCGGCACGCTCGCCTACGGCGTGCTGATGCTGGCGGCGCTCGATGCCCTTCTGATGGCGGCGGCCGAGCGCGCCCTGCACGCCGGCGGCGGGGCCGGGCGATCGCTTTTCGGGCGTTGGGTCGACGATCTGCCGCCCCTGCTGGCGCTCGAGCGAATCCTGTTCCGCCTGATCCTGATCGGCTTTGCGCTGCTCACGCTGACGGTGCTGTCCGGCGTGCTCTTTGCCGAGGCCACCTTCGGCCGGCCGTTCCGGCTCGAGCACAAGACCGTCTTCGCGCTCGCCGCCTGGGTGCTTTTCGGGGTGTTGCTGGCCGGTCGACGCCTGCGGGGCTGGCGCGGGCGTACCGCGTTGCGCCTGACCACGGCAGGGTTTGCGGTTCTGCTGCTCGCCTATGTGGGCAGCCGCTTCGTGCTCGAGGTGGTGCTGCAGCGCCCCTGAGGGTCGCAGCGCCGTCGCCCGCCAGGTCGCCATGGGCAAGATACTCTTCTGGATCGGTCTGATCATCGTGATCGTCGCGGGCTTTCGCCTCGTCGCGATCCTTCAGCGCCGGCAGCGCGCGGCCGAAGCGGCGCGCGAGCGCCGCGACGAGGCCTCGCAAGACACGCCCGACCGCGCGCGCGCGGTGGCGAGCGAGGCGATGCAGCGCTGTGCCCACTGCGGCGTGCATGCGCCCGCCTCCGAAATGATCGTCGCGGGCGGGCGCCATTACTGCTGCCCGGAACATCGCGATGCCGACCGCTGAGGCCGCGACCCCCGTGGTCGAGTCGGGCGGGCGTCAGGCGGGCCTGTTCCCGCCGCCGCAGCGCTCGCACTGGACCTCGCTTCGCTTCCTCGGGCTGGCGCGGGTCGCCATGGTCGCCGTGCTGATCATGTTCGTCGGGCTCTCCGAAGGCGACTCGGCGCAGCTCGACGACCGCAGCCGCGCCCGGTTCGTGCCGCTGGCCGTGGTGTATTTCGGGCTGGCGGTGGGCTTCCTGGTGGCGGCAAGGCGGTTGCGGCCGTGGTTCTACCCGCAGCTCGGCGCGCAGGTGGCGGTCGATCTCGCGGTACTGATCGCCCTGATGCAGATTGCCGGTGGCGTGCGCAGCGGTCTCGGGGTGCTGGTGGTCAGCGCCATTGCTGGCGCGTCGGTGCTGTGCACTCCGCGGCTGGCGGCGTCGTTCGGTGCGATCGCCGCGCTGGCCATGCTGGCGTCCGAGGTGGCGCGGGGCATGGCCGGTGATGGCCTCGATGGTGCGAGCCTCGGGCAGATCGGGCTCACCGGCGTGGCCTGTCTGGCGCTCGGCACGGGCATCGGCTGGCTGGCCACCCGGCTCAACGCCCAGGAGCAGCTGGCCCGTCGTCGCGGGGAGGATCTGCAGGCCCAGTTCGCGATCACCAGCCTCGTCGTGTCGGAGTTGCGCCAGGGCGTGATCGTGCTCGACGGGGCGGGGCGGGCG
>Ga0315902_10004156_pt1 | contig 21152 bp, 18 predicted proteins | sample LakEriMetagenome_9_FD_203523 | JGI IMG/M metagenome (GOLD analysis project Ga0315902, IMG submission 203523) | Freshwater fungal communities from buoy surface, Lake Erie, Ohio, United States - Buoy 12 MA117 | ecosystem: Environmental > Aquatic > Freshwater > Lake > Lake biofilm | place: USA... | reverse complement strand
GAAGTATTCAATGTGGCTGCAGTAACATGTGGGGAAGAAATCAATAGCACTCAGTTGGTGAGCTATCCAAACCCAAGTGCGAATAGTTTCTCTATAGCGCTTGACACGAAGGAGATGACCGGAACAGCCGTACTAAACATCACCGATGCAAGGGGAAGTGTTGTGTACAGCAAAACGGTTGAAATCCAACACGGGCATAATATATACCATATAGCGGACATGACTGCTACCCCTGGAATGTACTATATTCAAGTTTCAAATGGAACCACTTCTACCGATATAGTTAAACATAGTTTGCGTTAAAAACTAAAAAGGTCTAGGAAAAAGGAGGGCAAACGAGCCCTCCTTTTTTCTTTTAGTAATGTTTAGCCTGTTGCGCAGGATTTCAAAACTTAGCGAAGCGTTTTCACTGAAGGTAATCCTGCGCAACAGGCTAAATGACAAAAAAACGTATTTTTGTAAAAACAGTTCTTTATGCACGTTCCAGTTACCGTTTACGCCGAAATGACTCCTAACCCTTCGACCATGAAGTTTGTGGCGAATAAGTATTTACTGATTAATAACGAGTCGGTTGAATTTACCTCAGCCGCGCATGCGAAAGGATATTCTCCATTGGCGGAGTCCTTGTTTCAACTCCCTTTTGTGCAGAAGGTTTTTTTGTCTGCGAATTTTGTTTCTATTACAAAAACGGATAATGTTCCGTGGGATTTTATCGCTATGGAGCTGCGCGAATTGGTAAAGAATTGGCTTTCAGAGGGAAAAGACATCCTCGTTCAAATGCCTGAACCAATCCCATCTACAACTGTCGAAAACGGCGTTGCTAAAACCTTCGAGCCATCCGAATACGATGAAGCGATTCGTAATTTATTAGACGAATATGTGCGTCCCGCGGTTGAAAACGATGGAGGTGCAATTGACTTTTTGGGCTTTGAGGAAGGTGTTGTAACCGTTGCAATGCGCGGATCATGCTCGGGTTGCCCATCGTCAACGGCTACCCTTAAGGGAGGCATCGAAAACTTATTGAAATCACATTTACCCGAAGTCAAAGAGGTGGTTGCTCAAGCGGTTTAGCCCCTCACGCCAAACGCCTCACGCCAAACGTCTCACGCTTCACGCCTCACGCCTCACGCCTCACGCCTCACGCAAAACGTCTCACGCCAAACGTCTCACGCCAAACGCCTCACGTCTCACGAAAAAACGCTCCGTGTTTCACGCCTCACGCTTCACAATCAACTTGAATCCCTTTCCATGAACGTTCATGATTTCTAGGTTGGGATCTTCTCGCAACAGTTTTCGAAGTTTAGCGATATAGACATCCATGCTACGGCCGTTGAAGTAATTGTCGTCTCCCCAGATAGCTCTCAGGGTGGCTTGTCGATCAAGGATGTCGTTTTGGTTTTTAACCAATAAATGCAACAATTGATTTTCCTTGGTGGTAAGTTTTTTCGGCCCGTCTTCTAATTGTAGTAAACGTAATTCTGGCTCATAAGCTATTTTACCGATAGAGAGTTTTTCCTGTTCCTGCGGTGATGATGCCTCAATACGTCGCATAACGGCGTTGATGCGGGCAAGTAACTCTTCCATTGAGAAGGGTTTTGTCAGGTAATCATCGGCGCCGGCAGAGAATCCTGTTAGTTTATCTTCTTTCATAGATTTAGCCGTAAGGAAAATGATGGGGATGCGCTTGTCAATTTGCCTAATTTCTTTGGCAAGGGTAAAGCCATCCATTTCCGGCATCATCACATCAAAAATACAGAGGTCGTATGATCCTCCCGTAAATTTCTCAAAAGCGCGTTTTCCATTGCGTGTAAGTTCCACCTCCAGTCCTTTGGAACGCAAATAAGTATTAAGTAAAAGCCCTAGATTTTCGTCGTCTTCTGCCAAAAGTATTTTCCAGTTTTTTTCCATATTATTTTCCATTTAACACAATTGTAAATTGAGAACCCACACCAAAACGGCTCTTGACCTGAATCTCCCAGTGATGCATGTCGCAAATTGCTTTTACATAACTTAGCCCCAAACCAAATCCTTTGACATTGTGCACGTTTCCGGTCGGAACGCGATACAGCTTATCGAAAATTTTGTTCAAATGCTCACGCTTTATGCCGATGCCATTGTCAGAAACGCAAAGTAAGATACGTTTATTTTCTTTGGTCAAATTTATTGTAATGTCAGCTTGTCCTTTGCTATATTTAATTGCATTGTCCACTAAATTCGAAAAGATATTCGTAAAATGCATGCGATCAGCCTCAATTTCAATTAGTTCGGTAGGAATATTCAATTGGATGTTTCCTCCAGTGCCCTGAATCCTGAAACGGGCGTTCTGTACCACGTCATGAATGATTTCATTGACGATGATTTTCTCCATGTTCAATTTTAATTCTCCACGATCGAGTACCGCGCTTTGTAGAATCCGTTCAACTAATGTGCTAAGCCGCTTATTTTCTTCATTTATCATTTTAATGAAGGGTGCAAATTCTGCCGAGCCTTCTCTAATGACATCTTGATCGTTCATTGCCTCACATGCCAAAGAAATGGTTGAAATCGGTGTTTTAAATTCGTGGGTCATATTCGAGATAAAATCATTTTTCATCTCAGCTAACTTTTCCTGGGCAATAATGGTTTTAAACATGAACATCAGGGCAACGATGATTAAAAACATCAAGGTTAAACTAATCACCAATGATCCCCACATTTCTTTCAATAAGAAAGCGCCCTTTTTAGGGAAATAAATGTGCAAGTAAATGTTTTCATCCAAGATATTGCTGGGAAATAGCTCTGTTTTTCCCGTTAATAGGGTGTCCAATTGGAGGTTGTAATTCGAGGAAGATTGATCAAATTTTATCGGTATGCCCGCCTCGTTGCACACCATAAATCGGTATTTATGCGGCAAATTGTCATTTTCTAGTTCAGTCTTTATGACCGAGTCAAGGTAAAAAACATCAATCCGATGCGCAGGATCCTCGTAGACATTGTTTCGGAATGCCTCAACCATGATGTCATTAACGAACTTAGCCTTCTTGAAAATTTGTTGTAAAACCCGCTGGTCTAATTGAATCGCAAGTTTCAATGAGTCATTGTAAGGCAATTGTTTTTTTTGTTTATCAAACAAATCCCTTAATTCCCTAACATCCCTTGCTAGAACACGTTGTTCTGTGGATAAACCAGTTAGGGAGTCATATGCTTTTCCCTTGATGATAAGGTAATTGTGGATTTCACCATTTTCAAACATGGAGGTATCCTGAATGGAAATCGATTCTTCTGAGGAAACCAAGTGTTGAAATTCCTGTTTCAAAATGTCTTTGTATTGTCCGCTGAAATCGCGGTTAACAATTTTCAGGTAACGTCGGATGTCCTCAGCTTTCTCATGACGAATGGCGATACGCTCCAGAGACGTGGCGAGGTTCGTTTCAAATTCAGTGTGTTTTCGGTCGTACAACTGCACTGTTTGAAACGCCTGAATAATTAGTAAGGCCACAAGCGCGACAACGACCAAAGCGACAATACGGTTGACTTTTAATTTGGGCATCATACGAATTTAACGGGCTTGATGAACACACACTCATGCTTAACTTTTTTTAACAGCAAACATCATGAAGCGGATTCCGTTTTGAGGGAGAAATATCTTTTGATAGCACAACTGTGCTGGGTCTTTAATCTTTTATATAAGCATTTTGTTAAATTCCAACTCCAACAACCAAAATGCGTTTCACTTGTTGTAGTTTTGTCCTTCTTATGAAAATGAAACATTTTACAACGTTACTTTGCTGTTTTTTCATGTCATCGCTCGGGTTGTTTGGTCAACAAAAAAACACCTTGAGTGGTTACATCACGGAGGCAGCATCGGGAGAGGCCATAATAGGTGCTAAAGTTTTTGTACCAACATTGAAGCAAGGTGCCGTTACGAATACTTACGGGTTTTACTCATTGACCATTGAAGCAGGTATTCATGACATTGAAATCAGGGCAACGGGCATGTCAACAGTGGTAAAAACGGTAGACCTAAACCAAGACGCGGTATTAAGCATCGAATTGGGTTCCGATATTAAAGACCTTCAGGAGGTGAAAGTAAACGCCAAAAAAGGAGAGAATGTTAATTCCACCAAAATTGGTCAAATTGAGCTCGAAGTAGCGAAAATAAAAACCCTTCCCGCTTTTATGGGGGAGGTTGATATCATCAAAACCATTCAATTATTGCCCGGTGTATCCTCCGTATCCGAGGGAGGACAAGGGTTTTATGTGCGTGGTGGAGGACCCGACCAAAACCTTGTTTTGCTTGATGAGGGGGTGGTGTACAATGCGGCACACTTGTTCGGATTTTTCTCGGTATTCAATGTAGATGCTGTCAAAAGCGTCAACTTGATAAAAGGCGGGATTCCGGCTAATTACGGTGGTCGTCTTTCTTCTGTGCTTGAGGTAAACATGAACGAAGGAAATTACAAGAACATTAAAGTGAAGGGCGGTATTGGTGCGATTTCCTCAAGGTTAACAGTAGAAGGGCCCTTGAAAAAAGACCGCGGTTCCTTCATCGTTTCTGGCCGAAGAACCTACGTCGATTTGATTATGAAAGCCGCTATTCCGGACACTTCTCCTTTTGCAGGTTCTGGGTATTATTTTTACGATATGAACCTCAAGCTCAATTATAAGCTGAGCGATAAAGACCGCATCTATTTGAGTGGTTATTATGGAAAAGACGTTTTTTATTTTAATAGCCGTGAGGATGATTTCAGGGTAAATATGCCTTGGGGTAATGGCATTGCTGCACTTCGTTGGAACCACTTGTTTACGAATAAGCTATTTATGAATGCAACCACTACTTTTTCCGATTACCGGTTTAGTTTTGGTTCAGAGCAGGATGAATTTCGCATCACGTTGAATTCCGGAATTCGGGATATTGGAGGGAAGGTCGATTTTTCTTATTTTCCTTCCGTTCGGCACAAACTTAAATGGGGAGTAGATTATATCTTCCACACATTCAATCCTTCCAGTGTTTCTGCATCTACTGAGGAGGTCGTTTTTGATACTGGAGATCCCCAACTTCTTCGAAGCCATGAAAGTGCGGTGTATTTTCTGGATGAATTTGATTTGAATGAAAAGATTAAGATAAATGCTGGGTTGAGGTACAGTACTTTTCAGCATGTGGGGCCCTTCACCCGTTACATAAAAGGGGATATTTCCAAACCCGACTCCACAATCACCTATGGAAAGGGAGATTTAATTCAATTTTATCAAGGCTTAGAACCGCGTATTTCAGGACGATGGTTGCTCTCCGAAACCAGCTCATTGAAAGCCGGATATACTTATAACTACCAATACGTGCATTTGACTTCCTTGAGCGCGGTCTCTTTACCAACCGATATTTGGTATCCGACTACCGACCGTGCCAAGCCTCAAAAAGGTTGGCAAGCCAGTGTGGGCTACTTCAAAAACTTCAAAGACGATCGGTACGAAACGTCGGTTGAAGTTTATTATAAAGGCATGAAAAACCTAGTAGAGTTCAAAGAGGGGGCGCTTCCCGGAGATAATTTGAACGATAACACCGACAACATTATGGTTTTTGGTGAAGGCTGGGCCTATGGCGTTGAACTTTTCGTTAAGCGTTCCTATGGAAAACTTACAGGTTGGATTGGATATACTTGGTCGAAAACCGAACGGAAATTCCCCGACCTGAACAATGGAAATGTATTTCCTGCCAAATACGACCGTAGGCACGATTTAACCGTTGTGGCTGGTTATAAACTCAATGAACGCTTGACTTTTGGCGCTTCTTTCATTTACGCTACGGGAAACACGCTTACACTTCCGTCGTCGTGGTACGTTCAAAACATGAACTTGCTTTTCAATTATGGCGAGCGTAATTCAACCCGCATGGCACCCTACCACCGATTGGATTTGTCGGTGACCTTGTATGACAAGGCCTACAAGATTAAAAAGGACCCTGATACGGGAGAGGAAATTCAAATCAAGCGCAAGTTGCGCAGCAATTGGGTTTTGTCGGTTTACAACGTGTATAACCGTGCCAATCCTTTCTTCCTTTATGTGGACAATGATGGCGATTTTCTGGCAGGGGACTTCAAAATCACCGTAAAACAGGTTACTCTGTTTCCGATTATTCCGAGCATTACGTGGAACTTTGAATTTTAACTCATGCGTTGGTGGATTTATATAGCATTGTTGGGATTGGTTACTTCTTGTACGAAAGAAGTACAAATCGATATTCCGGGATACAAGGAACAATTGGTCATTGACGGTAGAATTGAGACAGGAATGCCTCCCTTGGTGCTGATTTCACGTTCCAAGGATGTGTATGCGCCCACCAACTTGCAAAGTTTTTTGAGCGGTTTTGTATCTGGGGCAACTGTTTCAGTCAGTGACGGAACAACTACGGTCGTACTGGATGAAATTTGTTCTGACAATTTACCTCCCGGTTCGGAGCAAATGGCAGCAGCTATTTTTGGCGTTTCGGTTGATCAGTTGGTCACATTACATCTTTGTGCTTATACGTCCTTCAATACGGATATTTGGGGGCAAGTAGGCAAAACCTACGAATTGACGGTCACTTTTGAGGGTAAAACATATACTTCCACGACCACTATTCAGCCGCCGTTGCCTTTAGCGGAGTTGTATTGGAAGGAAGAGCCCGCCACTCCTGGGTATGGTTTTTCTTGGGCGCGTTTAATCGATCCCGCAGGTCAATACGATGCCTATATGTGGGAAGTGCGGCGCATCAATACCGGACCCGACGGGAATCCCATCGATCCTTCGTTTGTGCCTACTTTTAACCCTGTGTTTGATGATGATTTTTTCAATGGCATCAACTTCGAATTCTTTTATGAAAACCCAACGGTGTGGAACGACCCAAATGTGCCCGACCAATTCAAAGGACTTTACAAATTGGGAGATACCGTGGTCATTAAATTCTCTAAACTTGATCGCTATTCCTTTGAATTTTTGGAAAAAAAATACGTGCAAATGAGCAGTGCAGGAAATCCGTTCTCAACCCCCATTAATTTGCCTTCCAATATCAAGGGAGGAGCGCTTGGTTTGTGGGCAGGTTTTTCTCCGGTATTTGATACACTTATTTGTAAGCCTTGATTTTGAGTTTTTAACCTGTTTTAATACATTTGGGTTATGAAAAAAATACTTTTTTTAACCATGTTTTCATTTGCCCTCTTTTCATGCAAAAAGACTTACCAGTGTGAATGCATTCGAATCGTCAACGGCGAAGATTGGAATCCGATTGTTACCAATGTAGCCATTGAGGACACGAAAAACGATGCCGATGCCGCGTGCAAGTCATTGAACTTTTCTTTCGGTTGGCAGGATTACCAAAGCTGCGGATTGAAGTAGGGAATGGCCTGGTGCGCTGTCTAAAAAAAGATTGAGTAGTACCCAAAAAGGCGCACTAGCTGGTTAATCAGCTAGTGCATCCCGAAATACGATTGGTTTCACGTACATTTGGAAAAATCGATCAATAACGAAATCAATCAATCCTCCAAACTTCTATTTTTTCATCACCAAAGTGGTTTTCCAAGCACCATGTGTAACCGCGCATTCCGGACTTTTCATCAAAATAATAGGCGAAGCGAATCGGATTTCCAGAATTATTTTCCTCATTGTACACCCACATGGCTTTTGTTTTGTTGTAGGAAGTGCTTAGCTTGATTTGGCCATTGCTGAGGCTTTTCTTCCCTTTTACAGGAGCCGCGTTCATAGTAATAGACGGATTTCCACCTTGTTTCATGAACTTATCCGACCAACACGTTTTACCATCGGTATACCATTTTCCTGATAAATCCGAGGTCCGTGATGTTTTAATAGTAGCTTCCCACAGTCCGGGTTTTAACTCGATTACCTTTTCAACGGTGAGCGTAATTTTTTTCTTTTTTACTTCTATTTTTGGTTCAACTTCCCCTGCGTTTTCGCCGTCTAACTGCTCCATTGCTTCGTCGGAATAATACGTCGAAGTGTACGTCTCCTGCCATGTACTTTGTGCTCCTTCCTCAAAAAGCGATGCCCATAAAGGAGAAAATTCAACCTTTTCTTCCTTTGGTACTTCCTTTTTTGCCGATTCCTCCTTTTTAGGTTTTTCGGGTTCGTTTTTTGTTTTCATTTCGCCCGTTGTTGTGGTGTTACATCCCCAAAGAAAGAGCGCTCCAGACAGGAAGTAGGTAGTTCGTTTTTTCATCGTTTTTTTTTGTAAAATTACATGTTTTTGCTTGAAAAAACTGACAGCTCATTTGACGTTATAATGTGTTGTTTCTTCCTTTTATTTCTTTTAACTTGCAACTTCATGAGATTTCTAGTTGAAATGCCCCCAATTTTTTAAACACGATCAAATGAACAAAGGATTTGTATTGACCCTATTTATAGCTTTTGTATTTCTTGCTTCTGGACAAGTTTCCTGGCTGGAAAATACTGCACCGATGTCGGTTTTGCGCACACCGGAGAAAGCCGTGGTAATTCCAAAAGATGACCATGTATTTTTGGAAGATAAAACACCCGGAATGATTTTATTTTCGGCGAATTTTTCAAATAACCTTTCTGGTTGGACACCATCTGGTCCTGATGGTGCGTTGTGGATGGTAGACTCCGATGGCCCGAGTGGACAATTTGCAAATCCTGGTCAGGAAATCATCAATTCTCAAAGTGCCAACAATGGGTTTCTTATTTTTGATGCAGACCTTTCCAATCCCGGGGGAGGACCTTTTTTAAATCGAACAGGAAGCTTGGCGTCTCCAGCCATCGATTTGACAGGAATCAGCGCTGCAAACCTTGAATTTCAGCAAAAATACCGCTTTTGTTGCAATGCGTCCTTTTTTCCGAAAGTAGAGGTGTCAACCTATGATTTTGTGACAATGGCTGCTTACAATGTGAGTATTGATGGTGTAGAGTCGGGTATCATTTCCCCTAGCGAGCTGGCCAAAATCAACCTCAAAGGCTTTTTAGATACAGCAACTAACCTATCCAATTTTAAATTTCGTTTTACCTTTAATGGTGCAGGAGGTACCACTCATTATTACTGGCAGATTGACGACGTGAAGGTGCGCGAGTCTTATTTGTATGACATGAAAGCCATGTCCAAAAAAATGGAAATGGGGGACATGAAACTTCCCTATTATTACATTCCAACTTCCCAAATTGCCCCTATCACCTTTTCTGGTGTGACTCGAATCGATGGTTCCTTGACGCATACCAATGTGCAATTAAATGTGGACATCAACTTTGGCGGAGGAAATACGAGCTCACCTCTTGGAGATTCTCTCCTTAGCGGCCAAACAGGAAACTTGATTTGCGCACCATGGATGGCACCTGCTGGAATAGACACCTTTTACACGGCAACCTACACCTTTACCAGTGACTCTCTGGAGGGTTTTCCTGGTGATAATGTATTAACGGAGTTGTTTTATTTAACCGATGGAATTTATTCCGCTGATAACAATACCTATAAAGATTTCATTTCAAATTTGAGTAACCAGCCAAACCAACCATTTAAAGTTGGTAATGTGATGGAAATCATGAATGACGATATGATTGATTCCATGTTGGTTGGGGTGACGGCTACTTCTACCAATATTGGTCAGTATGTGTTTGGGGAAATTCATAAACGGATTAACGGTGTTTGGACGTATTGGGGTTCTACTGCTCCGACTCAAATTACATTGGAGAATAACGGCGGGTTCGTTCGAATGCCAATGATGCTTCCAACACCTGTGTATGCTGGAGACACCATACTTGTGATGTCTTGCCATTCGGGAAGTAATTCCACCGATGTGAGGTTCCGTGTTGCGCAGCGAACCAACACTGGGAATGTACTCGGTTATAGTGCAAATGGCAGTCAGTTTTTTCTCAACACGCCCCGGGTAGTGATTGTACGTTTGCATTTGAAGGGCTTTTTAAGCACCGATGAGCTCGAAAGGGAAAAGGTACAAATGGAGGTATTTCCAAATCCAGCCTATGAAACATTGTCCTTACGATTTAACACTGAACAACCTGGAAAAGGCGAGGTTTCCTTGGTTGACGGGTCGGGGAGGATTGTATTTGTAAAAGGAATTCAAATCAATGGAGTTACTGGCCAAACAGAGTCATTCGACGTTCGTTCGGTCGCACCAGGATGGTATTGGCTTAGCCTTAGGCAAAATCAATCGTCCTCAACCATCCCTGTAATCGTCAAATAAAAGGGTTATTTATCGATTAAATCGGAAAAAGCAGGATGGCGTATTGGAGCCTATTTTTATCTAGTTTTATTTCTGCTACCCTTTTTCCGCTGAATTCGGAAGTGGTTTTTATTGCCTTGCTGTACAAAGATTACTCAGTGGTTCTATTGCTTCTCGTTGCGACTATGGGCAATACCTTGGGCAGTTATACAACCTATGGTGTGGGCCGAATGGGATCAGTAAAATGGTTGAAACGATTTGGGTATAACGATAACAAAGCGTCTAGGTATAAACTGCTGATTGAACGCCATGGGTTTTGGTTAGGATTTTTGGCTTGGGTTCCTGTGGTTGGAGATGTTTTTGTATTGTTTCTTGGGTTTTTTAAAGTGCCTTTTTTACCCTCTGCATTGACCATTCTTGTTGGAAAGGCAGTACGCTATGTGGCGATTTATTTACTTATTGATAAGATGTAATTCAATACATTCCCTAAAATTTCGTTAATCCTCACGGAGGGTATTTTTCTACTCCCTTGAATTTCTTTAACTTCGTACCCGTTTTGGAGCAAACTATGGAAGAATCAGAAAGCACGATAGACCGCGAACGTCAAAACCTGTTGGTTTTTATTTGGAAAAAAAGGCTTATAATTCTTGGCTTCACAGGCGCATCAGCAGTCCTTGCCCTAGTGGTTTCGTTGTTAATGACTCCGGTTTACCGTTCTACGGCAATCGTTTTTCCGGCGGCAACCAGCACGGTTTCGTTCTCCGAACAGCGAAACGCAAAAGCGGCGGCAATGGATTTTGGAGAAGAGGAGCATGCCGAGCAATTGGTTCAGATTTTACAATCTTCCCGAATACGCGACCGAGTGGTCAAGGAATTTGACTTAATGAAACACTACGACATCGATCAAAGTGACCCGAATAAGCATTATAAATTAGTGAAACAATACGGCAATAATTTCTTGTTTGTGCGCACGCGTTATGGATCTATTCAGATTGATGTATTGGACCGAGACCCTGCTCTAGCCGCCAAAATGGCAAATAAAATTGTTGATTTAATCGATACAGTAAAAAATGAAATGGTGCGAGAACGAACCTGGCCGGCTTATGAGATCAACCTTCGTAAAAAACAACAGTTGATTAAGGAAAGGGATTCCATTCTTGGGAAATTAGATTCCTTGAGTTCATTAGGAGTGATTTCGCTTGATGGTCGCACGAATTTGTTTCAAGCTTATGTGGACGCGAAAAATCCGAACGAGAAAGCCGAAATCAAGAGAACGATTGATGTCAACATGAAAAATGGTTCTACTTTCGATGGGTTAGAATTTATTCGAAACGAAAAGATCATGCAGTTGGAGCAATTTCAGGTTTCCTATGAACAGGCTGAATCAGACGCTTATGCTGTCTTCAACCATAAGTTCATCGTTGAACGAGCCGTTGTGGCAGACAAAAAGGATAAGCCAAAGCGGATGATCATTGTGCTTTTGGCAACTTTGGGAGGGTTTGTATTCATTGTATTTGCCCTCTTAATTTCTGATAGGGTAAGGGATCTGCGCAAATTAGCAAACTAATATGCCTGTTTCACTGAGACAGCTGTTGTTGGGATTTTCGAGCGTCCTGTTTTTAGGACTTTCCGCCTATTTCATTTGGACCGATCAAGCCTATTACATTCTTTTCCCCTTGGCTTTGGCAGTTGTTTATGCCGCTATTTTTTATACCGAATGGGTTTTCCTATCCTTGGGATTCCTAACACCTCTCTCCATCAACATCGAAGAATATACCGGAAGTGTTGGATTGTTTATTCCAACCGAACCCCTGTTGTTTGGGCTCATGCTACTGCTGTTATGGATACAATTTCGGAAACCCATCCTTCACGCTGACATATGGAGGCACCCCATTGTTTTAACTGTTGGATTTTACCTGCTTTGGGTTTTATTTACAGCCATTACCAGTGAATATCCTCTGGCTTCGTTCAAGTTTTTACTTGCCCGTCTTTGGTTTTTTATTCCAGTATTGCTGATGGGCACGTGGTTTTTTCGTAAACAGCAAAACAGGGAGCGATTTATTTGGTTCTTCGTTGTAGGAATGGTAATAGTTGTCTTGTATACCGTTACGGTGCATGCCAGCTACCGATTTGGAGAGAAAGAAAGCCATTGGGTGATGTGGCCTTTTTTCAAGGACCATACGATTTATGGTGCCATTGTGGCCTTATCAACTCCGCTTGTCATTGGGCTTTATTTTTTGAAAAAGAACACACCTTTGCTTCAAGCGGTGATCATTGCCATTGGTGCAATCATAGTCGTAGGGCTTTATTTTTCTTATACCCGTGCAGCTTGGTTGAGCGTTATTGCAGCACTAGGAATTTGGGCGCTGATTCATTTTCGGGTGAAGTTTTACCTCGTGGCCGGAGTTGCTTTTATTGCGTTTATTACCTTGTTTTTTTCTTGGGATGCCATTCAAATGGAATTGGCCAGAAACAAATACGAGCATACCACCGAAGAGTTCGGTGAGCGCTTGCAATCCGCCACAAATGTCACTACCGATGCCTCCAATTTGGAACGCATCAACCGCTGGTCATGTGCCATTGCCATGTTTCAGGAACGTCCATTGGTTGGATTTGGTCCAGGAACCTATGCGTTTGAATATGCGCGGTTTCAAAAACCAGAAAATCTAACCATTATTTCAACCAATTTTGGGAATATGGGCAATGCCCACAGCGAATACCTGGGCCCCTTGGCAGAAATGGGTTTGGTCGGTATGATGAGTATTATTTTTATTGTCATAGCGATTTTTTATTCAGGCATACGCCTTTATTATGATTGGCCTGTTGAGGACAAACGAAATAGGGTGCTGATATTAATTATGGTACTTGCACTTACGACGTATTTTGTACACGGTATTATCAATAATTTTCTTGATACAGATAAAGCTGCGGTACCTGTTTGGGCGATGTGCAGCATGTTTATTGCGATGAGGCTTGAACTTCGATCCTCGAAGTCAAAACCGGTAGAAATCGATTAAACCGTAAGGGACAAATTAGCAATAACGGGGAAGACAACGCGTTCATAGCATGAAACGTATGCGATTCCTGTTCACACTTCTTAATTTTGTTTCCGCTTTTCATGTTACAGCTCAACTGGATTCATTGGCTCAGAATTCTAGAACATGTCCAAATGGTCGAATACTCTCGCTTTCTTTGAACGCTGAACGAAATCGAGCCAACTTATCACTTACCTTGGACTATATGCCCCCCAAGTCAAGTAAAAGGAGGATTAATAAAGTATTAAATTCGTTGAATTATATGGGTTTTGACCTTCGAAATGCTGGGTTAAATGTTCATGTATTTGATAATCACCTGTTGGTTCAGACAACTGATTCAAGTGCGTCATACCTTTCTTTTGGCGGGATTACCAATACCTACCGCTATCGCTTTGGTAGGATGTTCTTTGAAAATGATTGGGAAATGTCAGGCAACTGTACAATCCAATTTTATACAGCCGCATATTTAAGTTTGGGTGCTGCATTTAAACGAGAACAATACATTGAATATACGCAAGCTCTTGGTGCCCTCTTTGATGGTTCCGTATTAAATTTCTATGATGGATTTACACCATTTCCGATAAGAGGTGAGCGAAATTCCACCTATTTTGACCTGGGATTTGGTTCGTTTTTTGGTTTTAATTCGCTGTTTTCATTAAAAAAGTATGCTGTGTTTTTTGGTTTAAGGTGCAATATGGTTCAAATGAACGGGCAATTTTTGTTGCATTCGAAAACCAAAACAGATGCGTTCGATGCCTTTCCATCTTTGCTGAGAAAAAAGGAAGTGGAGGGCGGTTTTTCGTATGGATTTGTGTTATGATGGATGTTCTAATATTGCCTCTACAAAGATGCGAAACAGGTTAAGATGAGTTCTATTTGAACCAGAACCTTGGATTACTTGTTTACATTAAAAACATGAAAGCAATCCTTTTTTTCCTGATGTCTGCAGCGATTTATTCTTGCAACGGACAGCCTTCAGCCGATTCCACCACGGTGGCAAATGATTCGTTGACGAAATACAACGAATTGACCGAACAAGAACAACGGGTGTTGCTTGAAAAAGCAACCGATCGCCCTTTTACAGGAACGTATTTCAATAAAAAAGACGCAGGTATTTACCTTTGCAGGCGCTGTAACAATCCTTTGTATTGGTCAGACGATAAATTCGATTCCCACTGTGGATGGCCTAGTTTTGATCAAGAAATTGAGGGAAGTGTGATTCGTGTTTCGGACGCAGATGGAATGCGCACGGAAATCATTTGTGGCAATTGCAAAGGACATCTTGGACATGTGTTCTTGGGAGAAGGATTTACCGATAAAGACACGCGACATTGTGTGAATACCAGTTCACTCCACTTCTTTTCAAAGGAAGAATTGAACCAGTTACCTAAAGTAATTCGTTAATTTTCTTTGGTTGCCTCGAGGGCTTCCAAGATTATTTTTCCGGCTTGATTGATTTCTTCTTCGGATATATTCAAAGGTGGAGAAAGCCTAAAACTGTATGGATGCGATAAAAACCAAAAGCTTATAAGTCCACGTTCTAAGCAAGCATGTACCACCTTCGAGACGCGTTCTGCAGATACCATGTCAAAAGCAAACATCATCCCAATGCGCCGCGTTTCTATGATTTCGGGATGCTTACCGACGGTTTCTTCTAATAATTTTCCCAGACGTTCCACTTCAGTGTAGTCAATTTCATTTGCCATTACATCGAGGCAAGCCGCGGCAGCCGCACAGTTGACGGGATGCCCACCGAAGGTTGTTATGTGTCCTAAAGCGGGGTCTTTCGTGAAATGGTTCAATAATACGGTGGATGCCACAAGTGCACCAATAGGCATACCACCGCCAAGGGCTTTGCCTAATGTTAGGACATCGGGAACCACATTGAAATGCTCGAAGGCAAAATGAGCCCCGGTACGTCCAATACCGCATTGAATTTCGTCAAAAATTAAGAGGGCGCCGACCTCGGAACATTTTTCTCTGAGTTTCATTAAGAACGATGGACCCGGTATTCGAACACCGGCATCGCCTTGTACTGTTTCGATGATGACACCTGCTGTACGTTGAGTGATCCATTTCAGGTCGTTTGATTCATTGAACTGTAAAAAACGAACATCGGGTAATAAAGGACGGTAGGCTTGTTTTTTCACTTCATTTCCTGAAACACTCAATGAGCCGTGGGTAGAACCATGGTAAGATCCCCTGAACGATATGAGCTCGGTACGCCCTGTTACTCTTTTTGCCAATTTGAGGGCGGCTTCATTTGCTTCGGTTCCAGAGTTGACCACATACACACAATTCAATGAGTCGGGTAATAAGCTAAGCAAATTCTTCGACAAGGCCAATGGTGATTCCTGCATGAATTCTCCGTATACCATGACATGCAAATGGGCGTCAATTTGTTCACGGATCGCTTGAATGACCTTAGGATGTCTATGCCCGATGTTGTTGACAGCAACACCGGCAATCATGTCCATGTATTTTTTTCCGGATTTATCGAAGATATAGATTCCTTCAGCGCGATCAATATCCAAAAAAAACGGCGTTTCATTTGTCTGTCCGAGCGAATGAAGAAACGTTTTTTTCCGATCGTCCATGGCATGTAGGAATTTACATTACGACTGGAGCGGTTTTTTTTCGCTGCAGCACACGGGTGACGGCACTAACTACGTCGTCTGTGTCAATCCCATATTTGGTCATGAGTTCCATTGGTGTTCCACTTTCTCCGAAAGAATCATTGACGGCTACAAATTCCTGTGGCGTTGGGAGTTCACGCGAGAGCACCTGTGCGACGCTATCACCGAGCCCCCCGTTCATCATATGTTCTTCTGCCGTTACCACGCAACCTGTTTTTCTTGCCGATGTAAGAATGGCCTCTGTATCCAGTGGTTTAATCGTATGCATGTTGATCAATTCCACCGAAATTCCTTGTTCGTGTAATACTTGAGCCGCTTCAATCGATTTCCAAACCAAGTGACCGCAGGCGATGAGTGTTACATCTGTTCCTTCCAACAATACATCTGCTTTACCAATGGTGAAGGTCGCATTATCAGGTGTAAAAATGGGCATAACCGGTCTTCCGAAACGCAGGTAAACGGGACCTTGATGGTCTGCAATGGCAAGTGTGGCCTGTTTTGTCTGATTGGCATCTGCTGGCACAATTACCGTCATGTTAGGAAGCATCTTCATCATGCCAATGTCTTCCAAAATTTGGTGAGTGGCGCCGTCTTCGCCTAAGGTCAAGCCCGCATGTGAAGCGCAAATTTTAACGTTCTTATTCGAGTAGGCAATTGATTGTCTAATCTGGTCATATACCCTTCCGGTAGAAAAATTAGCGAAAGTACCCGTAAATGGAATTTTTCCTCCAATGGTCATACCCGCTGCAAGGCACATCATATTTGCTTCGGCGATGCCCACCTGAAAAAAGCGTTCTGGGTTGTCTTTTTGAAAGGCATCCATTTTTACTGATCCCGTTAAATCAGCACAAAGTGCAACAACATCTTCATTTGATTTACCCAATTCTTGCAAACCTTCTCCGAAACCCGAACGTGTGTCTTTATGTCCGTAGACCTCAAATTTCTTCATGTCATTGGTTGATTTTAACTGTTTTATTTGAAATAATTCTAAAGTCTTTCACACGTGTATTAATGCTGATTTTTTCAGACTTTACACGGCTAACCAATCGGTAGTTTCCTGGTTGTAGTTCCACCACTCCATTTTTGGCAATATCGTCTAAGTTACATACCCATTCGGGCTTATTGCCCTCCCTTAACACGAAAATTTGAGCGATGGTTGCTTCGTAAAACATATATTCAAGGTATCCAGAGGCTGGGATATCTACATGGGTAGTGGTGCTCTGTGTTACCTCAATCGTTCGGTAAATTCTTGGCAAGGTTAGAATTTCAAGGTCATATTTTCCTACCAGGTATTTATCGTCCATTCCCAAGGTTTGGACATTCAATGTATTGGTTGAACCCTGCTGCATGATTCTGGTTAGAACGGTATTGGAGTACGCGCCTGATGTCATTCGCACCTTGATGAATCCTTGTGGGGCGTCCACTATGATGGTGTTGTGTTTGTTTTTTATGATACTGATGTCTTTTTTCTCGATGGGAGGGAGGGTGTTTACAAAAAGATCGTATTTGATGTTGGGGTCTAAAATGAGCGTGTCAGGATTTCCCCATTTGTTGATGGTATGGACAAATGTGTATTTCAATTTCGAGGTGCCGGCCTCATAGAGGAACATCGAAACATTGGTTTCTTTAGGTTCTTTGTTAATGTTATTCAAGTTGATTTGGGCAGTTGTATTGTACAAGACCTTTTTTATAATGCCTGTCAATACATTTTTAAACGACTCTTTGCTTTGTGCGTCTTCATATTGACCGATGCAGTTGAATTTGTCAAGGTAGGAAATATCTAACCCAATTCCAATGACGAAAGGTGTTACTTTAACCCCTTTATCCTTCAGTTTTTTCGCGATAACACAAGGGTCGTTATCGCATGCCTCCAGCCCGTCGGTAATAAGTATGATGACGTTTTTGGACAAAGTATCGGGGAAATCACCTGCTGCTGCTTCCAATGACCTTGCAATTGGGGTAGTTCCTTTCGCTTGTATCGTTTTAATTCTTGACCTAATGGCATCGTAGTTATTGACACCAAAGGGAACCTCAAGTTTGGTGTCGTTGCAATCTTGATATACCGCTGTTACAGGCGATTGATGCCCGTAAACCCTTAGGGCTACCTCCAGGTTGGCAGATCCGCGCAGGCTGTCAATAGATGCTGCTAAAAGTTCTTTTGCTGCTTCAATGCGGGTTTGTTTTCCGCTCCACTCCACATTCATACTATTTGATGCATCCAGAATGAACAAAATACGGGTAAGCTTTTCTTGGGCGTTCAGGTGATGAATTGCCAATAAACAAAAACTTAATATCCAAAGGCGCAACTTCATCAATAATCCCCAATGGTTTCAGTAAGTTGGACGAGGGCACGCTCCATTTGCTCAGCATTCGGTGGTGAACCGTGCCATTTGTGCGTACCCATCATAAAATCGACTCCCATGCCCATTTCCGTTTTCATCAGGATAACGACCGGTTGCTTTTTACCGCAAGCACTATGGGCTTTAAGTAGCGTATTCTTCATGTCTGAAAAATTATGTCCGTCCATTTCAAGAACCAGCCACCCAAAACTTTCCCATTTCAATCGAAGGTTGCCCAAGGATAGTACATTTTCCACATCTCCGTCAATTTGGCGACCATTGTCATCGATTACGGCAATCAAGTTGTCCACGCCATGTGCACTGGCGTACATCGCCGCTTCCCAAATTTGACCTTCTTGTAATTCACCATCGCCATGTAACGTATAAACCAAGGAAGGGTCGTTGTTTAGTTTTTTTGCTTGGGCAGCACCAATACCCACCGAAAGTCCTTGCCCCAAGGATCCTGACGCCATGCGAATTCCAGGTAGTTTTTTATCCGTAGAGGGGTGTCCTTGCAATCGGCTTTTCAGTTTTCGAAAGGAAGCGAGTTCTGCCACCGGGAAATAGCCAGATCGTGCCAGCACGCTGTACCAAACCGGAGAAATGTGTCCATTGGATAAAAAGAACAGGTCTTCGCCTTTGCCATCCATGTCAAACGAAGCCGGATGGTGTTTGAGTACTTCAAAATAAAGCAAGGTTAGAAAGTCCGCGCAACCAAGTGAGCCTCCGGGATGCCCCGATTTTGCGTCACCTACCATTCGAACAATATCCCTGCGGACCTGTGAGGCTATTTCTGAAAGTTTGTTGTTTTCCATGAGCTGTGTTTGAAGCGCGTTTTGTTCCCTTGCAAAACTAATTCGAATTATTAACTTTACAGGATCTGTTAGCGATAGGTTATCCCCAAATGCAACTTTTTTTTAACAAAACCTGTCTGTTAACAAAACGTTACATACTTATGTTAAAACCCCTCTTTTTATTGTTGGCGCTTTCAGTTTTTGGAACGTTGGCTGCTCAATCCATAGATAACCGCCTCTTAAAACGCTACAGCGAAGCTGAGCTGGTGGTAATCAAAAACCAAGATCCCGAGAAATACACCATGTTGGTATATGCCCTTGATCATGCTTTTTATGTGACCGCGCGTCCAGCAGGTAAAACGGAAGGAGTCGAAGAAGAACGCGCCTTAGAAATAACGAAGGAATCCAATTACATAGATTTAGGTTTGGAAATTTTGAACCGCAACCAATACATTCCAATAGCAGGTACAGACAAGATGCTGGTAGTAAAGTCTGAATGGGTGTTGATGAATGAACTAAAGACCAAGAAACCATGAGAATCATACGTTTATTTTCCCTTTGTTTTCTGGTTTCAGTGAGCCAGTTATCAATTGCCCAGATGGTGAACATGGGTGATCCGGGATTTTCTCCAACGAACCCCATTGATTGCAATACGTTTGGTGTTTCAGGAAACAACTTCCAGGATCCTGGCGCTGGTGCTAATTATCCCGCAAACTACAACGATACCATTACTTTTTGTCCTGACTTGAACCTTGGGACCCAAGTGTCTTTGACCATGGCTATAAATGCCGGTTATACCTTTAACGTAGATCCTTCCGATTCGATCTATGTGTACGACGGTCCCAATACCAATGCCCCTTTGTTGGGTGTCTACAATTCAGGAACGAATCCAACTGGTTTTACCAATCAGGCAACCTGGAACAATCCAAGCGGATGTTTGACTGTTGTGTTCATTTCGAATGGAGCAAATGAAGGATCGGGTTGGTTGGCGAACGTGCAGTGTGGAAATCAATTTCAGCCTTTCGAGCCGCACATTGAGGCATACATCAATGGTACCGGGCCGAATGCTTTGAATCCTCTAGATTCCGGTTTTGTGGATATTTGTTTTGGCGATAGTATTTTGTTTGTTGCAACCCCCGATTTCCCTTATTCTGAGGAGGTAACTGGTTATGGGTACTCACAAGACGTGAATGCTACCATTGATTTTGAATGGAATATTTCCGATGGGGGAACTTATCCAGACAACGACAGCATTTGGTTCACGCCACCAACAAGGGCTGGGTATTTGGTTGACTTAAAGATTACGGATGTTTTTCCTCAGTCAGAGCGCTTGCTATGTAAAGTGCGTGTTTCCCAGCTACCGAGTTTCGCTGGAACGGGTCCTTTGGAGGATACCATATGCGTTGGTGAAAGTACCGTTCTGCTTGGTGGTGTTTCTCAAACCGATACGGTAGGTGTTGATATTCCAGAAGGAACTTTTGAATTGGGTGGTTCATATGCAGGATTAACCTACCTTCCAGATGGTTCGGGTCAGCAGTACAGTACGTCAATTCCCATTTCTGGTTTCCCAAGTGGTTCAACAATTACCGATGCGCAATCGCTCAATGAGGTATGTATTACGATTGAGCATTCTTACCTTGGTGACTTGGAGATTTGGTTACAATGTCCGTCGGGTCAAATCGTACCCTTAGTGAATTCCTACGGCGCCGGAGCCATTCCTGGCGGGAACAGTGGGGGTGGAACATTCTTGGGTCAGCCATTCGATGATGCAGGTGGAGGAGGCGCTGGAATCGGTTGGGAATATTGCTTTAGTTCTGTTTTCAATACCATCAATGGTTCTATGACGCAAAATTTAGGCAATACGGTTCAGGTACCGGCAGTTCCATCCAATACGCCTCCGCTAACTGGTGGTAGTTCCATTAATAACGATGTTGTTTATCAACCTGAAATATCCTTTACCAATTTCATTGGCTGTCCTGTTAATGGAAATTGGACCATCTTTGTTCAAGACAATTTGGGCATCGATGATGGATACATTTTTGAATGGGGTTTGTTTTTCGATGGATCTTATTTCCCTGGGTTAGGTGGTTACCAAAATTATGTAGTAACTGATTACTGGTCCGCCGATCCAACCATTACCTCTGGTTTGAATGATACGGCGATTGTGGTTACGCCGCCTTCACAGGGATTG
>Ga0315902_10004154_pt1 | contig 21158 bp, 27 predicted proteins | sample LakEriMetagenome_9_FD_203523 | JGI IMG/M metagenome (GOLD analysis project Ga0315902, IMG submission 203523) | Freshwater fungal communities from buoy surface, Lake Erie, Ohio, United States - Buoy 12 MA117 | ecosystem: Environmental > Aquatic > Freshwater > Lake > Lake biofilm | place: USA... | reverse complement strand
GTTTTCCTTCCGGGTCGTTGGCGGGTCGGATTGCCAAATCGCAAGGCGCGGTTAGCACTGTTCCGGAGCCTACCGACGCTCCGGTCGGAGAAAAGAGTGCTCGACAACGTCAAGAGACCATGGATATGTTCTCTCGCATGGGCAAAAAATTCCAGCGGCACATGGGCACTCAAGAGACGCGGGACCGCCTGAAAGCCGAAGGCTACGCCAAAGGCGGTATGACCGCTTCCAAACGCGCTGACGGTATTGCCTCTCGCGGCAAGACCAAGTGCAAGATGTATTGAGGCCGCCATCATGATGGCCAGCCGTGGGATGGGCGCAATCCGACCCAGCAAAATGCCGGGGGCTAAGAAAAAGCCCCGGCGGGATGACACTGACTTCACTCAGTACGCTGAGGGAGGGAAGGTAAACGCGGCTGGCAATTACACCAAACCGAGTCTGCGCAAGCGGATCGTGTCGCAGGTGAAGGCCGCAGCCACTCATGGCACCGGTGCAGGCCAATGGTCAGCCCGCAAGGCTCAGCTTGTTGCCAAGAAATACAAGGCGGCAGGCGGGGGGTACCGAGATTGAAAGCGCCCCAGCAGTCTTTGAAGGCTTGGGGTGACCAGAAATGGAGAACCAAAAGTGGCAAACCGTCTAGTAAAACTGGTGAGCGATACCTTCCAGAAGCTGCGATTAAAAGTCTCAGCCCTGCTGAGTACGCTGCAACAACGCGTGCGAAACGTGCGGGCAAAGCTGCCGGGAAGCAATTCGTGAAGCAGCCCAAAGGCATAGCTAAGAAAACAGCAGGATTTCGATAATGGCAACCACCTCCGGCTCTTCCGCATTCAACCTTGACCTGTCTGAACTGGTCGAGGAGGCTTTTGAGCGGGCTGGTGGTGAGCTTCGCACCGGCTATGACTTGCGTACCGCACGCCGGTCCCTGAACATCATGTTCGCTGACTGGGCCAACCGTGGCATCAACCTGTGGACGATTGAGTCGGGCACGATTGATCTGGTCCAAGGCCAGAACACCTACGCGCTGCCCACGGACACGGTCGATCTGATCGAGCACGTCATCCGCACGGGCGCAAACGTGGCGTCTACGCAGGCCGACCTGACCATCACGCGTATTAGTGTTTCTACCTACGCCACGCTGCCCAACAAGATTCAGCAAGCCCGCCCGATTCAGGTCTGGGTGCAGCGCTACAACGGCCAGCAGACCCCTACCGGGTTAACCCTAACCGCCAGCATCTCGTCCACCGACACCCAGATTACCTTGGACTCCGTGGTTGGACTGCCCTCTACCGGGTTCGTGAAGATCGACTCGGAGATCATCAACTACGGCTACATCGACGGCAACACGCTGTACAACTGCTTCCGGGCGCAGGCCAACACGTCTGCTGCAGCGCACAATACCGGGGCCGCAGTCTATTGGCAGCAGCTTCCTGCTGTGACGGTGTGGCCCACCCCGGACAATGCCCAACAGTATCAGTTCGTGTACTGGCGTCTGCGCCGTACTCAGGACGCGGGCGGCGGTGTGAACATCATGGACGTGCCGTTCCGGTTCATCCCCTGCATGGCTGCGGGGCTGGCGTACTACGTTGCTATGAAGGTCCCCGGTGGGGCCGAGCGTCTGGCGCTCCTGAAGGCTCAGTATGATGAGGCGTGGCAGCTTGCCGCTGACGAAGACCACGAGAAGGCCGCGCTGCGGTTCGTTCCTCGCCAGCAGTTCATTGGGAGTTCTTACTAATGGGCAACCGGTTTGCCAGTGGTAAGTATGCAATTGCTCAGTGCGACCGCTGCGATCAGCGGTTCAAACTGTCGTTGCTGCGCCGTGAAGTGATCAAGACCAAGAACTATGAGTTGTTGGTCTGCCCGGAGTGTTGGGACCCGGATCAGCCGCAGTTGCAGTTGGGCATGTATCCTGTGGACGACCCGCAGGGTTTGCGTAATCCCCGCCCTGACCGCAGCTACCGGCTGTCCGGTACGAGCGGCTTGCAGATTTCAGCGGGTGGTGGCCCGCAGGGCACTGGGTCAGTTGAGCAGGGCAGTCGCATCTTCCAGTGGGGTTGGGCACCGGTGGGCGGAGCTAGTTTGAACGACGCAGGTCTGACCCCTAACAACTTGGTTTTATCTGTGCAATTGGGTACAGTAACGGTATCCGCTACGTAAGGAGTGAACATGGACGCGAAAACCGCTGTGCGCAAGCACGAGAAGAATATGCACCCCGGCCAAAAGCCGACCAAGATGAAGGCTGGCGGCAAGACCAACGCCGACATGCTCAAGTACGGGCGCAACATGGCCAAGGTCATGAACCAGCGCAGCCCCGGTCGCAAAGGAGGCTGATATGCACAGCCAAGACGAATTCAAATACTTCCCGGCGGAAACCAAAGACCCGATTGGGAAGTACACCCAGCCCAAGGTCTACGCATCTGTCGTGGTTGGCGAAGAGCCCGCCAAAGAGACGATGCGCAAGGCCAACGTGTCGGTTGCGAACACGCGTAGCAATGACTACCCGCCTACCAAGACCAGCGGCGAAAAGATTCGCGGTACTGGCGCAGCCACCAAGGGCACGATGTCCCGGGGTCCGATGGCCTGAGATAGACGATGAACTACGCCTCGCTCGTTACTGCGATTCAGGACTACACTGAGAACACGTTTGATTACGGGTCCAACCCGTCGATCATCAACACGTTCATTCAGCAGGCCGAGCAGCGCATCTTCAACACGGTGCAGTTCCCGTCACTGCGCAAGAACGTCACGGGTATCACGAGTGCGTCCAACAAGTACCTCTCCGCCCCTTCCGACTTTCTGGCCGCCTACTCCTTGGCGGTGATAGATGACACGGGGGCGTATGAGTACCTGCTGAACAAGGATGTGAACTTCATCCGTCAGGCGTATCCGAACCCGAACAACGACAAGGGGCTTCCCAAGTACTACGCGTTGTTTGGCCCCACGACTGTTGGCGCAGTCAACCCCGTGTTGACGGACGAACTGACGTTCATTCTAGGGCCGACTCCGGATGCGCAGTACACGGTAGAGCTTCACTATTTCTTCTATCCGGAGTCCATCACGGTGGCTGCGGACGGGCAGACTTGGCTGGGCGACAACTTTGATTCCGTTCTTCTGTATGGCTCGTTGGTCGAGGCGTACACATATATGAAGGGCGAACAGGACATGCTGGCGTTGTACGACGGCAAGTACAAGGAAGCTCTGGCTCTGGCGCAACGTCTTGGCGATGGTCTGGAGCGCAGCGATGCGTACCGTAGTGGTCAGGCGCGCGTTGCTCCGCTGCCGCAGAATAACGGGGTCCGGTAATGGCGTTTACAGGCAACTATTCCTGCAACACGCTGCGCTCGGGCCTTGCCAACGGCACGATCAACTTTGCCTCGGGCACGTTCTATTTGGCGCTGTACACCAACGCAGCTACGCTGGATCAGACCACCACGGCGTACACCTCGACCGGAGAAGCGTCGGGTGGCGATTACGTTGCAGGTGGGCAAGTTGTCGCGGCGACGGTCTCTGAGCAGACGACCGCCAGCGGTAGCGTCACGTATGTTAATTTCGCGTCTCCTGCGTGGACTGGCGTGATCACGGCGCGTGGCGCGTTGATCTACACCCCGGGGGCCAACGGTGCTGTGTGCGTGCTGGACTTCGGCTCGGACAAGACCTCAACCAATTCTTTCACTGTGCAGATGCCCGCTAACACCAGCACCTCTGCTCTTATTCGCCTTGTTTAAGGAGCAACTATGTTCAATGAAAAAGTTAAAGCTGGCGGCGTCTTTACCGTGCAGTGCCATGACGAGAACGGTAACCTGAAGTGGCAGGCTGAAAAGCACAACCTCGTGGTCAACGTCGGCCTCAAGGACATGAACGACAAGTACTTCCTTGGCAGCAGCTACACCGCTACGTGGTACATCGGTCTGTATGGCGCTGGGGCAAGTAACACTCCCGCTGCCAGCGACACCATGTCTTCGCACATTGGTTGGACTGAGGTGACGACGTATAGCCAATCCACGCGTCCTGCTGCTACGTTTGCTGCGGCTACCACCGCCGATCCTTCGGTTATCACGAACTCCGTTTCTCCGGCTACGTTTAGCATCAACGGCACAACCACTGTGGGCGGCGCGTTTTTGACCAGCAACAATACCAAAGGCGGCACGACCGGTATTTTGTTCTCGGCCTCGGACTTCCAGTCCCCCGGCGACCGTTCGGTGGTCAACGGCGATACGCTGACCGTCACCTACACCTTCAGCCTCGACGCTGTTTAAGGAGGTCACATGGCTACCGCTTTCAAAAAGGGCGACGTTGTGAAGCTGACCAGCGTGGTGCCGCAAGGCCCCGTGTTGGCTCTGCGAATGGACGACAGCGGCATCATCCAGTACCTCGTGGAATGGACGGATGCCAATGGGGTCACGCAACAACGCTGGTTTGATGAAGACCAACTGACGGGGGCTTGATATGGCCTTTGTCCTTGCGGACCGCGTCCGTGAGACCACGACGAGTACCGGAACCACCGCTGTAACACTGGCGGGGGCTGTAACAGGCTTTCAGACTTTTGCAGCGATTGGTAACGCCAACAACACCTACTACGCGATTGCTGGACAAGGCACATCCGAGTGGGAAGTGGGTATTGGCACGTACACGGCTTCGGGCACTACGCTTTCTCGTGATACGGTGCTGGCATCGAGCAACTCTGGCTCGTTGGTGAACTTCTCCGCCGGTACCAAAGACGTGTTTTGCGACTACCCCGCTGGTCGGGCAGCGTATCTGGACACTACTGGCAACATCCTCAACGTACCAACGCTGGACGCGACCAATATTGACGTTACCAACGTGCGGGCCTTGGATAGTACCGCTGCGTTCAGTATCGCCAACACTACGGGCGTGGTGTCAATTGATGACACCAAGTTTACGTTGCAAGACAACACGGACAACACGAAAAAAGCGTTGTTTGAGTTATCTGGCATCACGACGGCTACTACGCGCACGTATACGCTGCCAAACGTCACAGGTACGCTGGCTACTATCAGTACGTTGACGCAGACGTTTTCGGGGACTACCACGTTCTCGGCAGCGACCGTAACCGTGGGCTCTTCTACCAACACGGCGACGTATGGTTTAGGTACGGGGGCAACCGGTTCCGGTAACACTAAAACAGTCAACATCGGTACGGCGGGTGTTTCCGGATCGACCACTACCATTAACATCGGGTCTGCCGTATCTAGTTCTACGACCAACGCTACGGCCAATGGTACGTGGACTTATTCAGGTAGTGTTGGTGTTGGTGTAACGCCGAGCACGTACAAGTTTGATGTTGCAGGCGTGGCCAACGCCACGACAGTTCGCGCCAGCAACGGCATCGTGGTTAACAGCCAGACGGTGAGTGCTGATTACACGATTGCCTCAGGTGACAATGGTGGATCGTTTGGTCCCGTGACTGTGGCTTCTGGCATCACGGTGACGGTGTCGTCCGGGTCTGTTTGGACGGTTGTCTGATGTTTGGCTTTTACGCGTTCTCCACTACCGCTTTCTCCGCGCTGGCAGGGAACGTGTTTGCGGCTGCGGTTATTGAGTCCGCTAGGGGTAGTGATGCGGTTTTGGCAGGAGCAGTTGTAAAGTCCGCTGTGGCGGAGACTGCTACCGGAGCAGACACGGTTGTGTCGAAGGTGTCTGTTTTAAGTTCTGTCTCTGAGTCTGCAAGAGGCACGGATACGATTTCGGCTGCGGCAACTTTCCCAGCACGCGTGACTGAATCTGTTCGAGGCAGCGAGACAAACAGCGCCGCTGTAAACTTTGCGGTTAGTTTTGCGGATACTGTTCGGGGATCGGACACGGTTTCTTCCGTGCCAATCTATTCTGCGCAGATTGCTGAGACGGCCACCGGGTTGGATGTGACCGCTGCGAGTTTCACGTATTTGGGTTTTATCAACGAAACTACGCGGGCGTCAACGACGGAACAGTCGCGGTTGATTACTGGCGCAAGGGTTGTTGAATCTGCTGCTGGTAGGGACACGGTTTCTTCTGTTCCGAACTACTATACGTCTATCAGCGAGTCCGCATCCGCGCAAGATGCGCTGGCTGTGATCGCGACGTTTGCTGCCCTGATCCAAGAGAACGTGAATGCGGCGGACCAGATCATGGCCCGCCTGAAATGGGAATTGATTGTGGACGCGCAGACTGCCGAGTGGACAGTTATTAATGACACGGGGCCGTCTTCGTGGGAGAATGTCCCGACTTCGGCTGACGCTGGCTGGCGCAATATCGACACGAAGGAGCCTTAAATGCCATCCGCATATACCTCGCTGCTCGGGTTCGTGCAGCCCGTCACCGGGGAGCTAACCAATACTTGGGGCAACACGGTCAACAATCAGTTAACCCAACTGATTGAGGATTCCATCGCTTCTACATCTACCGCAAGCGTGACTGCGGGCAACTGGACTTTGTCCACCACTGCGGGTGGTGCAGCCAACGAAGCTCGCACAGCCATCCTGATTGTCACGGGCACGCCGGGAACTGCGCGTAGCATCATCGCCCCCAAGTCCAGCAAGACCTACGTTGTCATCAACAACAGCGACAGCAACGTGTCGCTTATTGGTGGCCCGGTGTCGCCGACGACCGGTATCGCAGTTCCTCCGGGTGGTTCCGTGTTGGCTGCGTGGGACTCTGATGTTGGCGATTTTGTTAAGGTCGCTGGCGGTGGTGGCGGTGCCACGGGCGGCGGTGCCAACCAAGTGTTTTTTGAAAACGACCAGACGGTGACCAACGACTACACGATCCCCGGCAACAAGAACGCCGGTACGTTTGGCCCGATTACGATTGACAGCGGCATCACGGTGACGGTCTCGTCCGGCGCGGTGTGGACTGTGGTTTAAGGAAGGAATAAAAATGCCTGTAACCATCGGCGGCAGCGGCACCCTCAGTGGTAGCCGCGTCACAGCTTCTAACGCAGTCCTCGGGGCGGTCACTACGCTTGCCGACGCCTCGACCATCACTGCTGACTTCACTCTCGGGAACAACTTCGTTGTGACTCTGGGCGGCAACCGCACGCTGGGCGCTCCTACGAGTCCCGTGGCAGGCCAAGGCGGGGTGATCACCATCCAACAAGATGCCACCGGTGGCCGCACGCTGGCGTTCAACAGCATTTGGAAGTTCCCCAACGGGGTTGTTCCGGCGCTCACCACGACTGCCAGCGCGACTGATGTGCTGGTGTACTCTGTGGACACCGCCTCGCGCATTACCTGCCAACTTCTGTCGGATGTGAAATGAGCTTGATCAATACCCCACTGTTGATGACCGGTGGCGGTTACGAGATCACCCGCTCTGTGCGGCTTCGCGCCAGCGCCACAGCTAATTTTCAGCGAACGTTTGTCACTGGAAATCGCAAGACTTGGACTTGGAGTGGATGGGTCAAGCGCGGTCTGCTTGCAAACCGACAAGGTCTTTTCAGTGCTGGGTTAATTAGTGGAACCTTTCACTATCACACCATTCATTTTGACTCAAATGACAAGCTCAACGTGGTGTTCTATCCGGACACAACGAGCACGACGCTCATCACGACCCAGGTATTCCGTGATCCGTCGGCTTGGTATCACTTGGTCGTCGCCTTTGACACCACGCAAGCCACGGCAGCAAATCGCGTCAAGGTTTATGTAAATGGCTCTCAGGTCACCGCCTTTGACACGGCCAGCTACAGCGCACAGAACACGGACGGCTATATCAATAGCACGACCTACAATTCCGGCATCCACTACATTGGTCGTTTCACGCCGTCAGAAACTGCTTACTTCGACGGCTACCTCACCGAGATCAATTTCATCGACGGCCAAGCCCTGACGCCTAGCAGCTTTGGTTTCATTGATCCTTCTACGGGTGTATGGGGCCCCAGGAAGTACACCGGCACCTACGGCACGACCGGCTTTTACGTCAACTTCTCCGACAACAGCGCGGCTACGGCCACGACTATCGGCAAGGACTACTCGGGCAACGGCAACAACTGGACGCCCAACAACATCAGCGTCACCGCAGGGGCCACCTACGACTCGATGATTGATGTGCCGACGAACTGGGCTGATGGCGGGAATGGGCGGGGAAATTACTGTGTTCTAAATCCGCTGTCCACGCCACAGTTCACGGTTTCCAACGCAAACTTAAATTGGTCGATTACTTCTTCGGCGAGCAACGCGCTGTATTTGCGGTCTACTTTGGCCATGTCCAGCGGGAAGTGGTATTGGGAGGTCACTCCCACTGATGTAGGGGCTGGCCCAAACTTGTACATCGGCATTCAGGATGCAACGTACAGCCCAAACTCTTCCACAACCGACAACGTCACTAGCGGTTACGCCTACAAGTTTGACGGCAACAAGGTCACGGGCGCAACCTCGACCGCTTATGGCTCCTCGTGGACAAACAACGATGTGATCGGCGTGGCGCTGGACATGGACGGCGGCACCATCACTTTCTACAAGAACAACACCAGCCAAGGCGTTGCGTTTTCGAGCCTGTCTGGAAGTTACTTGCCGCTCATCATGCACAACGTCGGCGGTACATCACGCACGACTGCGGGCAACGTCAACTTCGGCCAGCGCCCCTTCACCTACACCCCGCCCACCGGCTTCAAAGCGCTGAACACGCAGAACCTGCCGCAGCCCACCATCCCGAATGGTGCGAGCTACATGGCAGCGACGACGTATACGGGAACAGGGGCGGCGCAGACAATCAGCAACGCGGTGAATGGCGTTTCGTTCCAGCCGGACTTTGTTTGGGCCAAGGCAATAAGTTCCGCCGAGAGTCATCGACTGCAAGACTCTGTTCGTGGCGCGACGTTGTCACTGTATTCCAATCTGCCAAACGCGGAGACTACAGAAGCGCAATCAATTACCGCTTTTGGCGGCAGCGGTTTTACGCTTGGTACAGGCGCGCCAAATACTAGCGCTCTGACCTACGTTGCGTGGCAGTGGAAAGCAGGCGGCACCCCAGCAGTCACCAACACCTCCGGCTCCATCAGCAGTACGGTGTCTGCGAGTACGACGGCTGGGTTTAGTGTGGTGACCGCATCTGCTTCAGGAACGTCGCCTGTGACCGTTGGTCATGGACTTGGCGCTGCGCCCCGTCTGATTATTGGCAAGGTGCGGGATGTTGCTGGAACCAACTGGTATGTGTACAGCGCAAGTATTGTTGCGACTGATTATTTGGTCTTGAACAGCACCGCTGCAAAGGCAACAAGCTCAAACATTTGGGATGTGGCCCCCACATCGACTGTATTCACGGTGGGTAATCCGCAAAACGGTTGGGCCGCAGGAAATGCGGGCAGCAAGCTGTACGTTTTTTATTGCTTCTCCGCAATCTCCGGCTACTCTGACTTTGGCATCTACACCGGCAACGGCAGCGCGAATGGTCCGTTTGTGTACACGGGGTTCAGACCGAGGTATGTTTTTGTAAAATCAACCAGCGCCGTCGGCAACTGGGTTCTTCACGATACTGCGCGGGAGCCGTACAACCTTGCTACAACAGCGTTGTATCCAAACCTATCGAACGCAGAAACAACCAATGCGAATCAGGCGATTGACATACTGTCCAACGGATTCAAACTGCGCGGAACCTCCGGCGATGTCAACACCAACGGCGCAACCTACATCTACGCGGCCTTCGCCGAAAACCCATTCAAGTACGCTCTCGCGAGGTAACTCATGTTCATGCTAAACGGCTCCCCTCTCAGCCCCGACACGGCGTTCGTAACGTCGGATGGGACTCAGTACCCCAACAACTGGCTGCGCCTTGCAAGCCCTGAAGAACGCGCCGCGATTGGCATCACTGAGGTGGCTGACGCCGCCCCGCATGATGGGCGCTTTTACTGGGCACCGGGCATCCCCAAGGCTCTGGACGATGTGCTTGCCACGAAGGAAGACGGCTCGCCGCTGTGGGTGCAAGTCTACGACGCGGCCACGCAGAGCATGGTCGATACTGACAAGCAGGTGCTTCAGCTTGGCTTGAAGTCGCAGTGGATCGCCCAGGTCAAGCAAACCGCAGCGTCCCTGCTGGCTGCGACCGACTGGAAGGTGACTCGTGCTGCGGAAGGCGTCAAACCCGTGGACAATGAGACTCTGGCGGCTCGCGCTGCCATCCGTGCGGCATCGGATACGAACGAGGCAGCTATTGCAGCTTGCACGACTGTGGACGAGCTGGCCGCACTGCAAATGAACTGGCCCCAAGGAGCACAAGCATGAGCTTAGTCAAAGTATCTGGAAACGCCAGCGGCACTGGCATCTTCACGATTGCCTCGCCCAACAGCAACACTGATCGCACGCTGACGCTGCCGGATGCGACGGGGACAGCGGTGTTGGACACCGCTACGCAGACGCTGACGAATAAGACATTGGGTTCCGGTCTCGTCATGAGCGTAAGCGCTATTACGGCGGGCACCGCTGTCGCTTCGACCTCTGGTACCAGCATCGACTTCACCGGCATCCCGTCGTGGGTCAAGCGCATCACGGTGGCTATGCAGACCGTAAGCACCAACGGTTCATCTAATTATTTAATTCGTATAGGAAATACTACCGTTACAAGCTCTGGGTATGCGTCTGTAATGAACTACGTTAACCCCGGCGCAAACTCTTGTACCGGCAGCGCTGATAGCACTGGGTTTTTGCTTACTAAAGACATTAACTCAGGAACTGCTTTTACTGCAATTGCAACTATTGTTTTGCAAACATCTGGTTTCTACGTTTCCACGTTTGTTGGGAACAATGGCGTAAACGGTGCGGGCTTCTTCGGTTCTGGGCTTTTAAATCTTGGGTCAACTCTCGACCGCGTCCGCATCACCACAGTCAACGGCACCGACACGTTCGATGCTGGTTCCATCAACATTCTGTACGAGTAAGAGGGCATCATGGAACGTATTGTTGTAGACCTACAAGCGGGCACCATAACGGTTGTGCCTCTTACTCAAGAAGAGATCGCGCAGGCCCAGGCCCAGAAAGCTGCATGGGACGCCGAACAGGCTGCCATTGTGAAAACGCCAACTTTGGAAGAAATCGTGGCTCAACTACAAGCTGAAATTAATTTGCTCAAGGGGGCAGCATGAGTCTCGTAAAAGCCAACACCTTCCAAGACGCTACCGGTGGCAGCAACGCTGTATTCAGTGGCGTGGCCTCGCCGCCTAATAGCATGGGCTTTCGCAACCGCATCATCAACGGCGATATGCGGATCGACCAGCGTAATGCTGGGGCGAGTGTTGCCGCTGCTGGTTACACGTTGGACAGGTGGGTTGCTTTTGAAAGCACATCTGCAACATCCGTGACGGCGCAAAGATCAACAACTGCTCCTGCTGGATTTACAAACTCTTTGCTCTACACCGTGGGCACGGGGGGCAGTGCTGGTGCATCAGAGCAAGCGGTGATTCGTCAGCGGCTTGAGGGAAACAACGTCTCTGACTTGGCGTTTGGTACAGCTTCTGCACAAAGCATCACCGTCTCATTCCGAGTGCGCTCTAGCGTTACTGGCACGTATTCTGTGGCTATTCAAAACTCGGCTGGTGATCGTTCGTATGTGGCAACCTACACAGTTGACGCTGCAAACACTTGGGAAACAAAGAGCGTCACCATCCCCGGCGATACATCTGGCACTTGGTTGACGGACAGCGGCATTGGAATGGCAGCTCTTTTTGACCTTGGCAGCGGTTCTGGGTTTAACACCACTGCTGGCGCATGGGCTGCTGGAGACTTCCGTAAAGTGTCGGGGCAAGCAAACGTCATTGGCACGACAGGAGCCACCTTCTACATCACCGGCGTCCAGCTTGAAGCTGGCACTGTGGCCTCGCCGTTTGAGCGGGTGGAATATGGGGCCATGCTTCGCGCTTGTCAGCGATACTTTGCAAAGACATTCGACCAGTCTGTCGCAGTTTCTGCTTCAACCGGAAGTAGGGCTGGGTCAATCCCATTCTTCTTCTGGACGACTGCTTCTACAAACGCAGAAACAGCTTGGCAGTTACCGGCAGAAATGCGGGCTTCTCCTACCGTCACCTCTTATGCTTGGACAGGTGGTTCGGCTAACTGGGCAAACAATGCTGGCGGCACTGTGGGGATTGGAACGCTGCGCTCAGGAACCCGAAATGTTGGACTGACTGTCGGCGGCTCTGTTGGAGCGTCTGAACAGTTTTGGATTCATGCAACAGTTAGTGCGGAGCTTTAAAAATGTATCAGCTTCAAAAAGAAAATACGGGTGATTATCTGGACTGCGTCAAACGCCTTGCGGACAATGCCTTCATCCCCTTCGACCCCGCCAACACCGACTACCAGCAGTACCTCGCGTGGCTGGAGCAGGGCAACACGCCGCTGCCTGCGGATGAGTAAACATGATCGATCCGATTACCGCGTTTGCGACCGCGCAGGCTGCGGTAGCAGGCATCCAAAAAGCTATCAAACTTGGCAAGGACATCAACGGCCTTGTCGGTGAGTTCGGTAAGTTTTTTGATGCGCGGGACGTGGTCCAGAAGGCTGCGAACGATGCGGGTAAATCGGGGAAGTCTGACACGGGCCGCGCGATGGAGATCGTGATGCAAGCCAACGCCCTGCGCGAGTCGGAAGAGGCGCTCAAACATCAGTTGGTCTACGGCGGCTACCCCGAGTTGTGGGAGATGATGCTCAAGGAGCGGATGAAGATCAAGCAGGCGCGCGAGAAGCAAGAACGCGAAGCCAAGATCGCACGCAAGAAGGTAGTGGCCGAACGCCTGTTGATGGCTCAAATCGTCGGCGGTGCAATCGCAGTCATCATCATCGGCACCATCATAATCTTCATCGTTAAGCAAGCGCTGTCGTGAGCGAGGAGAAGGTTAACCCCAACAGCCTGATCGAGAAGATTCTCGGCTACGTTGATTCTCCGTTCAAACTATTCGCCATCATCTTGATGGCCGTCTTCACGTTCGTGGGGTACTTCGTTTGGCAAAACCAAGCGTTCCTGATCGGAGCGTACAAGGAGCAGCAAAAGCTCCCCAGCATCGCCGAGGACCGGGTCGAAGATGCGGCGGCGCATCTGTTCAAAAATACTGATGCGATAGTGGTGGCCATCTTTAAGGTCAACCCGATGTTTGGGACCAGAGTCTTGCACCGGGCGTATACCAAGGATGGCAGGGACAAAACCCATGAGGGGTTGGATGTCGGGCTGTTCACCGCCAACGCAGCCAATAACCGGGATGTCGTGGCGTTGATGGCAAGCGAGATTCCCTGCGGCCCGTACAAGACCGCCCAGTCCGAGATTGGGTTATGGTATATGGAGAAGGGCATGACCTTCGGCTGCCGTATCAGCGTGCCGCCCGAGCAGGGAAAATTTGTCGGCCAGATCACGGTGGGCTGGAAAGAGGAGCCGCCGGATGTGGACCAGTACCGGGTGCTTTTGCAGATCGCAGCAACCATGTTGGCAAGGAGTAAAAAGTAATGGAATGGCTCAAACAGATCGCCCCCACTATCGCCACCGCGATGGGTGGCCCGCTGGCCGGTATGGCCGTCTCAGCTATCTCCAAGGCTATTGGCGTGGACGAGAAGGATGTCGGCGACCTGATCAACAACAACAAGTTGACCGCCGACCAGATCGCCCAGGTCAAGCTAGCTGAGATCGAACTGCAAAAGCAGGCCAATGAACTCGGCCTGAACTTTGAGAAGCTGGCCGTGGATGACAGGAAGAGCGCCCGTGAGATGCAGGCCACCACCCGCTCCATCGTGCCCCCCGTGCTGGCGGCTATCGTCACTATCGGGTTCTTCGGCATCATGGTGATGATGCTGCTGGGCAAGGTGGACTCCAACAACCCCGCCATTCTGATGATGCTGGGCTCCCTCGGTACCGCATGGACCGGGATCATTGCGTACTATTTTGGTTCTAGCGCTGGCTCGCAGGCCAAGACCGACCTCCTTTCTAAAGCACCGGCAATCAAATGACCATCCTCGCCCTGACTGAGACCCTGACCAAACTCAAGATCGACCCCTCGTGGGCCGAACCTCTGGCGGAGGTCTTTCACCGCTATGAGATCAACACCCCTGAGCGGCAGGCTGCGTTCATTGGGCAATGCGCCCATGAGAGCATGAACTTCAAAACGCTGGAAGAGAACCTGAGCTACAGCGCCGAGGCCCTGATGAAGACTTGGCCAAGCCGGTTCCCGACGATGGAGATTGCCAAACAGTACGCCCGCAACCCTGAGAAGATTGCCAACAAGGTCTACGGCGGGCGCATGGGTAACGGCACCGAAGAGACCGGGGATGGCTGGCTGTACCACGGGCGCGGGCTGATTCAGCTCACCGGCAAGGACAACTACACGCTGGCGGGGGATGCCCTGAACATGGATTTCATCCATTCCCCGGACTACGTGCTGGTGCCCAAGTACGCTGCCTTGACCGCCGGGTGGTACTGGAACAAGCGGCAGCTCAACAAAGAGGCTGATGCTAAAGACTACACGGGCATGACAAAAAAGATCAACGGCGGTACCATTGGGTTGGACGACCGGATTGCGCACATCAAGCACGCGCAAGAGGTTATGACCGCTTAAAAGGGCGCACCCATGCCGCTTCAGAAAATTCTTTTCAAACCCGGAGTCAACCGCGAGAACACGCGGTACACGACCGAAGGCGGGTGGTATGAGTGCGACAAGGTTCGCTTTCGCCAAGGCACGCCTGAAAAAGTGGGCGGCTGGCAGCAGATTTCTTCTTACACCTACGAGGGTGTGTGCCGTTCGCTGTGGACTTGGGGCACCATAACCGGCGCAACAGTACTCACAGGCGTGGGCACGAACAAGAAGTTTTATATCGAAGAAGGCGGTGCGTATAACGACGTCACGCCAATTCGCGCCTACGAAGGGCCGCTGTCTAATCCGTTTGCCGTCACAACGGGCTCCACGACGATCACAGTAAGCGACAACACGCACGGCTGTCAGACGGGTGACTATGTAACGTTCCTTGGCGCGGTGGGACTGAGCACGCAGACTTTCACCCGCACCAACTCGACTGACTTTGTTCTGTCCACGGCGCTTCCTGACAACACGCCAGTCCTCCTCTCAGTTTCCGCTGGTGGCGTTCTGCCTACAGGCTTGTTGGCTGGCGTGCAGTACTTTGTGCAGGTGGTTGCAGGCACCACGATCAACTTCTCCAACGTGATTGACGGCGCGGCGATCAGTACGACTACTGCGGGGTCGGGCACGTTCTCTCTGGAGGTGAATCAAGGCATCACCTCGGCGGTGCTCAACCAGAACTTCGAAGTCACGTTTGTCAACCTCAACAGCTACACAATTCAAAGTCCCGTGGCTGCAACGGCTTACGATGTGGGCGGTGGCGGCACTTCTGTTTACGCGGCCTACGAATTTCCTACGGGCAATGAGATTGTCACGCCGATCAGTGGCTGGGGCGCGGGCGCTTGGGGTGAGGGTCCGTGGGGTATAGGCACGACTGCGTTGCAAAGTGCGCGGCTTTGGTATCAGAACAACTTTGGTGAAGACCTTGTCTACGGCTATCGGGGCGGTGTACTGTACTACTGGAACGCCAAAATTGGTGTCAACCCCGTAATTTTCACAGTCACGATTGCATCCCCCGCAGTGGTGACATACACAGGTATTGCGTTACCGGAGGGCACAGCGGTTGTGCTGGAGACCACGGGTGCGCTGCCTACGGGTTTGACGGTTGGTGTTGTGTACTACGCAGTGAACGTATCAGGCAACACGTTTAATCTGTCGGCGACTCCCGGCGGCGCTGCAATCACTACGACTGGCGTTCAAGCAGGTACACACTACGTGTCGCCTCGGGGCATCCCTGTTTCGAATCTGGCGGGTGCGTCGGACGTGCCGACGGCGGTCAACAACATGATCGTCTCGGACATAAGCCGGTTTGTGATTGCGATGGGCTGTAACCCGATTGGGCAGACTGAGATTGATCCGATGTTCATTCGCTGGACGGATCAAGAATCTTTGGTGGATTGGACCCCGGCAGCAACCAACCAAGCAGGCGGCACGCGGCTGTCTCACGGCTCTGAGATTCGCACGGGCATCCAGTCTCGACAGGAGATTTTGATATACACCGACGCAGCGTTGTATTCGCTGCAATACCTCGGGCCTCCGTATGTCTGGGGCGCACAGCTTCTGGGTGACAACATCTCTATCGCCGGGGTGAACACCGCCATCGTTGCGTCCGGTATCACGTACTGGATGGGCGTGGACAAGTTCTACATGTACTCCGGACGCGTGCAGACGCTGCGGTGCGACCTTCGCCAATACATCTACGGGGACATCAACCTTGAACAGCAGTCGCAGTTTTTTGCGGGAACCAACGAGGGCTTCAACGAAGTCTGGTGGTTCTACTGTTCATCGGGGTCCACGGCCATCGACCGCTACGTGGTCTACAACTACGCTGAGGACATCTGGTATTACGGCACGATGGCGCGCACCGCATGGGTGGACTCGGGGCTGAACCTGTATCCGGTAGCGGCGACGTATTCCGACAACCTCGTGTATCACGAGCTGGGCGTGGACGACAACACGACAGGCGTGCCCGTTGCAATTGACTCGTACATCACTTCGTCGCAGTTTGACATTGGTGATGGCCACGCGTTTGGCTTTATCTGGCGTTTGATTCCGGACGTGACGTTCCGTGGCTCGACTGCTGGCAGCCCGCAGGTGACGATGACGCTGTTGCCGCTACAAAACTCAGGCTCGGGGTACAACACTCCGCCTTCTGTCGGCGGGGTAGACAACGCCACTGTGACGCGTAGCGCTACGGTTCCTGTCGAGCAGTTCACCGGGCAGGTGTACATCCGCGTACGTGGACGCCAGATGTCGTTCAAAGTGGCGGGCAACCAGCTTGGCCTCCAGTGGCAGCTTGGCGCACCGCGTATCGACATCAAACCGGATGGCAGACGTTGACCTATGACCCTGATCGTCACCTCCACCTACGAACTTAACCGTGTCACAGCGCCGCGTTTACCAAACGCACCTACTGAGTATGAGCAGCGCTACCACGATCAGTTTGCTGACGTTTTGCGCCTGTACTTCAACCGGCTGGACAACATTCTGGGGCAACTCGTAGCTACTATGGAAACACTCCCTGTAGAAATTACCGGCACAAACCTTGATGCGTTTGGGCGGCTGCGGGTCAGCAACCCGTTCACGCTGTTTGACTCCTCCCACCGCTACGCCGACAACAACCTGTGGGCAAACAGCATCACGGGCACGGCAGCAGCAACGTTCAATCAGGACGAAGGCTTGGTGAACCTGACCGTTGGCACGGCCAGCGGGGACCAGATCATTCGCGAGACCATCAAGGTGTTCTCCTATCAGCCGGGTAAAAGCTTGCTGGTCATGTCCACGTTTGTCATGGGCGACGCCAAGGCGGGCCTGCGCCAGCGAGTGGGTTACTACGGGGCAGCAAACGGTATCTACTTTGAGCGGGACGGCACTACCAACTACATGGTCGAGCGCAGCAGTGTGACCGGCGTACTGACCAATACCCGTGTGGCTCAGGCTAACTGGAACCAAGACCCGCTGGATGGCACCGGCCCGTCCGGCCTGACGCTGGATTCGTCCAAGGCGCAGATTCTGTACATGGATGTGGAGTGGCTGGGTCTGGGCACGGTGCGTACCGGCTTCATCATCAACGGCCAGTTTGTCCCGGCGCATAACTTTGACCACGCCAACTTAGTTACTACGACCTACATCACCACGGCATCCTTACCCCTGCGGTATGAGATGGAGAACACGGCGGCTACGGCCAGCGCCAGCACGCTCAAACAGGTCTGCTCCACGGTGATCTCTGAGGGCGGCTACCAGCTTGCCGGGGCGCAGTTGTCTGTGGGCAACGCCATTACCGTCCCGACAACGCTGACCACAGCAGGCACCTACTATCCCGTTGTCTCTCTTCGCCTCAAAAGCACCCGGCTGGATGCCATTGCCATCCTGACCGCTTTGTCAATCCTTGGTATTACCAACAACGCCAACTACAACTGGCGGGTGGTGGCGGGGGGCACGACGACGGCGGGCACTTGGGTGAGCGCGGGCACAAACTCCAGCGTGGAGTACAACCTCACCGGAACGGCCTTCACTACCGGCACTGGGCGGGTTTTGGCGTCGGGCTTCTTCCAAGGCTCAAACCAAGGCTCCACAGCGGTGGACATCCTGAAACAGGCGCTATTTGCCTTCCAGTTGGAGCGTGAGCCATTCACGGCCACACCCTACGAACTGTCGCTTATCTGCGCTGGAGGCTCAAACGGTCATCAAGTGTTGGCCTCCCTTGATTGGGAAGAGATCAGCCGTTGATGGATTAAACCCCACATGTTAGACTCAATTAACCCCCATTCCGTGAGGCCCCAATGAGCCTGCAAATTGCCGCGCAACATCTCGCATCTAAGGGCCGTGGTCCGGACACCATGCTTGTCCACATGACTCCGGGCGAAGTTAAAAGTCTTCAAACTTTGGCTCGTGCGCATGGCGGCACGCTGACTACCAATCCGGATACCGGCCTGCCTGAAGCTGGGTTTTTAAGAGCAATTCTCCCCATCGTTGCAGGCGCAGCGCTTGGCCCTGCGGGCTTCGGTTTGACCGCTATGCAGGCGGGTCTTGCAACTGCCGCTTTGGGAACGGTGGCTACCGGCAGTCTCAAACAAGGTTTGATGGCGGGCCTCGGCGCATACGGTGGCGCAGGTATTGGCAGTGTGGTGAGCGGTGCTGGCGCTGGCGCTGCTTCCAATATGGCTGCCGCAGAAGCCGCAGCGGCGGGCGACCTTGCTGCACAACAGGCAGTGACGCCTTCTGTTGGTGGTGGTCTAACGCCGAATGTGTACGATTTTAATGTGCCGGACGGCTTCATGAGCGCGCCCCAAATTACAGCGCCCGCCGCTGTTCCGGGGCATTTGACGCCACAACAATTAGAAGCGCTTGTTGGCAAGCCTTTTACTCCCCCCGTTACTACCGCCGCTGCACCGGCGGTGACTGACCCAGTCACCCAGATGAACATGGAAGTTGCAAAGGGAGTGCCTACGGTTATGAACAGCCCCGCACCCGCCGCTTCTACTCCGTACTATCCTGAAGGTGTTGGCGGCGAGTACATGCGCCCCACTGGCCCAAGCTACGAGCAGATGCGCTCGGCGGGTTTATCTGACGCACAAATTTCGCAGAGCGCACGAGATTACGCATCCAACATGAAAGGGTTTGCACAAGACCCGTTCTCTCCGGCCACGCGTGAAGCGATGGCCAGCCCGATTTCGACAGGCATCAAAGCAATCGCTGACAAACCCGAGCTGCTCTTCAACAAAGAGAACCTTAAGTACGGTGCCGCTGCTGCTGCGCCGCTGCTGTTCCAAGAACCCAAAAAAGGCTCCGGCTATCAAGGCAGCGGTCCCAACCCGTTCCAGTACGAGTACAACCCCAACGCGCAGACCTACGCCTCAATGCCGTCCTCCAGTGCAGAGCGGCAGTACTTTGACCAGCGTTATCGGCGCTTGGCCGAGGGTGGTATGGCGCGCGGCGGCATCTCCCATCTGGGCGACTACTCTGATGGCGGTCGCCTACTGCGCGGCCCCGGCGATGGCGTGAGCGACTCGATCCCCGCGTCTATTGCCAACAAGCGCCCTGCGCGTCTTGCCGACGGTGAGTTCGTGGTCCCGGCCCGTATCGTTTCTGAGTTGGGCAACGGCTCGACTGAGGCTGGCGCACGTAAACTCTACGCCATGATGGATCGTGTGCAGAAGAACCGACGCAAAACGATTGGTAAAGGCAAAGTCGCTGTGAACAGCCGCTCTGAGAAGCTGCTGCCCGCATGACAATCCAGTACGCCATCGAGGACCCCGCGACTTTTTTCGAGGAGTTCAAAGTGCTTGCGCCCGCCCATTACGAAGAGCTGTGCGTAACCAAGGACTTTCCGATGGACCCGGACCTTGAGGCGTATGGCAAGCTACATATGGCTGGCATGCTCAAGTGTGTGACGGCACGGGATGATGAAGAGCTGGTTGGGTACGCCATCTTTATTGTTCAGCCGCACCTGCACTACAGGTCTTGCAAGACAGCGTTTGAGGATTTGTATTTCCTCAAGAAGACACATCGACTGGGGCGCACGGGTATCCGGCTCTTCCAGTTTGCAGAAGAGGCGCTTCGCGCAGAAGGGGTGCACCGCATCATCTTCCATACGAAAGTGCATTTGGACAATTCACGGCTGTTTGAGTACCTAGGGTACAAACATACAGACAAGCTGTACACGAAGATACTGAGTACGGAGCAACCATGAGCTACTCACGCCGACAACTCGAAGCGCTGGGGGAACCCCTTGGCGACTGCGTTACCCGCAAAGAGGGTGGCCGAATCATTTATGGTGGCGGTGGTAGCAGCAGCCCTCCCGCTACGCAGACTCAGGTTACCGATCTGCCGGACTGGGCCAAACCTACTGCTCAGAAACTGCTAAGCAAAGCTGAGGCATTGGTTGAAGGCTCTCCGTACCAACAATATAAGGGCGAACGTATTGCTGGGTTCTCGCCGCTGCAGCAGCAAGCGTTTCAAGGTGCCGCCCAGATGGATGCGGGGCCCCAAGGGTTTGCCCAGCAGGTCGGACAGTACATGTCTCCGTACATGCAGAACGTCGTTGACCGCGAGAAGATGGAGGCGTATCGCGCCTCCCAGATGTTGGGCCAGCAGCAGCAGGCCCGGGCTACGCAGGCCGGTGCGTTCGGTGGTTATCGCGAAGGAATTGAACGCGCTGAGCGCGAGCGTGGGTTGCGTTCCCAGTTGGGCGACATTCAAACCCGTGGCCTGCAATCCGCATACGACCGCGCAGCCGATCAGTTCCGTACCGGGATTACGCAAGGGCTGGCCGTGGGCCAACAGCAGGCAGCGTTGGGCGGGCAGCAGCAGCAGCGCGAACAGAACGTCATGTCCCAGCAGTATCAGGACTTCCAGAACCAGCAGCGGTATCCGTACCAGCAGCTTGAGTACCTGTCCGGCATCCTGCGCGGCACGCCCATGGGCACTGTTAGTACTTTGTATGGCGGTCAACCCAATACGCTCGGGCAGATTGCCGGTCTTGGCGCTGGCCTGTACGGCGCGTTTGGTAAAGCCGAAGGCGGCATGGTGGACTCCTACGCTGAGGGCGGTGTGACGAGCGACGAGAACGTTGAAAACATCCTGAGCAAGCTCAGCGATGCGCAGCTCATGCAGGCCAAGCAGA
>Ga0315902_10004153_pt1 | contig 21159 bp, 25 predicted proteins | sample LakEriMetagenome_9_FD_203523 | JGI IMG/M metagenome (GOLD analysis project Ga0315902, IMG submission 203523) | Freshwater fungal communities from buoy surface, Lake Erie, Ohio, United States - Buoy 12 MA117 | ecosystem: Environmental > Aquatic > Freshwater > Lake > Lake biofilm | place: USA... | reverse complement strand
GGCAGCACGCCGAGGGTGCAGGCGGCCACCGCGAGCGTCAGCGCCAGGCCGATCAGGCGCCGACGCAGATACCCCAGACCTTCTCGCAGCGGGACCATCATGGCACGCTCAGACCGGGGTACCCGCGTCGGGAGTGTCGCGAAAGCGCACCAGCACGCCGGCGAGATCGATCAGGTCGCCGTCGGCGAGCGGCCGCGGCTCGAGCCCGATCGGAATGCCGTTGAGCCGGGCGAAGACGCCGCCCTCGAGATGGGTGATGACGTGGCCGGCCCGGCGCCGCGATACCACCGTGACCACCTCGCCGGCGTGCAGCGCGACGATCGGTCGGTCGATCAGCAAGACGCGATAGGGCGGGTCGCCGGCGAGGTACTCGAGGCGAGCATCGGCCGAAGGCGACACGCGCGGCGCCTCAGAGATGATGGGCGCTGGCTCGTCCGGCTCCGTGATGGCGGCGTCAACGATGAATCGAAGGCGAAAGACACCGACCTCGATCAGATCGCCATGCGCCAGCCAGCATTCGACGATCCGCTCGCCGTTGACGAGCGTGCCGTTGCGGCTGCGCAGATCACGCAAACGGGCGCGTCCGGCCTCGAACTCGAGGACGGCATGCTCGGCGCTGACCGTGAGATGGTCGAGCGCGATCGCGTTGTCAGGGTTGCGTCCGATCGAAAACGCGGGCTTGTCGAGCGCGATGCTGCTCAGCATCCGCTCGCCGTCGGCAAGTATCAGCCTTGCCAGCGTGTGATCGGCATGCGCACTCATCGCCCCTCCGATACGGAAGAAGGCGACGAACGGGCAAGACGCGCGCGTGCACGGACTCGGACGGCATCATGATCCATGCCACCGAGGGTAGGTCAGCGAGCGCGACCGAGGCTCTTAGCCGAGGCCGGACGGCCCGTGGACGCCGCCAGGCGGCGAGGCGGCCGACGCACCGAAGGCGTTGGCCGGCGGGGTCGCAGCCTAGAGCACGCTCTTGAGCAGCCGCCCCATCTCGGAGGGATTGCGCGTGACCTTGAAACCGCAGGCTTCCATGATCTCCAGCTTGGCATCGGCGGTATCGGCGCCGCCCGCGATCAGCGCGCCCGCGTGCCCCATCCGCTTGCCCGGGGGCGCAGTGACGCCTGCGATGAAGCCAACCACCGGCTTGCGCATGTTGTCGCGCGCCCAGCGTGCGGCGTTGGCTTCATCGGGACCGCCGATCTCGCCGATCATGATGACGGCGTCGGTGTCGGGGTCGTCATTGAACATCTCGAGCACGTCGATGTGCTTGAGCCCGTTGATCGGATCGCCGCCGATGCCGACAGCGCTCGACTGGCCAAGGCCGAGCTCGGTGACCTGAGCCACGGCCTCATAGGTGAGCGTACCGGAGCGCGACACGATGCCCACCCGGCCCTTGCGATGGATGTGACCGGGCATGATGCCGATCTTGATCTCGTCGGGGGTGATCAGGCCCGGGCAGTTGGGTCCGAGCAGCACGGTGCGCTTGGCGCCTGCGGCCTCCCGGGCCTTCATGCGATTGCGGATCTCGAGCATGTCGCGCACCGGAATGCCCTCGGTGATGCAGACCACCAGATCGAGATCGGCCTCGACGGCCTCCCAGATCGCCGCTGCCGCGCCCGCGGGCGGCACGTAGACCACCGAGGCCGTGGCGCCGGTGGCCCGGGCGGCGTCGCCGACCGTGGCGTAGATCGGGATGCCTTCGAAGTCTTCGCCGGCTTTCTTGGGGTTGACGCCGGCCACGAAGCATTCACGACCGTTGGCGTAGTCGCGGCACATGCGGGTGTGGAACTGACCGGTCTTGCCGGTGATCCCCTGGGTGATGACCTTCGTGTGCTTGTCGATCAGGATAGCCATGGCGTGGTCTCCGGATGGGGCGGTGCGATCAGCGACCGGCGGCAGCAGCGACCACGCGCTGCGCAGCCTCGGCCATGCTGTCGGCGGCAATGATGGGCAAGCCGGAGTCGGCCAGCATCTTCTTGCCGATGTCCTCGTTGGTGCCCTTCATGCGAACCACGAGCGGCACCTTGAGACCGACCGCCCGCGAAGCCGAAATCACGCCCTCGGCGATGACGTCGCAGCGCATGATGCCGCCAAAGATGTTGACCAGGATGGCCGAGACCTTCGGGTTGCGCAGCATGATCTTGAAGGCCTCGGTGACCTTCTCGGTGGTGGCGCCGCCCCCCACGTCGAGGAAGTTGGCAGGCTCGCCACCGAAGAGCTTGATGGTGTCCATCGTGGCCATCGCCAGGCCCGCACCGTTGACCAGGCAACCGATGTTGCCGTCGAGCTGGATGTAGGCGAGGTCGTAACGGCTGGCTTCGATCTCGGCCGGGTCTTCCTCGTCGAGATCGCGCATGGCGGTGATCTCGGGATGCCGGAAGAGCGCGTTGGCATCGAAGTTGAATTTGGCGTCGAGCGCGATCACGTCACCGCCGCCGGTGAGGATCAGGGGATTGATCTCGGCGAGCGAGGCGTCGGTATCCCAGTACGCGCGGTAGAGCGCCTGCAGCGTGGCGCGCGCCTGAGGGAGCGAGGCAGCCGGAACACCGATGCCGGAGGCGAGGCTGTCGGCCTCGGCATCGGTCAGGCCGGTGGCGGGATCGACGAACACCTTGAGGATCTTGTCGGGGGTATGCGCGGCCACCTCTTCGATGTCCATGCCGCCCTCGCTGGAGGCCATCACACACACGCGCTGGGTGCCTCGGTCGGTGACGATGCCGACATAGAGCTCCTTGCGGATGTCAGCGCCCTCCTCGATGAGCAGCCGGCGAACCTTCTGGCCACCGGGACCGGTCTGGTGCGTGACCAGCTGCATGCCGAGGATGCTGCTCGAAAGTTCGCGGACCTGATCGATGGACCGTGCGAGCTTGACACCGCCGCCCTTGCCGCGACCACCCGCATGGATCTGCGCCTTGACGACCCAGACCGGGCCCCCGAGCGCCTGGGCCGCGCTGACGGCCTCATCGACGGAGAAACAGGGAATGCCGCGCGGCACCGGCACGCCGAAGCGCCTGAGGATCTCCTTGCCCTGGTACTCGTGGATCTTCATGGATGATCACCTCGAACTCGGATGGCGTTTCGATCGCGGTCACCCGACCCATAAGACCCCGGGCGCCAGAAAAATGCTGCACCGCGAAAGCGCCGGATGGTAGCACAGGGGCACGCGCTCGGCGTGGCGCTCGCGTGGCATCTCAGGCGGGCTCGGAGGGCTCACGCAGGCGCCGAAAGACGCTGCCGATGGCGTCGGCGCCAAAACCGCGCCCGAGGAGGAATCGCTGCTGGCGGGCCCGTTCGAGCGGGTTGGCGGGCGCCTGACCGAAGCGCCGCTCCCAGGCCTGCCAGGCCCGGTCGGACTCGGTCTGGCGCAGCCCCTGGAGCGCGAGTGCCTGATCGGCCGCGGCCACACCGCGTTGATCGAGCTCCCAGGCCACCCGACGCACGCCATAGCGCGCGCCGCGACGGCGGACCATGGCATCGACGAAGCGTGCGGTGCTCAGATAACCATCACGTTCGAGCGCATCGAGCACGTTCGCGAGTTCGCCCTCATCGGCCGCATGGGGTGCCAGCTTGCGGGCAAGTTCGACCCGCGCGTACTCGCGACGCGCGAGACAGGCAAGCGCCCGCGCCCGTAGCGAGGGCGCGGTACCGGCCGATGTCAGGCGGCCTCCTCGGTGCCCGCTCCGCGGGCGCTCACTCCGTAGTGCTCGCGCACCCTGTTCTCGATCTCGCGGGCAAGCTCCGCGTGCTCGCGAAGATACTCGCGGGCATTGTCCTTGCCTTGACCGATGCGCTCACCTCGGTAGCTGTACCAGGCGCCAGACTTCTCGACCACCGAGGACTCGGCGCCGAGATCGAGGATCTCGCCTTCGCGGGAGATACCCTCGCCGTAAAGGATGTCGAAAGAGGCCTGCTTGAAGGGTGGCGCAACCTTGTTCTTGACGACCTTGACCTTGGTCTCGGAGCCGACGACTTCTTCGCCCTTCTTGATGGAACCCGTGCGCCGGATATCGAGCCGCACCGAAGCGTAGAACTTGAGCGCATTGCCCCCGGTGGTGGTTTCGGGGTTGCCGAACATGACGCCGATCTTCATGCGGATCTGGTTGATGAAGATGACCATGCTGTTGGTGCGCTTGATGGTGCCGGTGAGCTTGCGCAGCGCCTGCGACATCAGGCGCGCCTGCAGCCCCGGCAGGGCATCGCCCATTTCGCCCTCGATCTCGGCCTTGGGCGTGAGCGCCGCGACCGAGTCGATGACGATGAGGTCGACCGAGCCGCTGCGAACCAGGGCATCGGCGATCTCGAGCGCCTGCTCACCGGTATCGGGCTGCGACACCAGGAGATCGGCGAGGTTGACGCCGAGCTTGGCGGCATACTGGACATCGAGGGCGTGCTCGGCATCGATGAAGGCACAGGTGCCGCCAAGCTGCTGCATCTCGGCGATGACCTGCAGCGTGAGGGTGGTCTTGCCGGAGGACTCCGGCCCGTAGATCTCGATGACACGCCCGCGCGGCAGACCGCCGACACCCAGGGCGATGTCGAGACCGAGCGAGCCGGTGGACACCACCTGGATATCGGGGGCGACCTCGCCATCGGCGAGTTTCATGATGGAGCCCTTGCCGAACTGCTTCTCGATCTGGGCGAGGGCGGCGGTGAGCGCCTTGGCGCGCTCGGTCTTGGATTTGGCGTCGTCCATTTTGATGACCTTGTCCATGGCGGCTTTCCGGTTGACTGTGGGAAAAGTATCCCACAGAACCACTGTATATACAATCAGACTTTCGGCCGACCCACCGGCATCGGCCGACGGGATGAAGGCTATCGCGAGCCCGCGGTTCGCGCGGCGGTCTCCTGCCAGAGCCGCCAGGCTCCCTGCAGCGCGAAGACGGCGGCCTGGCGGCGCACGGCGGCCCGATCACCCTCGAAGTGCTGCGTGAGCACCCGCACCGGCCCGCCGCGGCAGGCCCAGCCGAAACACACCGTGCCCACGGGCTTGGCCTCGCTGCCACCCCCGGGACCGGCGACCCCGGTCACCGACAGCGCCAGCCAGGCGCGGGAGCGCGCGATTGCGCCCTCGGCCATCGCAGCGGCCACCGGCTCGCTGACCGCACCGTGGCTGGCGATCATCGGCGCAGGTACCCCGACGAGGTCGGTCTTGGCCTCGTTGCTGTAGGTGACGAATCCGCGGTCGAACCACTGGCTCGACCCCGGGGTCTCGGTAAGCGCCTGCGCGATCAGCCCCCCGGTGCATGACTCGACGGTCGCGATCAGGCGTTCCTCGGCGGCCAGCGCGCGGCCCAGCCTCGTGGCCAGCGCGATCACACCGGCATCGTCGCTTGTCAGCGGCATTGCATCCTCCCCTGCGCGATCTCGCGCCTGTCTGCCGAGCCCGGGCGCGGCGCCCGGCATCGCAGCCGATGGTCAGCCCCAGGCACGGAACACCGCCAGGATGAGCAGGGTGCCGAAGGCTGCGGCCAGATCGTCGAGCATCACCCCCACGCCACCACCCACGCGCCGATCGAGCCAGCCGATCGGCGGCGGCTTGAGCGCGTCGAGCAGACGAAAGAGCACGAAGCCCGCCGCCTGCCATGCGAGCGTCGGCGGCAGGATCGCGAGCACGATCCAGAAGGCCACGATCTCGTCCCAGACGATCGCGCCATGGTCCTGCACGCCGAGGTCATCGGCGGTACGACGACAGGCCCAGGGCCCGATCGCAAGCCCGCCCAGGATCGCCGCGAGTTGCGCGACGCCACCGAGCGGCGCAAGCAGCGCGAGCCAGGCCACCCACGCCCACAGCGTGCCGACGGTGCCAGGCGCCCTCGGCGCGAGCCCGCTGCCGAAGCCCAGCGCGATCCAGCGCGCAGCGCGCGGCCGCATGAAGCCAAAGCTCGGTCGGATCGAAGTTGGCGAAAGATTCACGTCAGCCCATGCCTGCGCTCAGGGTCGGGAAGGCGCTCGACCACCGCCCGGAATGCGGCGCGCGGCGGGCCCGCCATGCCGGTCATCGAAAGTGATCGAAGGCTGCGACCCCGCCCAGTGATACCCGGGCACCTGCCTCGTCGAGCAGCACGATACCCGGCTCGTCGACCAGCGTACCCACCCGCACCGGACCCTGCCTACCGGCAGGCGCCTCGACGCCGCCGAGTGCCTCGATGGTAGCGCGAGCCTCGGTCGGCGCCGTGAAAAGCAGTTCATAGTCATCGCCCCCCGCCAGCGCCAGCCTGCGACGCTCGGCAAGCGGCAGGCCCGCCAGGCAGTCGGCTACCGGCAAGGCCGGCCAGTGCAGCTGCGCCCCCACGCCCGAGCGCTCGCAGACATGCCCGAGATCACCGATCAGCCCGTCGGAGAGATCGATCGCGGCATGCGCCACGCCCAGCAGCGCCCGTCCGAGCGCCACCCGGGGCTCGGGGCGTTCGAGCCGAGCGAGCGCGGGATGCCCCGCGGGCAAGGGCTCGCCGGCCAGACGCCGGGTGACCGCCCATGCGGCCGCCCCCAGGGGACCGGACACCCAGATGTCGTGGCCAGGACGACCGGCGTCGCGGCGCAAGGCCCGCCCGGGAGCGACGCCTCCGAAGACCGTGATCGAGATCGTCAGTGGGCCACGGGTGGTGTCGCCCCCGACCAGCTCACAGCCATGTCGCCCGGCGAGGGCGAGCAGGCCCTCGGCGAAGGCGGCCAGCCAGCGATCGTCGATCGCCGGCAACGCCAGTGCCAGCGTGAAGGCCATGGGTTGCGCGCCCATCGCGGCAAGGTCCGACAGATTGACCGCGAGCGACTTCCAGCCGAGCGCCGCGGGATCGACGTCGTCGAAGAAGTGGCGACCCGCCACCAGCATGTCGGTGCTCACCGCAAGGCACTCGTCCGCCGGCAGATCGCCCAGCAGCGCGCAATCGTCACCGATCCCCAGCCGCGTGGCGCGCAGCGGCGCCACGGCGAAATGCCGCGCGATCAGGTCGAACTCACCCGCGGAGGGCCGCACGGGAGGCGAGATCACGCGCGCCGCGCCGCGACCTCCACGGCTCGCAGGCGACTGGCGACCCGGTCGAGCACGCCATTGACGTAACGAAAGCCGTCGGTACCGCCGAAGGTCTTGGCGAGCTCGACCGCCTCGTTGATCACCACCCGGTAAGGAATCTCGGGGTGGCGCGCAAGCTCGAAGACGCCGACCAGCAGCGTGGCATGCTCGACCGGACTGAGTTCGGCCACCGTGCGGTCGAGGGCGGGCACGAGGGCCTCGTGCAGGGTGTCGAGATCGCGGATGGCCCCGTGCAGCAGCGCACCGAAATGCTCGCGATCGGCCTTGCCGAACTCGGGCGCCTCGGCCAGGTGAGCCTCGATGGCCCCGGCGTCTTCACGGGACACCAGCCACTGGTAGAGGCCCTGCACGGCAAGCTCGCGCGAGCGGCGCCGGGCACTGCGCTGCGCCGGACGGGCAGCACCAGGCGCGCCGGCCGGGCGCTGCGCCATCAGTCGTCCTCGTCGGTGTCGGGGTTGGCGCCGCCGCCGAGCGTGGCGATCGAGGCGGTAAGGTTGGCCATCTCGACCGCAACCCGGGCGGCATCGGCGCCCTTTTCGGCCGCGCGCACCATCGCCTGATCATCATCCTCGGTGGTGAGGATCGCGTTGGCGATCGGAATCGAGAAATCGAGCGACACCCGGGCCACACCGGCCGCGCTCTCGTTGGAGACCACCTCGAAGTGGTAGGTCTCGCCACGGATGACCGCACCAAGCGCGATCAGGGCATCGAACTCACCAGTCTGCGCAAGCTTTTGCAGCGCCAGCGGAATCTCGAGGGCGCCGGGCACGGTGCACACGAAGATGTCGTCTTCGCCGACACCGAGCCGCAGCAGCAGTTCGAGGCAGGCCTCGCGCAGCGCCGCGCATACCGGCTCGTTGAATCGAGCCTGCACCACCCCGATCCGAAGGCCTTCGCCGTCGGTTCCCGCATCGAATATATCCACGCTCATCCTTCGCCAGTCTCGCCGGTCTCGTAGCCGACGATCTCGAGGTCATAACCGGTCACGCTGGGCAGCTTGCGCGGCGAGGTCAGCAGCCGCATGCGGCGCACCCCCAGCTCCTTGAGGATCTGCGCACCGGTACCGTAGGTGCGCATGTCGAACTTGGTGGTACGGCGCCGCACGCCGTTGCCGCTCGCGAGCTGCGCCATCAGTTCGCCCTGCGCGAAGATACCTTCGGCAGGTACCGCGGCGTTGAGCATGACGAGCACGCCATGGCCCCGCTCGCGGATCGTGGCAAGCGCCCGGTGAACGCTCCAGGCGTGCGTGCCGCGCGAAGTGTCGATGAGGTCGAGGAGCGTGGTGGGTTCATGCACCCGCACGAGCGTCTCGGCGTGCGCCGCGGGGTCGCCGAGCATCAGCGCCAGATGCGGCTGGCCGGTGGGCTTGTCACGGAACAGCGTGAGCTCGAAAGGGCCATGCGCCGTCTCGACGCGGCGGGTGGACAGCCGCTCGACCAGGCTCTCGGTCGCGCTGCGGTACTGGATGAGATCGGCGATCGCGCCGATCTTGAGCTGATGCTGGCGCGCGAACTCGACGAGATCGGGAAGGCGGGCCATCGTGCCGTCTTCATTCATGATCTCGCAGATGACGGCCGCCGGCGTGAGCCCGGCGAGCGCACCGAGATCGCAGCCGGCTTCCGTGTGACCGGCACGCGCGAGCACGCCGCCAGGGCGAGCCATCAGCGGAAAGATGTGGCCGGGCTGGACGATGTCTTCGGCACGGGCGTTGCGCGCCACCGCCGCGGCCACGGTGCGCGCACGGTCGGCTGCCGAGATGCCGGTGGTCACGCCCTCGGCGGCCTCGATCGAGACCGTGAAGTTGGTGCCGGTGCGCGCGCCGTTGCTCGCGGTCATCAGCGGCAGCTCGAGCCGGCGGCAGCGCTCCTCGGTGAGCGTGAGGCAGATCAGCCCACGCCCGAAACGGGCCATGAAATTGATGGCCTCGGGCGTGACGAAGTCGGCCGCCAGGACCAGGTCGCCTTCATTTTCGCGATCTTCCTCGTCGACGAGGATGACCATGCGGCCGGCGCGGAACTCCGCGAGGATTTCGGGGATCGATGACAGAGCCATGGCCGGATTCTACCCCGCGGCGGGAGCGGGCGATCCATCGCGCAGCATCCGCTCCACGTAGCGCGCGATCAGGTCGACCTCGAGGTTGACCCGGTCGCCCGCGGCGAGCAGCCGCAGCGTGGTGACCGCGATGGTGTGCGGGATCAGGTTGATGCTGATCGTGCAGCCCTGAGCGTCATCGATCACCGAGTTCACGGTGAGGCTCACGCCGTTGACGGTGGCCGACCCCTTGTAGGCGAAGTAGCGCGCCAGCTCCGCCGGCACCGCGATGTCGAGGCGCCAGCTCTCGGCCACCTGCTCGAAGCGCGCGACCGTCCCGAGGCCATCGACATGGCCCGAGACCAGATGCCCGCCGAGGCGGTCGCTCAGCCGCAGCGCCTTCTCGAGATTGACGTCGCCATCGCGCTCGAAGCCGACCGTGCGGTTCAGGCTCTCGCGCGAGACCTCGACCTCGAAGAACGGAGCGGCCACCACGACCGCGGTCATGCAGGCGCCCTGGATGGCGATGGAGTCGCCGACCGCCACATCGGCGAGATCGAGCGTGCCGGCGTGCACGCGCAGGCGAACGCCGTCGCCCAGGGGCTGTCTGCCTTCGATGCGGCCGACAGCCGCGACGATGCCGGTGAACATGGTTGCGATCCTTGGAAGACGACGCTGGTTGCGCAGGACAACAGGAATTGCGGAAGAAGGCCTGTCCGGGCCGCTCGTGCGCGAGCGCGGCCGGCGCGGTCAGGCGCCGTGAACGATGCGGGCGAGCAGGCGAAGGTCGTCGCCCACGCGCTCGACATCATGGAAGCGCAGGCGCTGGCGCGCCTCGAGATCGGCGAGCGCCGGCAGATCGACCATGCCCGCAGCGTCGCCGAGCAGGCTCGGGGCAAGATACACGAGAAGTTCGTCGACGCAGCCCTCGCGCACCAGCGAGCCATTCAGGCGAAAGCCCGCCTCGACATGCAGCTCGTTGATGCCCCGCGCCGCGAGCGCCCGCATCAGCCCCGGCAGATCCACCTTGCCGCCCGGGCCCGGCAGGTGCAGCAGCTCGCAGCCGCGATCGGCGAGCTCGCGTTCGCGCCCGGCATCGCGCACCGCGCAGGCCACCAGCGCGCCGCCCTGCAGCAGCTTCGCGTGCGCGTCGACCTGCAGCCGTGAATCGACCAGCACCCGCAGCGGCTGCCGCTCGGTGGGCACCTCGCGAACCGTGAGCCGCGGATCGTCATCCCGCACGGTGCCGATGCCGGTGAGCACCGCGCAGGCGCGTGCGCGCCAGCGATGACCGTCGGCCCGGGCGAGCGGCCCGGTGATCCACTGGCTGCGGCCGTCGTGGAGCGCGGTGCGTCCGTCGAGGCTGGCCGCGATCTTCAGGCGCACCCAGGGCAGCCCGCGACTCATCCGCGACACGAAACCGATGTTGAGCTCGGTCGCCTGTGCCTCGAGCAGCCCGCAGCGCACCTCGATGCCGGCGTCGCGCAGCATCTCGAGACCGCGCCCGTTGACCGCCGGATTGGGATCCTGCATCGCCGCGACCACGCGCGCAACACCCGCCTGCACCAGCGACTGGGCGCACGGGGGCGTACGCCCGAAGTGGCTGCAGGGCTCGAGCGTGACGTAGACGGTGGCGCCGCGCGCCCGCGGGCCGGCCTGCGCGAGGGCCAGCGCCTCCGCATGCCCTTCACCGGCGCGCCGGTGCCAGCCCTCGCCGACCACCTGGCCATCGCGCACGACCACCGCGCCCACGCGCGGGTTCGGCGTGGTGCTGAACAAGCCCTGCGCAGCCAGCGCCAGCGCGCGGCTCATGTGCTGGTGGTCGACCTCGGTGAACATCGCGGCACGATTGTAGCGGCGAGCGGCAAGACCCTCGGCTACACTCCCCGCCGATCCGCCGAGGAGCCCTGGATGACCGATACCGCCCGCCCCGCCCCGGCCACCCGCAGTGGTGGCCAGATCCTCGCCGATGCGCTCGCCGTCCATGGCGTCGACACCATCTACGGCGTGCCCGGCGAAAGCTATCTCGCGGTCCTCGACGGCCTGTACCGGCACCGCGACCGCATCCGCTTCGTGATCTGCCGCCACGAGGGCGGCGCCTCCTTCATGGCCGACGCCTACGGCAAGCTGACCGGCAGGCCGGGCATCCTGATGGTCACGCGCGGGCCCGGCGCCACCAACGGCTCGATCGGCGTGCACACCGCCTTCCAGGACTCCACGCCACTGATCATGCTGATCGGCCAGGTGGGCAACGACTGCATCGAGCGCGAGGCCTTCCAGGAGATCGACTACCGGCGGATGTTCGGGCAGATGGCCAAGTGGGTGGCGCAGATCGACCGCGCCGACCGCATCCCCGAGTACCTGCTGCACGCGTTCCAGACCGCCACCAGCGGGAGGCCCGGCCCGGTGGTACTGGCGCTGCCCGAGGACATGCTGACCCAGACCGCGGCGGTCGCCGACACCACCCGCTACCAGCCGGTGCGCGCCGCCGCCTCCCCGGCCCAGCTGGCGCAGCTGCGCTCGCGTCTGGCCGCGGCACAACGCCCGGTCGTGATCGCCGGCGGCAGCGGATGGACGCCGCGCGCGGTCGCGCAGCTGCAGGCTTTTGCCGAGCGCAACCGGCTGCCGGTGGGCTGCGCCTTCCGCAACCAGGATGTCTTCGACAACCGACATCCGAACTACGTCGGCGACGTCGGCATCGGCATCAACCCGAAACTCGCCGCGCGCATCCGCGAATCCGACCTGGTGCTCGTGCTCGGCCCGCGGCTGGGCGAGATGACCACCTCGGGCTACACGCTGTTCGACGTGCCGGTGCCGCGCCAGCCGATCGTTCATGTGCATGCCGGCGCCGAGGAGCTCGGCCGCGTCTACCAGACCGCCATGATGATCAATGCCGGCATGCCCGAAATCGCCGAGGCGCTCGCCGAGATCGCGGTCGATGCCGGCGCCTGGGCGAACCGCACGACGCAGGCGCGTGCCGACTACGAGGCCTGGCAGCAGCGTCCGCCGGCGATGGTCGCGCTCGCCCCGGCACTCGACCTGTGGCAGTGCGTGCAGACGCTGCGCGAGCTCGCCCCGGATGACGCGGTCATCACCAACGGCGCGGGCAACTTCGCCACCTGGGCCCACCGCTTCTGGCGCTACGCGCCGGTGTCGGCGCGCATGATGGCCGACGGCTGCCCGGCCAACGATGACGCCGCTGGCGGTGCCCAGACCCGCTCGCAGCTCGCGCCCACGTCGGGGGCGATGGGGATGGGCGTGCCGGCCGCCGTGGCCGCCGCGATCGCCCAGCCCGAGCGCTGCGTGATCTGCTTCGCCGGGGACGGCGATTTCCTGATGACCGGACAGGAACTCGCCACCGCCGCGCAGTACGGGGCGGGGCTCGTGGTCATCGTCTTCGACAACGGGATGTACGGCACGATCCGCATGCATCAGGAGCGCGAGTTCCCCGGCCGCGTGCTCGGCAGCGCGCTGGCCAACCCGGATTTCGTGCAGTTCGTGCAGGCTTTCGGCGGCCACGGCGAGCGAGTCACCGACACCGCCGGCTTCGGCCCGGCGCTGGCGCGTGCGCTTGCGGTGGCCCGCGACGAACGCCGCCCCGCGCTGCTGCACCTGCGCGTCGATCCGCAGGCGATCACGCCCAACCTCACGATGGATCAGATCCGCCAGGCCGCAGTGGCCGCAGGCCGCTGAGCGGGCGCGCACCGGGGCGGCCCCGCGGCCGCCCTCGCGCGCTCAGTGACCGCGCCGGGGCTTCAGTTCCTGGACCGCGTCGGCGAACTCGTCGACATCCTCGAAGCTGCGGTAGACCGACGCAAAGCGGATGTAGGCGATCTTGTCGAGCCGGCGCAGCTCGCGCATCACCAGCTCGCCGATGCGCTCGCTCGCGACCTCGCGCAGCCCGAGCGACAGCAGCTTGTCCTCGATCCGGTGCACCGCCGCATCGACCTGCTCCAGGCCCACCGGACGCTTGCGCAGCGACAGTTGCAGCGAGGCACGCAGCTTGCGGCTGTCGAACTCGGCCCGTGAGCCGTTCTTCTTGACCACGGCCGGCATCGAGAGCTCGATGCGCTCGTAGGTGGTAAAGCGCTTGTCGCAGTTCGCGCAGCGCCGCCGGCGCCGGATGGCGTCGCCCTCCTCCGACGTGCGGGTATCGATGACCTGCGTGTCGGCGTGATCGCAGAAGGGGCAGCGCATCGCCGGCGCGGCCGGGGACTAGCGATAGACCGGGAAGCGCGACGTGAGCTCGGCCACCTGCGCGCGCACCGCGGCAAGGCGTGACTCATCGTCGGGCGCATCGAGCACGTCGGCGATCAGGTTGCCGACCTTCACGGCCTCGGAAGTGCCAAAACCCCGGGTGGTCATCGCGGGCGAGCCCAGGCGGATGCCGCTGGTGACGAAAGGCTTCTCGGGGTCGTTCGGGATCGCGTTCTTGTTGCAGGTGATGTGCGCGCGCCCGAGCACCGCCTCGGCCGCCTTGCCGGTGATGCGCTTGGCGCGCAGGTCGACCAGCATCACATGGCTCTCGGTGCGGCCCGACACGATCCGCAGCCCGCGTTCGATCAGCGTGCGGGCCAGCGCGTCGGCATTGGCGATCACCTGACGCTGGTAGCCGCGGAAAGACGGGTCGAGCGCCTCGCGGAAGGCGACCGCCTTGGCGGCGATCACGTGCATCAGCGGCCCGCCCTGGAGGCCGGGGAAGATCGCCGAATTGATGGCCTTTTCGTGCTCGGTGCGCATCAGGATGATGCCGCCACGCGGGCCGCGCAGGCTCTTGTGGGTGGTCGAGGTGACGATGTCGGCATGCGGCACCGGGTTGGGGTAGACGCCGGCGGCGATCAGGCCCGCGTAGTGGGCCATGTCGACCATGAAGATCGCACCGATCTCGCGAGCGACCCGGGCGAAGCGCTCGAAGTCGATGTGCAGCGAGTACGCCGACGCGCCGGCGATGATCAGCTTGGGACGGTGCTCGCGGGCGCGGGCCTCCATCTGGTCGTAGTCGATCGCCTCGTTGGCATCGAGCCCGTAGGACACCACCTTGAACCACTTGCCCGAGATGTTCAGCGGCATGCCGTGCGTCAGGTGACCGCCCTCGGCCAGGCTCATGCCCATGATCGTGTCGCCGGGATTCAGGAAGGCGAGGAACACCGCCTCGTTGGCCTGCGCGCCGGAGTGCGGCTGCACGTTGGCGGCCTGCGCGCCGAAGAGCTGCTTCACCCGGTCGATCGCCAGCTGCTCGGCCACGTCGACATGCTCGCAACCACCGTAATAGCGCTTGCCGGGGTAGCCCTCGGCGTACTTGTTGGTCATCTGCCCGCCCTGCGCGGCCATCACGGCGGGGCTCGCGTAGTTCTCGGAGGCGATGAGCTCGATGTGGGCTTCCTGCCGGTGATTCTCGGCCTGGATCGCCGCCCAGAGCTCGGGGTCGACGGTCTCGATGGTCTTGCTGCGATCGAACATGCTCACTCCTGGTACAGCCGTGTGCGATGGAAGACGGCTGCCCAGGCGCGCGGCAGACACGCAGTGAAGGGCAGCGCGACGGCGCCGGCCCGGCAAGGTTCGCGCTCCCCGGTAGTGCTCTACCCGATCGCCAGTCGCACGGAACCCCGCGATTTTATCGAATCTCAGTCGAGGTGGTCGACCTCGCCCCAGGCGAGCACGCGCCATCCGTTGGGCTCGCGCACGATCGCGTTGAGACTGGCGTTGCGGATCGGCAATCGACGCGGCTCGGCGAGGTCAATGCCGGCGGCGATGCGGTGCACGCAGTCGAGCACACCACCGTGCGTGACAGCCACCACCCGCTGGCCGCGATGGCGCACCGCCAGCGCCTCGAGGGCATCGAGCACCCGCCGGTGAAAGGTGCGCAGACTCTCGCCGCCCCCGGGCAGCTCGAAGTCGAGCTCGCGCCCGCGCCAGCGCGCGAAAGGCTCGGCGAAGTCGCGCTCGAGTTCGGCCGGCGTCATGCCCTCGAAATGGCCGTAATGACGTTCGCGGATCGCCGGCTCGATGCGCAAGGCCAGCCCGAGCGTCTCGGCGATCGGCGCGGCGGTTTCCCGGGCCCGGGTCAGGTCGCTGCTGTAGATCGCCGCCACGGGGGCGCCCTCGGCTCGCTCGCCGAGTCGGCGGGCAGCGCGGCGCGCCTCCTCGTGGCCCTCCGGCGCCAGAGGGATGTCGATATGCCCCTGGAAGCGGGTTTCACGGTTCCAGGCGGTCAGGCCATGACGCACCAGGATGAGTTCGGTGGCGCTCATGCTCAATCTCGGGCGGGGGGCGGCACGCTCAGCCAGAACGTGACCGGTCCGTCGTTGACCAGGTGCACCTTCATGTCGGCCCCGAACACGCCGGTGCCGACCACGGGGAAGGCGGCGCGGGCACGCTCGACCACGTCATCGAAGAGGGCGCGGGCCAGCGCCGGCGCCGCCGCCGGCGTGAAGCTCGGGCGGGTACCGCTGCGGGTGTCGGCGGCGAGCGTGAACTGCGGCACCAGCAGCAGACCGGCCGGCGCACCGAGATCGCTCAGACTGCGGTTCATGCGCCCGGCCTCGTCGGGAAACACCCGGTAGGCCAGCAGTTTCGCGAGCAGTGCCGCACCCTGCGCCGGGGTGTCGCCGCGCTCGGCGCACAACAGCACCAGCAAGCCACGCGCGATTTCGCCCACCGTCTGGTGCTCGACCACGACGCGGGCCTCCGAGACCCGCTGCAGCAGTGCGATCAACGCAGGGTCACCCGCGCGAAGCGCCGCTTGCCGACCTGCACCACATAGGTGCCGGCGGCAAGCTTCAATCCCCGGTCGGTGACGCGCTCGCCATCGATGCGCACCCCGCCCTGCTCGATGTTGCGCATGGCCTCGGAACTCGAGGGCACGAGTTGCGCCTCGCGAAGCAGCTGCCCGATGGGCAGCGGCGCGCCGGCGAGTGCGAGCTCGGGCATGTCGTCGGGGATCGCGCCGTCGCGGAAACGCGCCTCGAAGGCGGCGAGCGCCGCCCCGGCCGCCTGCGGCCCATGGAAGCGCGCGACGACCTCCTGCGCGAGCATCACCTTCGCATCGCGCGGGTTGCGGCCCTGCGCGCAGGCCTCGCGCAGCACCTCGATCTCGGCCATCGACCGGAACGACAGCAGCGTGAAGTAGCGCCACATCAGGGTGTCGGAAATCGACATCAGCTTGCCGAACATCGACTCTGGCGCCTCGGTGATGCCGACGTAGTTGCCCTTGGACTTCGACATCTTCTCGACACCGTCGAGCCCCTCGAGCAGCGGCATCGTGAGGATGCACTGCGGCTCCTGACCGTACTCGCGCTGCAGTTCGCGCCCGACCAGCAGATTGAACTTCTGGTCGGTGCCGCCGAGCTCGATGTCGCTCTTCAGGGCCACTGAATCGTAGCCCTGCATCAGCGGGTAGAGCAGCTCGTGCACCGAGATCGGCACCCCCCCCTTGAAGCGGCGCGTGAAATCGTCTCGCTCGAGCATGCGGGCGAGCGTGTAGCGCGATGCAAGCTGGATCATGCCGCGCGCGCCCAGGGGGTCGCACCACTCCGAGTTGTAGCGGATCTCGGTCCGCGCCGGGTCGAGCACCAGGCTCGCCTGCTCGAAATAGGTTCGCGCGTTGGCCTCGATCTGCTCGCGGGTGAGCGGCGGCCGCGTGGTGTTGCGGCCCGAGGGGTCACCGATCATGGCGGTGAAGTCGCCGATCAGAAAGATCACGGTGTGGCCGAGATCCTGCAGCTGGCGCATCTTGTTGAGCACCACGGTGTGACCGAGGTGCAGGTCGGGCGCGGTGGGGTCGAGCCCGAGCTTGATGCGCAGGGGAACGCCCGTGCGCTCGCTGCGCGCGAGTTTGCGCACCCAGTCTTCCTCGACCAGCAGCTCATCGCAGCCGCGCAGGCTGATCGACAGGGCCTCGAGGACCATGGCGCTGGTCGGGGGATCGGCGACGCTCATGACGAACCTGTTGTGACTTGTATCGGATGGTTTACACTTGCGGCTTCGGCACGCGGGCGCCTTAGGTCGCGGGCGGTGCCGGATTCTATCCGACCCGCAGCGCGCCCCCATCCGCCACCCCGTCAGGCCCCCCGAGTTGCCGATGCCTCTGCCTGTGCCCCGTCTCAAGCGTGTCGCCCTCGCCATGGCGGTGGCGGGCTCGCTTGCGGCCGTCACGGCCTTCGGTGTCGACCCCCTGGATGTTGCCGGGCTGTCCGAGCCGGTCACCGTCACCGAGCCGCTTTCGCTCAGCCCCGAGGTCGCCGAGCACAGCGACAGCTACCTCCACAGCGAGCTCATCCGGCGTGGCGATACCCTCGCGATCGTGATGGCCCGCGCCGGTGCCAACGATGCCGAGTTCCTTCGCTTCGCCAACACCGACGCCACCGCCAGGCGTGCGCTGGTCCTGCGCCCGGGGCGCAGCCTGCGCATCGAGCTCGACAGCCTCGGGCGGGTTCAGCGCCTGGCCTATCGCAGTACCGGCTTCGACGACTCCCCCCGTGCCGCTCAGGCCGCCAGGCGCCTGGTCATCTCCCGAGCCAACTCGGGCTTCAGCACCCGTGAGGAGTCGGTTCCGATCGAGCGTCTGACCGAGATGCGCTCGGCCGAGATCCGCAGCTCGCTCTTCGCAGCCACCGATGCCGCCGGCATCCCGGAATCGGTCGCCATCCAGCTGGCCGAGATCTTCGGTGGCGACATCGACATGCAGCGCGAGTTGCGCCGTGGCGATCGCCTGCGGGTGGTCTACGACGTGCTCCGCGAGACCGACAGCTTCGATGCCCCGGTGGCCACGCGCGTGCTGGCCGCCGAGTTCGTCAACGGTGGCAAGACCCATCGTGCCGTCTGGTTCGAGCGGCAGGGCAAGGGCGAGTACTACGACGGTGAAGGGCGCAGCCTCAAAAAGGCCTTCCTGCGCAACCCGCTCGAATTCAGTCGGGTCACTTCGGGCTTCTCGCCGGCACGCCTGCACCCGATCATGCGTGACTGGCGAGCGCACCGTGGTGTCGATTTCGCCGCCCCTGTGGGCACCCGGGTGCGTGCGGCGGCCGATGGCGTCGTCGAATATGCCGGCCAGCAGCGCGGCTATGGCAACGTCATCATCATCCGGCACGCCAACGACAAGAAAACCCTCTACGCGCACCTGCACGAGTTCTACGCCGGTGTCCGCAAGGGCGCCCGAGTCGATCAGGGCGACATCATCGGCACGGTCGGCATGACCGGCTGGACCACCGGCCCGCACCTGCACTTCGAACTGCATGTTGGCGGCGAGCATGTCGATCCGCTGAAATTCGCAGGTGTGGATGCCGGTATCCGCCTCGAGCCCACCGACCGCGTGCCATTCGGCAAAGCGCTCGAGAGCTTCCGCCACCGGTTGGCGCTGGCCGACAGCCTGCGCTCGGCATCCTTCCAGTAACCTAACGCGGTCGCCGGCAGCAACGGCCTGCCGCACAAGCCGCCAACCTCGCATGGTCCTGCAGTCCGATCTCACCATCGGCCTGATGTCGGGCACGAGTCTCGACGGCATCGACGGCGCCCTGGTCCGCTGGCAAGACGATCACCCCGAGACGCTGGCATTCGCCACGCTGGCCATGCCCGCAAGCCTGCGAGCCGCGCTGATGCGGCTCCAGGCACCTGCCCCCGACGAGTTGCATGCCTCGAGGCTCGCCGCCATCGAACTCACGCGCGCCTACGCCGCGGTCTGCCAGGACCTGCTCGGGCAGCTGCCGATCGGTGCGCGTGTACGCGCGATCGGCGCCCATGGCCAGACCGTCAGACACCGGCCCGAGTGCGGCTACACGCTCCAACTGCTGGACGGAGCCCTGCTTGCCGAGCTCACCGGTTGCGATGTGGTCTGCGACTTCCGAAGCGCCGATATCGCGGCCGGCGGTCAGGGAGCACCCCTGGTACCGGCCTTTCATGCGCGGGTCTTCGGCGCCTCGGGCGAATGCCGGGCCATCGTGAACCTCGGCGGCATCGCCAACGTGAGCGTCCTGTCGGCCGAAGGCGGCGTACGCGGCCATGACACCGGGCCGGCGAACGTCCTGCTCGATCTCTGGGCCGAACGCTGCACCGGGCAGCGCTACGATCGTGATGGCGCGCTGGCAGGCGCTGGGGGCTGCGATGCAGCGCTGCTCGATCGCCTGCTCGACGACCCCTACTTCACGCTGCCCGCGCCCAAGAGTACCGGGCGGGACCGCTTCAATGCAGCCTGGCTCGATGCGAAGCTAACCTCCGATGATCGCGCTCCCGAGCGCGCGGCCAACGTGCAGGCCACGCTGATCGAACTCACCGCGATCACCGTCGCGCGCGCATGCCACCAGGCTGGCGTCAGCGGAATCTGGCTATGTGGTGGCGGTGCGGCCAACCCGGTGCTGCGGGCCGCGATCGCGCGACACTGTGCACCGGCGGCGGTGGCGAGTACCGACGCCCTCGGGGCTCCTCCGCAAGCGGTGGAGGCGGTGGCTTTCGCCTGGTTGGCCCGTTGCCGGGTGGAGGGCGTACCGGCAAGCCTGCCGGCGGTCACAGGCGCCCGAGGCCCACGCGTGCTCGGCGCGCTCTACCCCGATCCTGGCGCAGACTGAGCTCAGCGGCTCAAACCGAAAAGGACGATCCGCAGCCGCAGGTTGTGGAGGCGTTCGGGTTCTTGATGACGAACTGCGCGCCGTCGAGATCGTCCTTGTAATCGATCTCGGCGCCGACGAGGTACTGATAGCTCATGGCGTCGATGAGCAGCGTGACGCCGTTGCGGGTCATCACGGTGTCGTCCTCGCTGGTTTCCTCGTCGAAGGTGAACCCGTACTGGAAGCCCGAACAACCGCCGCCCTGCACGAAGACGCGCAGCTTCAGGTTGTCGTTGCCTTCCTCGGTGATGAGCTGGCGCACCTTGTCGGCGGCGCTGTCGGTGAACACCAGGGGGGCAGGCATCTCGGCTACAGCATTCATGGCAAATCCTCCATCCAGTGACCCAGTATACGGGTCGGGCATAAACCCTGTCAGGCTGCGGGCAAAAAAAGAGCCGCCCGGAGGCGGCTGCAGCGGCGCGGACCGGCCCCGTGGGCGGAGCCGATACCGAGCGCGCGCGATCAGCGCTTGGAGAACTGCTTGCGCCGGCGCGCCTTGTGCAGACCGACCTTCTTGCGCTCGACCTCGCGGGCGTCGCGCGTGACCAGGCCGGCGCGCGAGAGCGCGGGCTTGAGGGTTTCGTCAAAATCGATCAGCGCGCGGGTGATGCCGTGGCGAACCGCGCCCGCCTGACCCGACTCGCCACCACCATCGACGTTGACCATGATGTCGAAGGTCTCGAGGTTGCTGGTGAGCTCCAGCGGCTGGCGCACCACCATGCGCCCGGTTTCGCGCGCGAAGTAGCTGTCGAGCGGCTTGCCGTTGACGACCATGCGCCCGGAGCCCTTCTTGAGAAACACCCGCGCCACGGAAGTCTTGCGGCGGCCGGTGCCGTAGTAGTACTCGCCGATCATCGTCAGATCTCCAGTGCCTTGGGCTGCTGCGCGGTGTGCGGGTGGGTGGGCTCGGCGTAGATCTTGAGCTTCTTGATCATGGCGTAGCCGAGCGGTCCCTTGGGCAGCATGCCCTTGACCGCGTGCTCGAGCGCGCGCCCCGGGAAGCGCGACTGCATCTTGCCAAAATCGGTCTCGGTGATCCCACCCGGGTAGCCGCTGTGACGGAAGTACTTCTTGCCGAGCGCCTTGTTGCCCGTGACGCGGATCTGGCCGGCGTTGACCACGACGATGAAATCGCCGGTATCCACGTGCGGCGTGAACTCGGGCTTGTGCTTGCCGCGCAGACGCAGGGCGATCTCGGCCGCCAGCCGACCGAGCACCTTGCCGGCGCCGTCGACCACGAACCACTCGCGCGTCACCTCATGCGGCTTGGCGGAAAAGGTCTTCATGGAAAATCCTGTGGAAAGCCCGCAGGCAGCCGCGCAACACACGCGCCAGAAGGCTGCAAACGGAAAGCCTGATATTCTAGCCTCCATTGGCGATCGAAGTCAAAACCCCAGGCCGCCCGGGCAAAAAAAAGCCCGATCCTTCGGGATCGGGCTGAACCACCTTTGGAGGAGGGTGGAGGAGACACAAGGGGTTGTCAGTGACAACCGATGGTCA
>Ga0315902_10004152_pt1 | contig 21160 bp, 34 predicted proteins | sample LakEriMetagenome_9_FD_203523 | JGI IMG/M metagenome (GOLD analysis project Ga0315902, IMG submission 203523) | Freshwater fungal communities from buoy surface, Lake Erie, Ohio, United States - Buoy 12 MA117 | ecosystem: Environmental > Aquatic > Freshwater > Lake > Lake biofilm | place: USA... | reverse complement strand
ACACTTTTTGCCCATACCCGTAGATGCCACGGGGGGTCAATTTTATTTTGTATTTTTTAGAATATGTTTTAACCTTTTGATGAATTGCAAGAACGACAAAGCACTTGGATATTTTGCAATTCGTTTTTGCCACCATTAGCCAAACTAATTATGTGATCCGCCGTCAGGTCTTGAGTGCTATGGCACAGGCGACAAAATGGTTGCAACTGCCGAGCGAGCTTAGATAACTTCTGCCACTTGTAATCATATCCTCGCGCTGAGCGTGACGGGCGCAGTGCTTCTTTCTTTCGCTTACATTCAGCACAGAGATAAGAGTTGCGAACTATTGTTCCGCATTGTGCGCAAGGTCTAGGAAGTAATGCCATCGTGTTTCACTAAGTATTCTATTGCCATCGCTAGGCGGGTAGGGGAGTCCTTAAAGAATCCAAGACCCTTGTTGCAGTAAGAACAAACAATTCCTCGCACAATAAGTGTGTCGTGATTGTGGTCAATGATTAACTTATCATTGCTCTCATCAGCAGTGATGCCACATATAGCACAAGAGTTATTCTGTTTCTTTAAGAGTTCGTCATAGTGTTGCTTTGCTTCACGAACAAACTTTCTATGAATCTGCCTACAATGTTTGCAGATGTTATGTCTTTTGTTTGTTGCTTTGTTTGTGAAACGAAATTCTGTTATTGGATATTCAGTTCCACACTTACGACACACACGCGATTCATTCGGCTTCCTCGTCATCATCTTCATCATCCGTTCCGAAGCCTGCAAGACGATCCTCGGTTGGAAGAGATAGATAACATTGCAGCGTTGCGTTCACTGCTCTGTTCAACAATGACTCGATAGCATCAAAAGAAAGATTCTGGTCGGTTGTCATCTCTGACTCAACATCACCAATGCTTATTGTTATGCTCAACATTTGTTCAGCTCCAAACGCATATCAAGCAAATCGTTTATGAACTCGTCAACAATGTCGCGTTGGCGTTGAGTGTAATGAGGAAGGTTGCGTGCCTTGGTAGCGTGACCAAGGGCTTCATCGATTTCGTGGATGGATTGTTCCGAGATAGGGAACTCTGATAGCGAAAGTGTAGCAGAGAACCTTGACAACATTCTAGGCATTTTGTTGCCTCACTTTCATTAAGGCTTGGAGATCGTAAGTAGAGCCCCGCTTTTCAATTCCAAACTTCTTAACTGCTCGGTAAACCTCTCGCTCTGTCATTTGTAGCCATGCAGCAATGGCCTCGATGTCGAGAAAGAATCTGCGATTCGGATTGCTCATTGCTAGTGCCACCAATCTCAAGACCGACCAACTTTGTTTGCATCCAAAGCAACTGACATCTTGTGACATTTGTTCGACATCAATGACGACAAAACGCTTGCAATCATCTGTCGGACAAGGAATCCTTCTTGCCTGTTCTTTGAACTTTTTGGCGGCTGCACGACCCCGCGCGTGTAGCCCCCAAACTTCCCCTGCGAAGTCTAACGCCCACGGCTGAGTCAATGTCCAAGAAAGGTGGGCGATGTGGAACTCGCAGGTTGCCAAGACCTCAAGGTCAGTAGTCCTCTCCCTGGTTAGTAGCGCAGGCGGTGTCAACTGCCTATCGCGCCTAACAATCTGCTCCCATCCGTGAAGGATGGCAAGAAGGTCAGTTGCCATTGAGAAGTCCAAGGCATTGACATTGATACCGATAGAGCGTTCGGCGCTGACCACGCCACTGCCGGTGCGTGATGGCTCTAGGAAGAACCCTGCCTCAAACTGCAACTGTGGCAACTCCTTCAAGGTAGCTCGCAGGCGACCGAAGCAACTGCGACACTCGCCGTCAGTTTCTTTTTTACAGACTAAACATTGCATCAAAACGGCCTTCCTATGTAGTCGAGTTCTTTCCAATAGTTCGGCGGTGTCACTTCAAAGAGTTTGAATGAGGAACAGTGATGCTCTCCCAAAATGACTGACCTCTTGGTCTTGCCCCACTTGATTCGGTTGGCACTTCTCTCAACCGCCTCAAAGGACACCTTGGTCTTGTGACACTCAAAGGTCATCACCTTGTTGATCCGTTTAATTATCTCTTCCTCAATGGTAAGGACAGGGGTATCAAGTCGGCGAGCAAAGCCAGCCCAACTAATCCCTGCCCAAATGAGTGCGCCACACCTTGAGCAATTTATAGGTTTGAAATCTTGATTCATCTGTTCCCTTTGGGTGACTGTTCCACTGTTCCGCGTTCCCCTCTAAAGAGGGGGAACGGCGGAACAGTTTGGACACTCTTGTCGGTGGTGTTCCGTGGAATAGTGCGGAACAGTTGCGGAACGGCGGAACAGTTAGACATTGGGAGTCCAAGGCTTGACATCATTGGCATAGAAGTCGCTTTGATAGCCATAAAGATACTTCTGACCATCCTTGCGATAGGTCAAGGAACCCTTGGCAACTAGAGCTTCAATGACATATTTCAGCTCATCATTGGCAATGGAATGACCTGCCTCGCGCATGTGCTCAGCAATCTGATTCCTGCCGATTTCGTGGCCGACTCTTCTAAGTAAATCGCAAACCGCTTCCATCTTCTGTTCCCTTGTAGAAACCTTGGCAATTCCACCTGATATTGACACCGAGATACCGCCATCAGGAAGGCTTCTTAGGTTGGCAACGCCGACAGTCTTGGCATCAGGGCAGATGGCACGGACAAAGCCAGGCCGATCCTTGGTGCAAGTTATGTCAAGGGCTCCGTCAATGCCTCTGCCAAATGGCATCGCCACCGACACGGCAAAGGCCGCCCCATCAATGTCAGCTCTCTTGGCTTGGGCTCCGATGGCATAGTTGCCTCGGTTGTCCTTTGATTTGGTGACATGGTCGATGGTGAGAATGCCAGCGCCACCGATCCTAAGAGGCTTCAAGATTGTCTGTGAGAAGAAGGTTGCATCCTTATTCTTCTCTAAATCAAGACCCATCAGGTTCATCGCGGCATTGACACCATCAACGACAATGAGGCTTGGCAGGTAGGCCATAATCTCAGTCTTCATCAATTCGCCAACACCTGCTTCGAGTTTGGAGTCAGGGTTTGCATACCTGAAGAACTTGAACTTATCTGTTGGCACCTTCATTGTCTTTAGGCGATTAAGAATGCCTCTTGCCGAGTCTTCAAAGTCTAAATAGAAAACGATATTGTTCTTGGCAAGTTCTTGCCTTATTGCTTCCAATGCGAGCCAAGTCTTACCGCTTTCAGATTCACCGAAGATGGCATTTATCTTGCCTGCATATAAAAGAGAGTTCCCATCTTCTCGTCTAAGCATTGATGGCGGGTTTTCATCTTCTAGGTCTAACTCTGCAATCTGTTTAGGTATCCAAGATGACTCAAAAGGTTGGCCTTCTTCATCGTGGAGTTGAACTAAGGCAGGTGAGTGGACTTCTAAGGTCTGAAGCTCTTTGCGTGCCTCGCCATAGCCTTGCTCGCGCAGAGCCTTGGCAGAGGCGGTGAAGTCGCCCTGATGTTCAACGATGGTGAAGACGGCGAACTTGCTATAACTTCGCTCAGCTTCAAACTGTGTGCTACTTGAAAAGACATAGAACTTGTCATTGCCCGCGTGATTTGTGGTGGCGCTGATGCCTTCAGACTTGCCTGGTCTTCTCCAAGAGGTCACACCTGCCTTGTTCGTATAGACCTTCGCCCAACCTAAAGGCTCAAGTATCTGCTCCCAAGTGACTTTGGAGTTGTAATCATCGCCAGGAGTTAAATTGACACCTTTTGGCGCAAGTTCTTCGGTGACAAACTCGACCTTGGGAACTGAGTCAAAGGTTTCAAATAATTTGTGGAGTTGGTCGCGCTCGGCGACCGTCAGTGTCGGGATGCTACCGGCGCCGCCAACAAGCATCTTCCAAGCTCCGCCCGAAGGATGGCAAGGCCCTTGCGATGGCGCGACAATGACAAAGCCGCCTTCGCCTCTTGTTTCGGCTAAGACATCTATCCCGCCATTTTCGCCAGGTCTTCTTGCAAGTTTGGTGTTGCCAGGAACCTCGCCGTCAATGCGATAGAGCCAATGGATTCCGCCCGATGGAGTCATCTCTACATAACCATTGTTGATGCGATCCCATACATCGCCAAGGCCTGCATTATTTGCCATTTCTTTCAAGTCAAGGTGCATCTTGTCGGCAACTGCTCTTCCTTCAAGTTCCAACATCTCAAGGTTGCCTGATACCTTGCCACAGATAACACCGACACCTTCGGCCTTTGTAAACCAAGTCAACAACTCATCAGGTGTTGGCAGGCGTTCTTGATAGAGCTTCCAATTGGCAAGAGCAGGCCTTTTAGAACCATCAGTTGCCACCGGCACCGCACAGATGCCATTGGCAGCGAACTCAAGGCCCGTTCGTAAGATTTCCCCCGTCATTGTCATATTAAATCGACCACCATCCCCTAATCGTTCCGCCTAGTGGGCAGATGTTCCAATCTGCCTTGCCATCTCTTATCCATTGCTTATGAAGTTCTATTTGAAACTCGAAATCTGTTTCGTGCGTATCGCGCCCGCAGTCAGGACATATTGGAACTCCAATGGTTTCGAAGATGTGGCGACAAGGCTTCTCTTCCTTCAACTGTTGATGGGTCATTGTTCACCTCTAAATATCCTTCGAGCTTTAACTGTTCAACAATTGCAAGACCCATTTGATAAGGCGTATCAGGCAAGGCCATTTCATATAATCGCCACAAGATATTGGCAATGGCACCTTCCGGCGAGTGGCGGCTCATTCGACTTCCACTAACTCAAATAAAGTCAGCAAATTTCTATTCAATTCGATGCGCCAAAGATTTATATTGTCAGATGCCCTGAAGCCGACATGATTCATCTTTCCCTTCTCCCAAACGCCATAATTGACAAAGCCAAGAGCCTTCCAAAACTTATTTGATTCAAGGTCAATGCGACATCGCAAAGTTGCCCCGCTTCTTTGGAAAGTTTCACAAAAATCTCTGACTACTGCAATTAAGGCGCTTCCATAATCTAAACGCCTTGCATCATCACGAACGGCAATTTGTTGGATTTTGACATAAGAATTTGGGCCTTTGCCTGGCGTTATCAAAATGTAGCCGACAGGGTCAGTGTTCTTCTCACAGATGAAGACAACAAAGTTTCGTTCTCCGCCAAAGACATATTTATCCCAAATAGTGCGCTGGATGAAGCCTACGGCTGCCGAATTTTCCTTTTGTAATTTATCAATGAAGGCAATGTCAATCTCACGAGCATTGCGAACCACCAGGTCATCTTTTTGATATAGAACATTCAAAAGACCTGTGGCGCAGTCAAACTTGCCTAATTGCACAAAACCCCCTGACTTTGATTGTCGAGTGCAGTGGCAGGAATCGAACCTGCCGATGAATGACCCCGTATCTCATCGCTCCCAAGCACTGCTTGGTTGCCCGTGGAAAGGTAGGACACAGGCAACCTTATGATGCAAGGCGATGACGGAAGGAAACCGCCTTGCTTTCACATCTAGGCGGGCTTTGCTCCAAGTTGTGCGAGCAGAGCTGCAACTTCAGGTGTTAGACCCGCAGTTGGATTTGCAACGGATGCCACAGCCGCCGCCGCCGCGACAGGCGCAGGCGTTGCCGCAAGATAAGCATTTGCCTTTGCAATTGCTACCGCATCGCTTGTGGCATCAAGCAGAATCCACGGCGCACTTTTGCCAGGCTTGGCAGGGCCTTGGCCGATGCGGGCAAGAACCTTCTGATTCAGTTTTGTCTTTAGCGCATTACGAAGGGCGACATTGAACCAAAGAAGCGAGTTGTGTTCTGTATTGGTATCAAGGTCATAGACATTGACTTCGACTGCCTCGGCGATGCCGTGGACAGTTTGAATCCCTGTCTTGTATTCAATAGGTGTAATGATGAGCAAGTGATTGGCAAGGTCTGCCACTTTCACTGACTCGCTTGATGTGTTTCCTGGTGATGCGAAGGTCATTCCCCCGACTCCTTTTCTTTTGGTGTGTTTGCTTCGTTCTCTTCATTGTTTTTTGCTATGTCATTGATTGTCATCTCAATATCATTTTCATCAGCTTCTTCAGTTGTTTCAATCCAACAGTAGCCAACAGAGCCACCGCGCATTCCAATAAGCCAAGCGACAGAATTGAGGATTCTTGCTTCCCAATGCTTCATTGGACTAATTACGAGTCGCGGTTTCACCATAGCATCCTTTAGAGAGGTCTTTTGAGTAAGGCAAAAAGTAAGGACAATAGTTGCAGAGGCGATTTGGCTTTGCTGGAATCATCTCCCACATTGCAGGATTTGCTTCCACATCTACCTGAGCAAGTAGAGCGTGGATGTTATCCATTCGCTCCAAACCTTTCAGAGCTACCGATTCGTCATAGTCATAAAGTTCTATGTGCATCTCATCTATCGAGCCACTTGTGGGCAGATAGACAAGGGCAACTTGATTGACCTTCGCTCCTGTCTGCGCCATTCCATAGCCATAGAGTTGAATTTGTGTGTGATATTGAGGATTTTTGCCCTCTTTGCGTTTGCGATCCATCTGATTAGGACTTGTGGTTTTCCAATCAATGACGATGCCACGCACACTGTCATAAAGGTCAACTGTGCCGGTCAGGTTGCCACGGATATTGACTCGCTTCTCGACTTCATAGCCTTCAATTCTTGCAAAGACATCTGCAAGATATTTGTGAATTGCGCTGCCAACTTGTGCGCTCCAATTAGATGAGCCGACCTCGTTGGTCTTCTCCCAATCAAGGAGTTTGTAAGCAAGTCGCCTAGTGCAATCGTGACCGACCTCTGATGGGCCGATGACAACTTGCTTGGCTCTTGGAGTCCAAATGCCTGCCTGAGTAATTATCTCAGAGAGTCCTTGACCAAGAGCTTTGCTAGGCGAAACAGGTGACACTAAGGTCATCAATCATCCTCTTCTTCATCATCATAATCAGGAATTATTGGCACGATTGGCTCAATAGGATTCACATAAGGAATGCTCATTGTTGTTCCTGACTTACAAGTGTGAATCTGCGATGGTTGCTTTGTATTTGTAGGACATCTAGCACTTGCGGTGGCAAGATTTCCTTTGCCCGTTTGACATCAAATCTCATTGATGTCACAGTGGTAAAGCGGACAACTTCTTGGCCTTTGTAAAGACCAATCTCATTGTCGCCAAGTGATGCTTCTATGTGAGAGCGAGCTACATCAGCAACTTCTTCCCACTCTTTTATCTTTGCAAGGGCGTGGCGATATTGTTCGAGCCACATTGCGATATTCTCGTCAAAGTCCACCACGCCCTTTTCTAGTTCCATTGACATAACCCCGACCTTGCTTTAGTAGTAGTTCTTCTTCTTGAAGTGATCCCAAGCCTTGCAAGGGGTCACATAACGCCTGTGAATGTAGGCGAGTGTTGCCACAAGTTGTGGCACCGATGCCTCGGAGTGTTTCATTCCGAGGTTGCGATAGGTGACATCAAGCAATTGCCCGATGCCCTTGGCGCTAGAAGTTGGGTTCTTTGCAGAACTCTTCCAGGCGCTTTCCTTGCCAAGCAATGAAGCAAGGCAGGAATACTCCTTCTTCGTCAGCAACTTCTTTGCCAATTGCTTGGCATCGACTTGCTGCAAGATAGGTCTTTCTTTATAGACAATAGTTGCAGGAATTGCAGGTTGTGGTGCAAATGCCGCATTGACAAACATCGAGGTCATTGCGCTGACTCCGATGATGATGATGATTCCCCTGATAGTTTTTCTTCTTTGAGTAATTGGGATTCTCCTTCTAATTTCGCAGCTCTTTTGAGAACCTGAGTGACATAAGCCAATTCGATTCTCATAGTGTCGGCGATTTCTTTGGGTGTTCGCCCAAAAGAATGCAAGGATCGGATTGCATCAGCGCGATTGACTCGCCCTGTTTTGCGATTCTTAAATCCTTGCCCAAAGCCTCGCTGTGCAGGCGTGGTGCCTGCCCATATTCCGTGAGGTATTTGTTCTTTGAGCGCGTAGTCCAAGCACTCCTTTCTTTCAGGACAACCGGCGCAAATACTGCGCACGATTGGAAGGCACTTTGCCTCTTGTTCTTTTGATTCAGGAAAAAATAAGTTTGGATTGATGATGCCTTTGCAACTTGCTTCGGGCAAGAGTGGGAGCGCAGGATAAAAGTGTTGGAGAACATTCATTGCCTCTCACCTAGCCAGGATTCAAGGTCTTGAATAACGAAAGCCCTCTCGATAGAGGCGTTCCTTCTTTTGACAACAACGAATGATGGTGGAGCTTCTTCTAAGCCCCGTGCCTTTGAATAATTCTTTGCTTCCTTAACTGCCTCATCCCAAAAGGTCGGAAGGCTTATTGCCTTGCGATTTTTAAGTTCAAGCACATAAGTTTTGCCTGCAATGAAGGCAACGATGTCGCCCTCATCTTTTGACCCCGACAATCGCAAACGCTCGGCGGTGACACCGCGAGAACGCAACCACTTGAGAACTCCGATTTCAAACGCAGAGCCTTTGCGACCATTGGGATTTGCCATTACTTCACCAACTCCAACTTCGTAGGTTTGCCGGCAACGGCGCGGGCGAACTTCACTGCCAAAATCAATTGCTCAGCCAAGGCCAGCGCCTCTTCCTCTGTTATTGAGGCGAGCTTGACTGCGATGTCAGGCAGTTGCGCCCTAACCTTGTCGAGAAGCCTTGCAGCTTCTTGCGACTTCAAAGAGTCAAGGCCTGAATGCTCGGCAAGGCGAGAGAGGGCCAACAAAGGCACCTGCGCCACGACATCTTCCAAAAGGTCAAGGTTGGCATCCTGCTCTTCTAGGTAGAGGACTACTGATCCGTCTGTGGCATTGTGGACAGAAAATAGGTTCACTTGCCCACCGCCCTTGCAAGAGCCTTCTGACGGCTCTCCCAAGCCTGCGCCTGCCTAATCCCCTCTTCTAGTGGGTCATCTTGTAGGCTCAGAATGGCCCAAAAAAGGCATAGAATGCCGATTATAGCCCCGAATATAAGAAACTCCATAAAACACCCCTTCTGTTGACTTGCGCTAAGTATGAGGGGAAGGGCTGACACCCTACGCCCGACACGCCGAAGCCGTCTATTGCTTGTGTATGGACAAAAGTAGGCACTTAGGTTATTGTTCTCTCATCGGGGCGAAAGGTAGTAGCTCCGAGAAACGGAAGAAGAAAATGGTCAGCACAACACGAATCACAAACAATCTTAAAATTTCAGAGTTTCCTGAAATGGCAGATGCTCTACTTGATGCTTACAACAACAACAGTCAAAATCGTTGGGCAATTCTCGAGCTACTTGCAAAGCAAACAGAAGCAAAGCAAAATAAATTTTGGAAGTTTTACGATGCGTTTGTATCTGCAAAGGTAGGTGCATAATGAAATGGCATAAATCAGAAGCAGGCGTTGTATCTGCAACCTGCGAATACTGCGGTAGAACTTATGAGATGACTAGCTCTTGGGATGTAGCCAATCTTGATTGGCACGAATGCCAAAAGGTCGGTGCATAATGACAAGCAACATTGAAAAAGTGACTTGCTTAGTTTGTGATTGGTCAAGTGACAAGCAAACAGACATTGAGAATGCAAACCAATATGGCGAATGTCTTAGTGATTGCGATGGTATTCCAACATTGCTTCGATGGGATTATGCCAATGGAGATATAAGAATCAGCAACACATCAACAGGCGATTATGTGGATTTGGAACTTGCAAAGGTCGGTGCATAATGAAGAAAATTAGAAGCGTTCGTGTATCTGACCAACTATGGCGCAAGGCGCAGGCGAGGGCGCGGGCAGAGGGCAAATCATTGTCCGAAGCCATCAATGACTTCTTAAAGGAGTATGTCAAATGACAACTGCCGAAATCGCCACTGCCTTTGCAAAGCGCGGTTGGTATGTTCTGCCTTGCTATCCGCAACAAAAGATTCCATTCTTTCCGATAGCAAAGCAAGGCTATAAGTCTGCTTCAAATAAGCCTGCCACAGTTGCAAAGTGGTTTGAGAAGTCGCCCTTGCTCAACATTGGCATTGCTTGTGCGCCATCAAATCTTGTGGTCTTTGATGTGGATTACCGCAACGGCGGAAGCACCGAAGGCTTAGACCTTGACACCTTCACAGTTGAAACAGGTGATGGCTTGCATCTCTACTATCAGGCACCAATTGGCGCTTCTTTCAAGGGCAAACTGCGCGATGGCGTTGACATCAAGTTCAATGGATATGTTGTCACCGCAGGTTCACTTCACGAAAACGGCAAGTTCTATGAGGTTGTCAAAGACATAGAGCCTGCCCCTGTTATGGGATGGTGCTAAATGAATGGATGGGATTTGCTTATTGTTTTCTTTACTGCCTTCTATGCCTTTGCCATCGGCCGAAGCGTTATCTTTTGGCCACTTATGTCAGCCTTTTACGGCTTTTGGATTCCGCTTCTGATGGTGTTATTTATGCCAAAGCGCCAACCAAGTGCGGTCATCTTTCCGCAATGGTTTATGGATTGGGCAGGCCCTAAATACATCAACCGAACCATCAAGAAGATGGAGCGCGAGTTCTAAATACCTTTTAAGGCTTGCTCAATGCCTTCTTCAAGTGAGATTTTTGGCTCATAGAAGGAAAGCATTTTGTGAGTGTCACCAACCCGATATGCCACCCCAACAGGTGCAGTCGGGTTGGTTTTTATTTCTGCCAAATAACCTGCCTGCATCATCACAAGTTCTGCCAAGTCAATGAAAGATGTCGCTCTGCCTGAGCAAAGATTAGAAACTTCAACCTTGTTTGTGATGGCTTCAAAGGTAGCTCTTACGATGTCCTCAATGTGGATGAAGTCGCGCACCTGCGTTCCTTTGCCCCAAACATTAAATGGCGCTTCCTTCTCTCTGCCTCGCTTGATAAATGATGGGAAAGGATAGTCAAGGCTTTGATCCGTGCCATAGCCTGAAAATGGCCTGAGGACAGTAATGCCCAAGCCTTCAGCGCGAGCATAAGAGGCAAGTTTCTCGCCCGATAACTTTGCCCATCCATAGGTCATATCGGGTGTCCTAATGTGGTCAAGGTTTATATCCCACTCTTTCAACTTCTGCTTGTATTCAGCTCTTTGCAAGAAAATTGGATAGGCAGCAGAGGATGAGAAATAAACTAAATGTCCAGGGCGAGTGCGAAGCGCCCATTGGAAGAGGTCGGCATCAATGGCAAGGTCGGCGGCAACTGCCAAAGGATTTCCTTCAATGGTGGCACGGCCACCGACAATCGCCGCGAGATGGATGACCACATCAAACTTAGTGTCATCTTTAGCAAAGAAGTCACGCACATCGCGCCCGTTCTTGATGTCAATGCCGGTGATTTGATTGTTCTTTGAATCAAGATGCCTCTTGAAGTTAGTGCCGACAAAGCCTTCATCGCCTGTTATCAGGATTTTCATTTCCCCCACCTGTCGCTCTCGTATTTGTATTTATCAGTGTTGGCTTCTGCCAATTGAGCATCGCGGTCAATCCTGAAATAAAACCTGTCATTTTCATCAAGAGCTGCGCCAATGTGTGAAAGGTGCGTTGGCGCATCAAAGGCAATTGTTGTTCTTATCGAATTGCCCTCAATTGTTGTTTCAAAGAAGGGATCGTGAATAAGGCAAGAATCTTTAACTCTTGGATAGATGATAGTTCCGAGAAAATCTTGGTCTGTGGTGTAGTAATTGGCAACATTGGTCTTAGCAATAAGTTCTGCCATATCGCGCAACTTGCCTGTCTTGCCTGCAAACATACCTGCGCTGATTAGATAATTGTGGCCTATCGAATGGTCTTTGATGATGTGATAATCAAGACCTGATTGCTCCCATTCTTCGTGCGCTATTCGGTCGCGGAAGGAAAGGCGGGCATCGGTATCACGGCAGATGACCACATCAAATTGCGGGTCAGAGAAGGCAAGATAACGCCAAAGTTTTGCCGTGTGATTTTCTTGCTCACTCATCCTGACAATCTTTACACCTTTGACAAGTTTTAAGGTGCTGATGATTGACTCATCAACGCTTTGTCCACAATAGAAAACTAAACGGAAGCCATCCTCGAATGGAAAATAACGCGAGCCAAGAATTGCGTTCTTGATAGCTCCGATGGTGTAGCGCGGATCATTACCATAGAGCGAGAATGAAACTGCTCTCATTTTAATAAATCTCGCAAGAGGACTGCATAGTCTTCGCTCTTGATGTAGGAGTCATAGGCCAAGGCATCAAGTGAATAAACCTCACGGGCATTGACAGAGCGATAGCCTTCATCCCACTCAGCTTTGCCTGCTAATGGATGGCAATGCTCGATGATTACTTCAGGCAGATAGACAAGGTTGCCAAGGTCTTGCCCTATCTTCTTCCAAAAGTTGTCAAGATATAAGTGGCGAAGTTTTGGTGGCACCATTCCGCCAAGGGCGCTGACAATGGCTTTTGACATCATCACGGCAGTTGGCAAGTTCTCACCTTGCAAAAGGTCATTGCCATAGGAAATGCCAGGGGCGCTGCCTATCGCTTTCATCAAGGCAATATCCCAATCAGGTGTTCTGAATCTATGGTCATCGCCAATGAAGGTGAAGAAGTCATATTCACTTGCATACTTCTTGGCAGCGACATTGACAGGGTAAGCCATCCCCCGTGTGGTATTTTCAATTTCTAAGATGTATTCAACGCCAACTGCGCTTCGATAGTTGACAATCTCTTCATCATCTTTGTCCACAACGAACATCAAGTCAGAGCGACAAGAGAACTGCTTATGTGCTTGCAAGACTTCAACTGCATTCTTTGGCCTGCCTCTAGTTGGCACAAGCACTAGATTATTTTTCACTATCATTGATTTCCCCATAAATAGCGGTGTAAGCCGCCAAGTCGATGATGCTATCTAAGTGGTCAGGTGTTTCTATGAGCCGAGCAATTTTCACAAGGCATAAACACAAAGCGACCTGCGAAGGGCTTATCTCTTTTTCAAGATAAACACTCCACAGGTCGGCGATGCGCTTGTGATTGATGTAAGGGTCGCCATAAATATCTTGACGATCCGTTGCGGTGAGGCGTTTGGCCTCATCCAAAATCTTCCCCGATTTCATTTCTTTACTTACTTCCGCGACCAAACTCTGTCGCCTTTGGGTCAATGGCTTTCAATACAGGGCCAATGACTGCTGCAATGAATGCAGCGAGATAATCTTTTAGAGGGCGCGATGGGTCGGCGAGATAGAGAGCTGCGACTGCGGCTGCTCCTGCTCTTGCGTAGGTTGAAGCGATTGCGACTGCTTTGTCTTTGTCGAGCATTTGCACTCCTTGAACTTAGGTCTGCCGAAGCCCACAATGAACACTGGCAGAGAGGGTTGAAGTTTTCCCCGATTCTTTACTTTGTAAGCGCGAACCTTACGGCATACCTGACCACCATTGCGCTGATCGCCTTTAGTGTCGGAAGCCGTGTTGCCTTCAATGCAGACAACGATGCCATTGTCCTTGACTCGCTCAACAATGCCAATGTGCGAGATTCGGTCGAGTGAGTCATTTGGAAAATCAAAGAAAACTAAATCACCAGGCGCAGGCTCGGCCTCGGCAATACCTTGCCAACGCTTCGCCTCGGCGAATGCCTTTGCCCCTGCCGGTGTGTAGGTGCAGTCAGGGATTTTGACACCTGCCTGCTTTGCCACCCAATTGACGAATGCTCCGCACCAAGGTTGATTTGCCTTCTGATATTTCGTTTCATTATCGGCAGGGCCTTCAATGTAGCCAACTTCGCCTGCTGCCACTTCTAGGAACTTATCTAAATCAGAACACATCAGGTTCCCCTTTTGGTTGCTTTTTATCCTTCAAGCCATTAGCGCTGACTATACCTGCCAAGGTGCCTGTCAAGAAAACTGTCAAAGTTGAAACAAGGTCAATGAAAGCTGCATCGTTGGGAGCCTGCTTCATTGGTTGAGTCACAAATACCAAGGCCCACAATAAGGCAAAGACAGACATTGCAAAAACGATAGCCAGGATGATTCCAATAGTCACAATGAGTCTTGCGTGTAGCTCTTCGGCAGTAAGTCTAGTCTTTTTCATCAAACACCTCGGGGAGTAAGTCAGCAGAGCAAGTTCCTGTCACTTCACATTGCGGCGGATTACACTCAGGCTTCTCCCAATTTTCAAACTCTTGGCAGGGATAGCGAACCCATCCATCATAACTGCAACCCGTGAGGCTAAGGCCTATCAATAAGCAGACGATAAATTTCATCAACGCGACTTTCTAATCTATTGACCTGATCCTTTACAGAAGTTCCCCCATTTGGCTTGAGTTCAGCAAGATAGTGCTTGACTAGCCACTTTACTCCAAGGGCAGTTGAGCCAAGGATGCTAATAAGGGCGACAATAAAGCCTGCCCAATCTGTTGGATTCATTTTATGGCTCCAAGTATAGAACGGAAACTGTGGTGGTTTGAGCTCCCGCAGTAGCAGCATAAATGACACTAGCGATGGGAACTACAAAATCTAAATTTGTGTCTTTTGGAAATTGAAGACCTGTGCTACTTGTGACTTCTACTCCACCAAGGTAGCAGGGATGGTCATTGCTATTGTGAAGAAGCACTCGGCGGTTTTGGCCATAGGATTCAATAATAATCTGAGCAGTTGAATTGACGAGCAGTTGTTTTGAGGAAGCCATTTCTCTCCTTATTGTTCTTAATCAAAGAAATGATTTGTAGCATAATCCCCTGAATGGTCTGAAAATCCTGCTGCCTGTGTGATTAAATAAGGTGAAAAAACATAGCATTTGGCGTGAGGTTTAACTTTACGATTTAATTGCTCATCAGCAAAGTCTAAACCATCAATTTTTTCCAAAATTAGATCATAAATAGTTTTACGAAATAAACTTGCGTGACCGCCCCAACTATTTTGACTTTCTACCACGCCAGGAGCTATTTGTTTTTTATCACCAAAAATTTCACCAAAAGAAACATAATCCCAATCAAAAGGAATATAAGGCCACAGTTTTTCAAATTTTTCTGCAAAGTCATCCACAAAAACACAATCATCATCAAGCACTAAAACACAGGGCAGATTCGCGTGTTTTGCATACCTGATGGCTTGGAGTCCGTTAAATGCGTTCCACCAAGTCGCGCTTGCGTTTGTGCCTTGATGGTCGATGACATCGAATCTAATCCAATTTATACCTAAACCAGCAAGTTGTTCGCTTATAGCCTCAAGGCGATCATTTCTGCGTTTTAAGTTTTTGACAATGACTGTTTCAACAATGTCGTTTAGGTGCATTTTGATTATCTATGAAGATTGTTCTATCCAATTTGAGTTTTCCTCATCCCAATACCAAAAGCCTTCTGTTGGTTTAGGAGTTGGCGGCTGCCAATCAAACTGACTATCTAGCGACCAAGATGGATAAGGCTGAGGCGCGATAAACACATCATTGTCTTCATCATAGGTATAACCAATGCCTGCGTATTGCTTGCGTATGTTGTTATTGTATGAAGTGCGTTTGCAAGTTTGACTTCTGAAATTGCCATACCAAGTTTCAGGGTCTGAACCTTCAATAAGTTCAGTTTCATCAATGCCTGTAATAACTTCGATCACTACATTGTTTTCATCTAAAAATGCGTAATGTGCCATTATGCCCAACTCACATTTCCTGTGCCTGCCGTGATTGTGGTTGTGCTGAATCCGCCTGCCGTTGCAGTTGAGCCTGTAAGTCCTGCTCCAATAGTAATTGTTCTACTGTCTGGATATTTCAAAACGACTATACCTGAACCACCAGCACCACCACCGCGAGGGTTATCGCCACCAGCAGTTCCACCGCCACCGCCGCCTGTGTTGACTGTTCCAGCAGCGCCAGCGACATTCGTTGAACCGCCAGCAGCACCGCCACCAGTTCCACCACTACCGCCCCCAATATATCCAACGCGACCAGTTCCGCCACCGCCGCCGCCTCTAGCAACAGAATCTATTGAGCAAGTAATTCCATCTCCACCTTCTCGAGCCCCGTCAGTATTTCCTGCCTCGCCAGCACCACCGCCTGCCCCTGAATAAGTGTCGCCACTAAAACTAGCTCCAAAACCTGATGCACCAGCAAATCCTTGATTGGCAGTTCCGCCACCGCCTGCTCTTGAAACACTGCCATCATCGGCACCGCCACCACCGCCTGATCCACCTGAACTTCCAGCTTTTCTTGAACCAGCTCCGCCGCCACCGCCTGTTGATGTGACAGTATTAAAAACACTATTGCTACCACTCGCGCCAGTATTTCCATCTCCACCTTGAGCGCCGCCTGCACCACCCGCACCAACAGTGACAGTGTAATTGGTGGTAAGTGCAGCCAAGAAACTTGATTCAGCACTTCCGCCACCGCCGCTAGTTCCGACAGAGGTTCTTAATCCACCACCACCGCCACCACCACTAGCAATAGAATCAACGCTGCCGCCACTACCCCCACCGCCAGCAACAACAAGAAAATCTACTGTCACTCCGCGAGGATAATTCTGTGAAGCAATAATCCCGAGTATAGGCATTAGGCAATATCCCCAACAACTAAAAATGTATTTGATGCGGTGCAGATAATAGAAGCGGCCGAGTATCTTGCTCTAAGCTTGGGCGCTGTTGCCGTTGCTCCTGTTGAGTTAATTGTCACTCCCGCGCCTTGTGATAAAGTGACTTGGCCCGCACCAATCTGAGCGATGTTAATAACATCATTGGCCGAAAAAACCGAGGGTGGCACTGTCAAGGTGATAGCACTTGCATTGCTTAGAGTGACTAGATCATTTAAGTCGCCAATAACTAGAGTGTATGTCACGCCTGTTTGTGCATTTATTGCTTGGATTTGTTGGTTGGAAACATATTTTAGACCTGTTGCTTCGCCGCTATCGGCTACAAGAGTGAATGTATTTGCACCAACAGCAAGACGGCTGAAAGCATCTGCGCCAGTTCCAGGAATAAGATCGCCCTTTGCATCAATGGCAGTTGCCATTGAGTTTGTGATGGTCACAGTTCCGCTTGTTCCGCCACCTGAGATTCCTGTGCCTGCGGTGACACCTTCGATGTCGCCCGAAGCAGGTGTTGCGAACTGGAAGAAGATAGCTGCGCTCGCACTTGTGAAGCGAAGAACGCCACCTTGATTCTGAGCAAGAGCAAGTGATCCTGATGTTGTCACAGTTGCGGTGCCTGCGGTAATCGTGCAAACACCTGCGCCAAGATTGATTATTGTGACGATGTCACCTGCCGCAAACAAACCTGTGTTCACAGTAATTGTTGTTGCGCTGCCATTGCTCATTGAGATAGCAGTGCCGGCATCGGCAGCAACTAGAACATAAGAGGCAACCTTTGCACTTGCATCGCCACCAAGCATTGCAGTTTGTTGCAGCGATGTCATTTGCGCTGCGGTCAAAACTTGACCTGTTGTGAAGGTCTGTTTAGCCATTTCTTCTCCTTAGTATGAAAGAACTCCCACAGTTCCATCAAGCAAACCTTGGATTGCGGAATCCAAGATGAATGCCTGAATTATAGGTTCTGCGGTGAGGAAGCGTGTTGCCCAAGTGTTCGGTGTTATGTCGTGCTGAATACCTTGAACGAATAGCTCAAGGGTAAAGGTTGAGGATGCCTGACCTGTCTTGGTGACATTTATCAGGGTGAACAAATCTGATTCAAGGCCTGCCACAATGCGATTTGAGGCGGTCGAATCCATAAGGTTTAAGCCAATGGAATCAATGCGAAGAAGGGCATTTTCGCGTGCATTGAGAAGCATTGAAGCCTGGTCTAAGGCCTCAACATCGGTCTGCATTAAAAGGTCAGAGCGTGATCCTGAGTGAATGAAGAAGGTTTCAATAGAGCTTGTGGATTGCACATTTTGAGCGACTCCCCCAAGGCGGGTGACAGTTATGTCGTTGAAAATCTGTGTGTCATCGTAGGCAAAATCGATGCTCTGATAGGAGATATTTGTGCCATCATCGTTAAACAATAAAGGCGTTTCGTCAGCCTTTTCTGAAACTGTTGACCTCGATAGAAAGACTGCATTGCCTTCGTCATCAATGAAGAAGCCACCGAGTTCGCTCTGTTCTATATTCTGACAAGCGCCTAGAAGTGTTCGAGAAGTTGAAGGGTCGGCTTGAACTAGCGTGTCGCCTACATCAATCACTCTTTGGCTTACAGGGAAACTTGCCAAATCTAGCAAGTTCTCAATGCGCGCCCCCGTTGTTTGACCGGCGGAAGAACCCGCAACAGTCGTGATTTGAACATTCTGCAAAAGGCGGAAGGCATCGACACATTGGAAAGTCACAGTTGAAACTTCATCGTTGCCAAGCCTGAATGTGTTGTCAAAACTTGTGATATAGCCTGAGAAAAGATAATAGCGTTCGGTGCCACCGCCATCGTCATAATCTGCATAAATGCGAATCTTGCGAAGAGGCAAGAGTTTGCCGAAGTAGGGCGATGAACTGTTTTGCGGGTTATAGTCGCCATTTTCGTCTTCTAAGACGACAGTCGCTTGGCCTGCCTCAAAGCTATTAAGAACTCGGTTGCGGCCACGGCGGATGGAAACGCGAAGGGCGATGTCACTTACATCAACGACATCTGCCGGCGCATCTGCCAAGATGCCCGTGCCAAGGGGCGTTGAAGGATCATCAAGCAGAAGAGGGTTTCCAAAGGCAGGGCCATTTGCAAAGTCAATGCTGACTCCAAGTATGGGAGTGCCTGGCATTACAGACCGCCGACAAAGAGAATTGGCTTACCGCTTTGTTGTTCTAAAAGAAGTTTTTGACGGAAAGTATCAACTAAATCATTCTCGCTTGTCACATTGCCTGCGACATTAAGATTGATGACCATTCCTGCATTTTCTCCCATACGGAAAGAGCCAGGGTTAAAGCTAGAGCCCGGGCCTATGCCGGGTGTATCAAATGCGCCCATAGCTCTTAGCCTTGCTCGCTCATCACCAAACGCATTTAACGCGTTAAGACTTAAAGCATCTGTAAGAGTATCTATCTGCTCTTTAAGTAAAAAGTTAATACCCGTGCCTGTGCTAGTAGCTAAGCGTAAGCTAGTTAGTGTTGCTATATCTTGGGCTATTTTACTTGCAGATAAATCAGCCGAATCAGGATTAAATGGGTTTGATCTAATGCCAAATTCTGTGCCATCTCGCCGTGGTGGTGGTGGCTCTTCTGGTTGTGGCCCAGGCGGTCTTGGTTTGCCTGGTGGCCCAGGCGGTGTTGGTTTGCCTGGTGGCGTAAATGGAGGAATTTTCTTTAATTCTTCAATATATTTTCTTAACGCTTCCAATGCGCGTTGCCAAGCAGCAGCAGTTTCATCTCCAGGAAGTGAATAAGACTTTGCAAGAGCTGCTTGGAGCGCAGTTCCATCTTGCACTGTCTTGGCATAGTCAAGAACGCCCTGACGGGTCATTCCCCACTTGCCCATCAACTCTTCGATTTCCTTATCGTCAATCTTTTCGTCTTTGAGGGCGCGGGTAAAATCTACATATTTTTCGGCTTCTTGTTTTGTTAGGCCCCACTTCATTAAAAGATTAACAATAGGGCCGTCATTTAGGTCAGTTGTGTTTGCAGCATAAACTCTTGCGATGTATTCAAGAACTTGACCTTCAGTGATTCCCCATTTTGAAGCAAGAACCGAAACTTCTTCGCTTGAAATTGTCTGATCCGATAGCACTTGGAGAAGGTCGGCATATCGTTGGGCGTTTTCATTGACCTTCATTTGCGCTTCAGCGTTTTTGATTAAGGCTTCAACCTTGCGCAATTCTTCAATGTTTGCTTGTTTTACAAGATTTAGACGAGCAGCCTCAAGTTGAATTGGGTCTTTTTCATTTGTTGGAACAACTTTGAATTGCTTCTTCAAAGCTGCAAGAGCTTTTTCTGATGCAATCTGCTCGGCGGTTTTCTTGGTAAGATTTGTAAGAATCTTCCCTGCGTTTATGTTTTTCAAGTTGGCATTTTGCGTTGCCTTCGCAAGTCTGTCAAGGTCTTTCAAGTGTCCAAGAACAACGCCTGAGTTTTTTTCCAATGCTTCGGTGTTGGTGTCAAGGCCCTCTGTCAAAGAGTTGATTGCCAACAAAGTTCCACCGACTGCGGCGGTGAAGGCGAGTATTCCTGCGGCTGCTGCAAAGGCTGAGGTTCCGCCTGTTGCGAAGGCGGTAGCCGCGCCTGCGGCGGTGCCTGCTGCCGCCTGCCTACCGAACGCTGTTGTCAGAAGTCCGATTATTCCGATTAAGGCTTTGACTCCATTATAGACCGCAGTTCCTACGAAAAGACCCGTCAAGATACTTGCAAAGATTTTGAATGTAATCATATTGTCTGAGATAGTCTTGAACATTTTGCCAAGACCCTTGCCAGCATTAACAGCGAACTGCGCGACATCGCGCAAAGTGTCTGCAATCTGATCCTTATTGTTGGCAATAAATTCTTCAAAGACAGGCAGGACTTGAGTTTGAAAGACAGTTGCTAGTTCTTCCAATACAGGAATCAAGGCATATCCAAGAGTTTCTAAAGTTTCATCAAATGAAATGCGAAGGGCAGTCATTCGACCTTCAAAGGTGCCTGCCCTTGTTGCTGCTGCGCCTGCAAATGTTTTGCTTAATTCAGCAAGAGCTGCATTGAGGTCTTTTGATTTCTTTATGTCATCAGAGAGAGGAACGCCTAATTTTGTCAAAGCACCAAAATTGCCACCGACTGCTTTAGCAAGAGCTAGAGAAACGCTTTGTAAATCTCTAGTGCCATCAGCCGAAATATCAAGGGCAAGGTTCTGCAATGATTGAGCCTCAGTGACATCTTTTGTTGCATTAAGTAAAGTCGCAAGGCTTGGCCTGAGTTCATCATCTGTGACGGCAACGGCTCTTTGTTGCGCCGAAATATAATCTTCAACTGAGGCAATGGCAGCCTCATTTGCGCCTGTGGTGTTGCGAAGGGCATTGGCGAGCAATGCCTGTGACTTCTGATCCGCGATAGCGGCTTCAACGCCGTCTTTGCCTAGCTTGACTGCCAGCGCCCCTGCCGCGAGGGCGGCCACGCCAAATGCCTTGGCAATCTTTTTGCCGGCATCTTTGAAATTCTGTTCAAGTTTGTTGAGGTCTTTGACGGCTTGCTTTGAACCTTTGTCGTTGTAGACAGTGACAATGCGTTCAATAATTGCCATTGTCTAACCTTCTCTCTGATTCAAATTTGCATCCATCCGTGCCTGCGCTTTGCTTTCAGCATCTTTAATCGCTTCAAAGATAGCACGCTGAGCATTCTTCT
>Ga0315902_10004151_pt1 | contig 21163 bp, 16 predicted proteins | sample LakEriMetagenome_9_FD_203523 | JGI IMG/M metagenome (GOLD analysis project Ga0315902, IMG submission 203523) | Freshwater fungal communities from buoy surface, Lake Erie, Ohio, United States - Buoy 12 MA117 | ecosystem: Environmental > Aquatic > Freshwater > Lake > Lake biofilm | place: USA... | reverse complement strand
TCGACCGCCTTCACAGTGCTGTGAAGCGCGAAAAGGCCGATCTAGCCCCCGAGAGTGCCCCCGCTCCTTTGTGGGCCACTTTCTTGCTGATGCTCGTCGCCATCATCGGTGGCGCTCAGCTCGGAAGCAATCCTTACGCACTGCCTACGGCTGGCGACGATGTGCGTCCGAAAGGGCCTGGCGACGAAGCTGGCGCTGATCCGTTCCAGACCGCGATGAAAAAAGGCAGCAGTGGCTATGCCGTCTGCGGTGGTTGCCATCAGGGCAACGGCAATGGCATTCCGGGACAGTTTCCGCCGCTTGCCGGCTCGGAATGGGTCACTGGAGGCACGGAGCGCCTCATCCGCGTCACCCAGCATGGTTTGGTCGGTGCCATCACCGTCAAAGGCCAGGCTTACAACACCCCCGGAGGCATGCAGCCCTTCGGTGCGGCCATGTCCGCTCAAGATCTCGCCAACGTGCTGACCTACATCCGCAATACCTGGGGCAACGAAGGCACCATGATCACCAAGGAAATGGTGCAGAAGGTCCGTGACGAAGAAAAACGTGCCACGCAGTGGACCGAGGCTGACTTGAAGCCCTTCGCTGACAAGAACGTCCCCGGAGACATCCCTGCGGGACCCGGCGCGACTGCCGCTGCCAAGTAATCTCGAATCAAGAACCCCACCTTGAAACCCGCAACCGACAAACCGACCCACAGCAAGGCGCTCATCACCGCCTTCGGAGTCGTTTTGTGCTTCGCCACGCCGAGTTGCGGCAAAGTGGCCGATGCGGGCCAGAAACTGCCTTCCGCACCGCTGACGGCGGCTGTCGAGATCGCCGAAAAAACCTCCATTTCCGGCCACATCAGCCTCAAAGGCATCGAACCGGTCAAACTGGCCAAAATCGTCGATGTGGGTGGAAATCCGTTTTGCACCGGACACGGCGAAATCGCCGATCCGACCTGGAAAACGGCTTCAGACGGCTCTTTGGCCGATGTGGTCGTCACCGTGTCCAAATCCGGCCGTGCCAGCAATGTGCCAACGGCGGCTCCGTTGATTGACCAGACCCATTGCGCGTTCGTTCCGCACACGCTGAGCATCCAGGCCGGCCAGGATGTTCGTTTTCACAACAGCGACCTTACCTTCCACAACATCCGCGTCGTGCGCCATCAGGCGGGAACGCGCGCCGGGGGTGAAAACCTCGCGAACCTCGCGCAGGCCTCCCAGGGCGAGGAAAACGTGCTCAATTTCAGCGTCCCGGGTGTGTATCGCCTCGAATGCGATGTTCACCGCTGGATGAAGGCCTGGATCGTCGTCCATGAAGGCATCCACAGCGCCGTGAGCGATGCCGCAGGCCAGTATCAGATCAATCGTGCGCTGCCGGACGGCACCTACACCGTCCAGGCTTGGCACCCGCAGTTTTCCGCCCCTCTGACCCAGACCGTGACCGTCGCTGGCGGCACCGCTCGGGCTGATTTCACCTTTGATCACGCCGAGGCCTTCCAGCTTTAAACTTTTGAACCTGTAACTTTGAACCGAAACATGAGCGCCGCTGCCATCACTCACGACCACGCACACGACCACGATCACGCGCATCACGAGCCCGGATTCTGGCGCAAATACATCTTCTCGACCGATCACAAGGTGATCGGTGTGCAGTATGCCATCACCGGTCTGCTGTTCCTGCTCTTCGGATTCTTCCTGATGCTGCTCATGCGCTGGAGCATCGCCTATCCGGGCGTGCCCCTGCCTGGCATCGACACGATCCGCGCGATTCCCGGCCTCAGCTGGGCTTTTGAGGAAATGTTTGGCCGCTGGCTGAACCCGGACGGTTCCCTCAATGGCGAGCTCTACAACATGCTGGGCGCCATGCACGGCACCATCATGGTGTTCTTCGGCATCGTGCCGCTCGGTTTCGCCGGTTTCGTGAACTTCGTCATGCCGCTGCAGATCGGCACGATCGACATGGCCTTCCCGAAGCTGAACATGCTCTCCTACTGGTTCTTCTTCATCAGCTGCGTGATGATGATGGCCAGCTTCTTCGTCGGCACCGGCCCGGTGCAGACCGGCTGGACGATGTACTCACCGCTGGCCTCCACCATGAACATCGGCGTGACCAGCGTCTGGATGCACGGCCACACTTGGTGGCTGATGTCGATGGTGTTTAACATTTCCGCCTCGCTGCTCGGCTCCGTGAACGTCATCACCACGGTGATCAATCTGCGCGCCAAAGGCATGAGCTGGATGCGTATGCCGGTCTTCTCCTGGGCGATGTTTGTCACCGCCTTCCTGCTTCTTTTGGCCTTCCCGCCGCTGGAAGTCGCCGCGCTCCTGCAGCTCTCCGACCGCATGTTCGGCTCCTCTTTCTTCCTGCCGACCGGCCTGATGGAAGGTGGCAAGCACCTTGATATCTCCGGTGGCGGCTCTCCGCTGCTCTACCAGCATCTGTTCTGGTTCCTCGCGCATCCTGAGGTGTATGTGTTGATCCTTCCGGCCTTCGCCATCCTCACGGACGTCATCCCGAACAACGCCCGCCGTCCTCTGTGGGGCTACAAGATGATGGTGTTCTCGATGCTCACGCTGGGCTTCCTGAGCTTCCTCGTTTGGGCGCATCACATGTACCTCACGGGCATGGGCACGATGATGACCACGTATTTCCAGATCACCACGGTGCTCATCTCCGTGCCATCGGTGATCCTGCTGACCTGCCTCATGATCTCGCTCTGGGGCGGCTCCATCCGCTTCAACACGCAGATGCTCTTCGGCTCCGCTTTCCTGCCCATGTTCGGCATCGGTGGTCTGACGGGTCTGCCGCTGGCCTTTAGCTTCATCGACCTCGCGCTGCACGACACCTATTACGTCATCGGCCACTTCCACTACGTCGTGGCCCCGGGCACCATCTTTGCGCTCTTCGCCGGTGTGTATCACTGGTTCCCGAAGGCCACCGGCCGCTTCATGAGCGACAAACTCGGCAAATGGCACTTCTGGCCTTCGCTCATCGGCATGAACCTCGTCTTCGCGCCGATGTTCATTCAGGGCATGGCCGGTTTCCACCGCCGCTGGTATGACGGTGGCAAATACTTCGAGCAGACCGCCTCCTTCCAGAACTGGTCCACCACTCTGACGCACAAGATCGGCTCCTTCTTCGGTCTGAACATCCCGGACAACATGCTCTCACTGAACATCGTGATGAGCTTTGGTGCCTTCATCCTCGCCTTTGGCCAGATCTTCTTCATCTACAACTTCTGGACCAGCATCAAAGGCGGCAAGAAGGTCACCAACGACAATCCTTGGGATGCCACCACGCTGGAGTGGGCCACACCGACTCCGCCGCCGCACGGCAACTTCGTCTTCGACGTGAACGCCCACCGCGGTCCTTACGAATACAGCGTCCCCGGCCACGCGACGGACTTCTTCCCGCAGTGGGAGACGGAGCACGGCAAACCGAAGCCCGATGGCAGCGATGCTCCCGCCAAAACCGAGCACGCCCACGCCGCGCATCATTGATTTCACCGAGAACAGCGAACCGAGAACCGCGAACTCCACATGGATATCCCTTACACCGTCCACGCCCGTCCCGACACCGGCCTCTACAACGCCAAAGTCGGCATCTGGCTCTTCCTCGCCTCCGAAGTCATGCTCTTCGGCGGTCTCTTCTCCAGCTACATCTTCCTTCGCCTCGGTGCAGACTATCCCTGGCCCATCCATGAGCTGCGCTGGGACCTCGGCTTCATCAATACCGTCGTGCTCATCGCCTCCTCCGTCACCGTCGTGTGGGCGTGGGCCGCCGCGAAGATGCGCCAGTTCGGCCGTTGCCAGCTCCTGCTCGCCATCACAGTCGCCTGCGCCGGTGTCTTCATGGTGAACAAGTTCCTGGAGTACAAGGCCAAGTTTGAGCACTACAGCGTCACCCTCACGGATGGCAGCATCCTTTCCGGCCACTTGGAGCACGGCTACCACATCACCTTTGGTGAAGTGAAGGAGTTGAACCTCAACATCGCCTCTCAAAAGACCGCCGTCACCGCCGATCCGCTCGACTACGTGCTGCCTTTTGTCGAGGGCACCGTGCCCGCTTTCAAAACCGCTGAAGGCAAAGACATCACCCTCGACGCCGCTGGTTTTGCCGAACTCCATGCTGAGGCCATCGCCAAAGCCAAGGCTGAAAAGCGCGACAGCATCACCGTGAAGCTCACCGCAGCCGCGCCGATCAAGTTCGTCTTCGGCAAGACCGATGTCTTCACCTACACCGCCGACAGCGCCGTCTTCCGCGACGGCACCAGCGTCACCGGCAAGCTCATCGACGACAAGATTACCCTCACCGCTGACGCGCTCGATCTCCGCAGCGTCCCAGCCGCCAATCGTGAAAACTCCCTCGCCTTTGACGCCCGCTACCTCGGCGAGGAATGGAAAAAGTACTACATCCAGAACCGCGACAAAGAGATCCACGCCTTCAATGAGAAGTACAGCGATGGCAAAGGCGGCACCACCCGCGATCCTGCGAAATCCGCCACCTTCCAAAAGCACGCCTTCGGTCTCCACATCGAAGGCAAGCATCCGCCTACGGCTGATGCGAAGCCCGGTGAGCATGGTGGCGCTGAAACCGATGCCCACGGAGCCGATGCAGGCCATGGCGACGGTCACGGAGCCAAGGTCGTCATCGAGACCAAGGACGTCACCTTCTTCTCCAATTACACGCCGAAGCTGAACACCTACTACGCCATCTACTTCACCCTCACGGGCCTGCATGGCCTGCACGTCATCGCCGGAGCGCTCGTCCTGCTCTACTTCCTTGTCTTCAACGGCAAAATGATGCGCGAAGACACCGAGCACTTCGCCAATCGCGTCGAAGTCGGCGGCCTCTTCTGGCACTTCGTCGATCTCGTCTGGATCTTCCTCTTCCCGCTCCTCTACCTCCTCTAAAGTCGAGTTTTACCCTTCTACCCACTTCACCACATGTCCGACTCCGCCGATCCCGCCGAGCTGCAGAAGCACGTTAAAAAGTACCTCCTCATCGGGGCTATCCTTCTGGTGGGCACCGTCATCACGGTCGCGCTCGCCTTTGTCGAGCTGCCCTCACACTCCTTGAACATCCTCGTCGGCATGATCGTCGCCACCATCAAGGCCTCGTTCGTCGCCCTGATCTTCATGCACTTGAATCACGAGCGCCCGCTCATCTACAAGGTGCTCGCCTTCACCACCGCGTTCGTCATCGTGCTGTTTGTGCTCTTCATCTGCGCCAACGCGGATCCGCTGGTCGATCGCAATTTCGAAAAGCCCCTCCAGCCTGCCGTGCAGGTCGAATAGTCCGCCTTAGAAATCCGAGTCATGTCCTTGAAGTATTTCCACCTCGTTTTCCTCGCGATCGCCACCTTGGCGGACGCGGGATTTTGGGCGTGGCTGCACTTCATGCCTGAGGACGCCATCGCCGCCGGCACCCTCTACCTGAAGCCTTACGCTGGCTGGCTCTGCATCCTTCTTCTGGCTTATGGCGCCCACTACGTGACCCAAAAGATGCGCCACATCATCGTCTAGTTTTCTGGCCCTCCTCTCGTCCCATGATCCCCTCACTCCCCATCGCCTGCGCCACTTGTCTCGCTGACAAGGGGAGCCTTGTCGGTCAGGCGCAGGGTTTTGCCATCCTCACGATGCTCGTCCTGCTGGCGTTCATGTTTACCTGCGCCGCTGGCATTGTCTTCACCCTCGCCCGCCGTCAAAAGCGCCATGAGATGACCCTCGCGGACGGCGCCTCCTCCTCCATCTGATTTTCTCCCGTTTCTAAACCTCCCACTCCTCCTGTCATGGTTTCCTGGATCAACGAATTCTTCGGTCAGACCCCCAATGCCTCCGAGCACGGCGGACTAGTCGATCACATGCTCGGTTTCGTGCATTGGTTCATGCTAGCGCTCTTCGTCGGCTGGAGCATCTACCTCGTCATCGCCTTCACCCGCTTCCGGGCCGCCAAAAACGCGCAAGCGGACTATCAAGGCGTCACGGGTCACGCGACCACGCACATCGAAATCGGCGTCGTCATCGTGGAGGCCATTTTGCTCCTCGGTTTCGCCTTCCCGCTCTGGGCCCGTCAGGCCGATGACTATCCCGTCACAGCCGACACGATCAAAATCCGCGCCCTCGGCGAAAAGTTCCTTTGGAACTTCCAATATCCAGGCACGGACACGCTCCTGAGCACCTGGGACCCTCGCAACATCAACGGTGCCACCAACACCACCGGCAAAGATTTGCATGACCCGAACGGCAAGGACGACTTCGTCAACCCCGGCACCATGAAGCTGCCTGTCGGCCGCCCCGTCATCGTCGATGTCGCCTCCAAGGACGTCATTCACAACCTCGCCATCGTCCCCATGCGCGCGGCGCAGGACGCCACGCCCGGTGTGAAGTCCCACATGTGGTTCAAGCCGACCAAGGAAGGCTCTTGGGACATCATTTGCGGCCAGCTTTGTGGCCCGGGCCACGCCCAGATGAAGGCCACCATCGAAGTCATCTCCAACAAAGATTTCGAAGACTGGAACAAGGAAATGTCCAGCGCTGCCGCCAAAAAAGCAGCCGAGGCCAAGTAAACGACCGTTCGCAGTTCGCGGTTCGCAGTTCCCAGTTCTCCCGCGGACAAGCCAACAGGGAACTGAGAACCGGGAACCGAGAACATGAGCCGATCCTTCCACCGCTTCTCCCTCTTCACCCTCGTCATCGGCGTGGTGCTGATCTGGTGGGGCGCAGCGGTGACCACCGAGGATGTCGGCCTCGCCGTGCCGGACTGGCCGCTGTGCTTTGGCAAAATCAATCCCGAGGGTTGGTATAAAGTGCCTGCCTTGTTGTTGGAGCACGGCCACCGCTGGATCGCCACCACCATCGGCGTGCTCGTCCTCATCCAGTATCTCTGGGTGCAGCGGAAGCATCAGCCAAACCTCGTCGAAGTCGTCATCATCCTGCTTTGCGGCACCGGTTACCTCGCGCTGGTCTTCATGGGCTCGCTACTCGCGGCCGGCACGATCGCCGTGCTCGCTTTTGCCTGGCTCTTCATGACTTGGATGGCGAGGAAATGGCATCTGCTGCGCGGATTGACCACGCTCGCGCTCCTGCTCGTGATCTTGCAGGCCTCGCTCGGTGGTTTGCGCGTGCTGAAGATGTCGAACGCCTATGGTATCGTGCACGGCACCCTCGGGCAGGTTTTCTACTGCCTGCTCATCCTGATCGCCTTCGCCTCCTCGCGCACGTGGGAGGAGGGGACGCTGCATCTGAGCGCCACCTCGGCTAAAAAAGCCCGTATCTGGTCCCTGGCGCTGTTTCTGTGCGTCTTCACCCAGCTCGTCATCGGCGCCACGCTTCGTCACACGCAGCGGGATCACCTTGCCGCCAGTGACATTCTCACCACCGCCGGGCAAATCGTGCCGTCCTTTGCTCCGCCTGACGTGTTTCTGCTCTTCCTGCACAAATACTGGGGCTTCATGACCGCCGCGCTCACCATCATCGTCGCGCGCTGGGCGCATCGCTGGCTCGTCACCATCCCGCGGCTGCGCTGGGTGCCCGTGCTGCTGCTTTATCTGCCCGCGGTGCAGGTCACGCTCGGCATCTTCGTCATTCTTACCGGCAAATCGTTCTGGATCACCAATTTCCACGTGATCAACGGCCTCGCGCTCATTGCGCTGGCTTTCCTACTCGCCAGCACGATCTGGGGCAGTCACTTGCGCACGCCGCAGCCTGCCCGAGCCTGATCCTTCCATGAAAACCTCCCATGTGCTCATTCTTGGCGGCGGCTTCGCCGGCCTGGAATGCGCGAAAAAGTTCCGCGATGAGCGCTTCCGCGTCACGCTCGTCGATCGTTGGAATCATCACCTCTTCCAGCCGCTGCTTTACCAAGTCGCCACTGCGGGCCTCGCCATGGCCGAGATCGCGCAACCGCTGCGCAGCATCCTCGCGGAGCACAAAAACGTCACCACGCTCATGGGCCAGGTCACGCGCATCGACTTGGAGGCCAAACAGGCCCACCTCAGCGATCGCGTGCTCGACTACGACTTCCTCGTCATCGCGCTCGGCGCGAAAACGAGCTACTTCGGCAAAAACGAGTGGGCGCAGCACACGCTCGGTTTGAAGAGCCTGGATGATGCGATGGCGATCCGCAAAAAAGTGCTCCTCGCCTTCGAAACGGCCGAATCGGCCGCCAACGACGCTGAAATCGAAAAACGGCTCACCATGGTCGTCGTCGGTGGCGGGCCCACCGGCGTCGAAATGGCCGGTTCGCTCGCTGAACTCGCTCAAATCGTGCTCAAGGATGATTTTCGCCGGATCGACCCCGCGCAGGCCAAAGTGCACCTCATCGAGGCCGGACCGAAATTGCTCTCCATGTTCCCCGGCGAGCTTCCAGACTACACGAGGGCTCGCTTGGAGCGTTTGGGCGTTCACGTGCATCTCAACTGCCCCGTGAAGGATGTCGGTGAAGGCTTTGTCATCGCCGGAGAGCAGCGGATTGAGAGTGACATCATCATCTGGGGCGCAGGCGTGGAGGCCAGCGAGGTCACGCGCACGCTCGCGGGCATTCCGCTCGATCGTGCGGGCCGCATTCAGGTTTTGCCGGATCTGAGCCTGCCCGGACATCCCGAAGTTTTCGCCGCAGGCGACATCGCGGCCATCACGGACAAAAACGGCGTCAAAGTGCCCGGCGTGTGTCCCGCAGCCATCCAGATGGGCGCGTTCATCGCGCAAACCATCCAAAACGAACGTGTCGGCAGCGAACGGCCCGCGTTTGGTTATTGGGACAAAGGCAGCATGGCCACCATCGGCCGCAGCGCCGCCGTCGTGGCCTTCGCGGGCATGCAGGTGAAAGGGTTCATCGCGTGGCTGATGTGGCTCTTCGTGCACCTGCTCTTCCTCATGAACATGCGGAACCGCGTCAGCGTCTTCCTGCACTGGGTGTGGTCTTACTTCACCTGGCAGCGCGGTGCGCGCGTGATTCAGTCGAGTGTGGAGAAGTGAAAAAACTTCCAGCACGCGTGTAACTCACCCGGGACGCTTGGTGAGAAGGAAGGATGCAAAGGTCAAAACACAGCCTGCATCCTTCTCCATGAAAACCACATCCATCCTCCGCAGTCTCGCGGCACTGACGTTCCTCGTTCCGGTCCTCGCATTCGGTCAGGGCCAGCTCACTCCGCCGGGAGCCGCCTCCGCTTATCCCAACGAGCGCGCGCTCACACCTGGCGGCATTCCCACGCCCTCGATGAAGACCCTCATGCAAATCGATGCAGGTGAGCACATCCCCAGCCGCGATGCGGACAACACCAACCTCAACGGCAGCCTCGGTTACTACCTGCTCGCCTCACCGGGCCGCTATTACCTCACGGAGAATCTCGACAAGCGCATCTTCATCACCGCGGAGAACGTTACGCTCGACCTCGGCGGTTTTGAAGTGCGCTACGGCGGCGTCGGCACCGGTCCCATCGCCATCGAGGCGCAGAGTGGCATCGCCGGCACGGCGAACCGCACCAAGGTGATCAACGGCCGCGTGCGCGGCACCTGGAGCCAAGGCGTGAAGCTCAATGACGACAGCGTCGTGAGCGGTGTCGATGTCTCCGGCATCAACAACTACTGCATCCGCGTGGGGGATGACAGCCTCGTGCATCAATGCCGCGTGCGCGGTGCTTGGGTGCAGAGTCCGCAGTCTCCGCCTCCGGGTCCCTTCAGCGGCATTTATGCGGAGGAGGCCAGTGTGATCACCTCTTGCACGGCCACGGCCATCGGTGGCATCGGCATCATGGGCACGGACAATGTGCGCATCGCCGACTGCACGGTGAATCTCGTCGCTGGTTGCGGCATCGTCACCGCGCACAATGCCAGCGTGGGCGGATGCAGCGTGCGCACCTGCGGCAGCACGGGCTTTGATCTCAACCAAGGCTCCGTTTTGATGAACAGCAGCGCCATCAACAACGGCGATCCTGGCGTCCACGTGCGAAACGGCTGCGCGCTGCACAACGTCACCAGCCTCAACAACATGGACCACGGTTTCTGGGTGGAAAACACCGCCGTGCCGAACGGCCCCATCGTTTCTGACAAGGCGACGAACTTCGTGCAATGCGTGGCGCAGGGAAACACGGGCGACGGCTTTCATGCGACGAGCGATTGCTCCTTCACGCACTGCACGGCGGATAAAAATGGCAGCACGGGCCAGATCGGCGGCCCTCCGGCCAGCGGCGACGGCTTCAACTTTAGCGACAAGTGCCGCCTCACGAATTGCGTGGCCTCCAACAATGCGCGTGACGGTTTCTTCGGCGGAAACGGCAACACGATCGACCAGTGCAGCGCCTCATCCAATGGCGCGTTCGGCGTGGAGGTCGCCAGCGATCAAAACATCGTCACGCGCAACACCTTCCGCAGCAACACGACCGCGCCCGTGCAGCCCGTGCCCGCGAACGGCATCGCGCCGCTGCAACTGCCCTTCGGCGCCACCAATCCCTTCGCCAACTTTGGTCTTTGATTCATCCCCGTCGTCCGTGGCCACTCCTCATCTCCTCACGCCATGAAAACGAAAGCGTTCCATCTCGCGGTCTTCCTCCTAGGCTTCGCATCGGCGTCACCGGCCGCCGTTGCTCCTTTTGGCTGGGGTTTCAACTCCAGTGGCATGCTCGGTGACGGCACCAGCACCGACCGCACGAGTCCGGTCGCCACGAACGTCACCGGCGTGCTTTCCGGGAAGACCCTCACCGCGCTAATCTCCTCCGCCACGGCGGCTCACACGCTCGCTCTCGCCTCAGACGGCACGGTGTATGCCTGGGGGGAGAACACCGAAGGCCAGCTCGGCAATGGCAGCGTCACCCACGCCTCATTGCCTGTCGCGGTGGATATGACGGGCGTGCTTTCCGGCAAAACGGTCGTCGCCATCGCGGCGGGCTATCAGCATTCGCTCGCACTGACCTCGGATGGCGGTCTGTATGCCTGGGGCAGCAACTTGGCCGGCGAACTCGGCAACAACTCGACGACCTCCAGCCCCGTGCCGGTCGCCGTGGACATGACAGGCGTGCTTTCGGGCAAAACCATCGTGCAAATCCAGGCGGGATGGGGCTGCACGGCCGTCCTCGATTCCACCGGGCAGGTTTTCACCTGGGGCGCGAACGGCGCGGGGACCCTCGGCAATGGCAGCAGCATCACCCAAAGCCTCGTCCCGGTCGCGGTGGACACCAGCGGCGTGCTTTCGGGCAAAACGGTCTCCAAACTCAGCCTCAGTGGTTTTCACATCCTCGTGCTGACCACGGATGGCCTGCTGTTTGGCTGGGGTCTGAACATGCGCGGTCAAATCGGCGACGGCACTTCCGGCGTCAATCGCAGCACGCCCGTCGCCGTGGATATGACAGGCGTGCTGGCCGCCAAAACCATCACGGACATCTCCGCAGGCTATGAGCACAGCCTCGCACTGGCCTCCGACGGCACCGTGTATGCCTGGGGTGCGGATGATCAGAGCGCGCTCGGCAATGCCACCACCACCGTCCAATCTGACTCACCCGTCGCCGTGGATATGACGGGCGTGCTGTCCGGCAAAACCGTCGCTGCCATCGCCGCGAGCCTTTATTCCAGCGCGGTGCTCACCACCGACGCGGATCTGTTTGCCTGGGGATACAATTACGACGGCACCGTCGGTGATGGCACCACCACGGAGCGCGACACGCCTGTTGCAGTCGATGTGAGCGGTGCGCTCTCCGGTTACGCCGCCACCACGCTCTCGGCAGGCTTTTCGAGCTTCCTCGTGCTAGCATCACCCGTCACCACCACCATCACACCCGCGAACCGCTTCACCTACGCCGCGAATTTTGGCTGGCTAAACTGGCGCACGAATCCGCTCGCCACCGATGCGCCGGTCATTGAGGCCACGCTGCTGCATGGCCGGGTTTACAGCGCGAATGTCGGCTGGATCGACCTCGGAGATGGCACCCCATCCGCGTTGACTGGCAGCTACACGCAGACCGGCGGTGATGTCGGTGTGAATCACGACGGCGCGGGCAATCTCAGCGGCTACGCTTACGGAGCGAACATCGGCTGGATCTACTTTGATCCCACGATCGCCTCGCCACCGCGTGTCAATCTCACCACTGGAGCCTTCAGCGGCTACGCTTACTCGGCGAACTGCGGCTGGCTGCATCTCGGCGGCATCACCACGCGTCTGCATCCCGGCCCGGACCTCGACATCCTCGTCGGCGGTGGCACCGGCGATGGCATCGCCGACTCATGGGAAATCGAGCGCGCCAACGCGGCCGGACACGGCAGCAGTTTGAACCTGCTCGGCACCTCCAGCACGAGCGACTACGATGGCGATGGCATCAGCGACCTCGATGAATACCGCGCCGACACGAATCCCTTCAGCGCGGGCGATCGTTTCACCGTCGGCAGCTTCAACTACAATCCCGCGAACGGGAACATCGACCTGAACTGGAGCAGCAGCGCGCGTCGTGCCTACAAGGTGCTGTGCAGCAGCGATCTCGTCACGTGGACGCAGGTCGGCAGCACGCAGACGGGCGGCACGAGCACGCTGCAGCTCACCGGCCCTGCGGCATCGCATTTGTTCTTCCGCCTCGCGGTGGATGTGCCTCTGAGCGAGTGAACTGGCGCTTTACGCGACCAGTTGAGCCAGTTCATCGAGCGCCTGCTTCGTGCGCTTGATGCCCTCGATCTCGGTGTGCTTGTCGCCTTCGTATTCAATGCCGATGTAACCGTTGTAGCCGGCGGCGACGACGATTTTGATCAGGCGCTCAAAGTCGAGCGTCATCTCGCGGCCTTCACGGCGGTCCTCGGTGTAGAATTTGCCCGCGCCGGTGTCCCAGTCGTAAGCCTTCGCGCTCATGCCCTTTTTCACCCACGGCATGAATTCACGCAGGCCTTGGTAAGGGTTGTAGAGCTCGCCTTTGTTGCGGTCGGTGTAGAAATTGCCGAAATCCGGCAAAATGCCGACGCGGGCATGATCTGCGGCTTTCATCACCGCGGTGAGCCATTTGCCGTTGCTGGAAAGGCCGCCGTGATTCTCCACCACGACGAAAAGACCGCGTTTGTCGCCTTCCACGCTCAGGCGGTGCAGTCCATCGGCGGCCAGCTTGAGCTGCTCGTCCCAGCTGAGCTTCGGATCGCTCGCGGCATTCACGCGGATGCTGTGGCAGCCGAGTGTCGCGGCCGCATCGAGCCACTTGAGATGATTTTCGACCGCTTTGCTGCGCTTCGCTTCATCAGGATCGCCGAGGTTGCCTTCGCGGTCGCACATGATCAGCAATCCGGTCACGCCTTCGCCGTCTTGGCGCTTTTTCATGTCGGCTAGGTAGGCGGCGTCGGTCGCCTTGTCGAAGAACATCTGGTTCACATACTCCACGCCGTCGATGCCGAGGCTGCGCGCGATCTTGCAGAAATCGAGGTGCTCATGGCGCTCTGCGTTACCTTTGCCGAAGATGCCCTTGTTCAGCGACCATTCGGCCAGCGAGACTTTGAAAGGAGCTTTCTTTTCACCGGCGGCGCGGAGCAGAGGGGATGCGGCGGCAGCGGCGGCGAGCGTGAGGAAGTGGCGGCGTGAGTTGGTCATGATTGGGGTTGGGTGATGGCGGATTGAAAACTGAAAAAGGGAAACTGAGAACTGAAAACTGGCGCTAACGCGGAAAAGGTCACGCTACAAACAACCAGAAACCGGGAACTGCGAACCGCGAACTACTTCTTCGGCAGCTCGGTCTCGATCACATCGCCGCCGCTGGGGAGCACGAGACCGTCCCGCACCTGCTCAAAGCTGCGGCCCTTCACGCTGGCGTGGATGTAGAGCTTCTGTTTGCGCTTTTTCAGGGTTTTGAGGACCTTCTCCATCATCTCGGGCGTCACCTTGTCCTGAAAGTCGGCGAACCAGTAAATCGCGTCGGCTTGCTCCACCTCTTTGCTCATGAGGGCGGTCCACGCGTAGGTGATGCCGCAGAAGTCGATGTACCACGTGTTTTTGCGCTTCGACATCATCTCGTAGATGTCTTTGAGCGGCATCGGCACGCTGGAGTCGTATTTCAGCTTCCTGCGGTCCTCCATCGGCATGTTCAGCGGCGTTTTGCCTTCCCACACCTGCCAGAAGGTTTTGAAATCGTCGTCCGTGGTGAGGATGGTTTTCTCCAGCGCCTTGTTTTGCTTCGTCTCCTCCGTCAGTCCGCAACCAAAGTAGAGCACGAGGTTGCTGCCAAAGGCCACGTTATCCAGCTCCTTGGTCACGATGGGCAGATACTTGGTCATGGAGCGGGACACATCCATGACCACGGCGATCTTCTTCACGTTCTTGAGCTCCATGCCGAACATGAAGATCGGTTTGAAGGTCATGCCGCCCATCCCGCCGATGCCGTGGCCGTTTCCAAAGCCGCCGCCCGTGCCACCGGAGCCAAAGCCGCCGCTGCCCATCTTTCCGCCCATCACACTGCCCATGTCCGGCAGCGAGATCGAGTCTGTCATGTCCGGCAGCGCCACATCCGTCGTGGTATTGACCACAACGCGCTGGAGCGGCATCACCTTGTTCAAGCGCTTCTGCTTTCGCTGCTGGACCTGGTGCGCCAGCTCCGCGCTGGCCTCCGCGCCCTGCTGCGTGCCGCCGCCGGGGAGGAAGTCCACCTGCTTGTCCGCCATCTGCCGCGCGATGAACCACGAGGCCATGAAGAGCAAAATGCCCGCGTGCAGCAGAATGCTGAAGCCCAGCGAGCCCGCGCCGATTTTCCGCCAAAGCTTCACAAACTGGTTGGGCGTCCGGGAGGCCGAAACGAAGCCCTGCGGAGCCAAAACAGCCGCAGGAGCCGCTTCAGGCTCCGTCACCGCCATCGCGGCCACCGGGATGTCTTTGTCGTCTGGCATGGGAATCGGCTTTTAACGCCTGCAAGACGCCCGCGTATCACTTTTCTTGGGATGTGCATCCCGGATAGCGCGCCGTGCGAAAACGCCCTTCCCAAGCACCGTTGGTCTCGCGTAGCATCCTCATTTTCCGACCATGAAACGCCATCTTCTGCTTCTCGCGGCACTTCTCACTTCTCACGTCTCACTTCTGACGGCAGCGGAGCCGCTGCGTGTCTTCATCCGCGCTGGCAAAAAATCCCACGGTCCCGGTGCGCATGATTTCCCGCAGTTTTTCAAGGAATGGGTGCCCATGCTCAATGAACGCGGCGCCAAGTGCGAGGGTGGCATGGAATTCCCGACGAAGGAGCAGCTCGACAAGACCGACGTGCTCATCCTCCACGCCCAGGAGGCTGGAAACATCAAGATCGGCGATGAGCGGAAGAATTTGATGGAGTTCCTCGCCCGTGGCGGTGGTATCGTGACGATTCACGCGGCGGCGGTGTCGAAGGACCACGATTGGTTCAAGACCATCATCGGCGGCTCGTGGCACTTTGGGCAGACGAAGTGGCTGGAGGCCCCGATGAGCCTCTACTTCACCGATCACGACAACTCGATCACGAAGGACATCTCCAACTTCGACATCGACGACGAGATCTACTACGACATGGATTTGCTGCCCGAGGCCAAGATCCTCGCCGCTGCCTACACGCCGAACACGCCGCAGCTCAAAGGCGGCAATAAAGAAGCTCAGGCCCGCGCCGCTGAGGCCGTCGCGAAGAAGAAGGCCGTGAACATCTACGACATCCAACCGCAGGTGTGGACTTATGAGAAGGAGAAGTATCGCGCCTTCACCTGCATCCCGGGCCATTACCATCGCAACTTCAGCCACAACGGCATCCGCACGCTGATCCTGCGCGGCATCGCCTGGGCCGGAAAGCGTCAAAACATCGACGAACTCTGCAAACCGGCCGAGCTGGGCGATGCGCTGCGCTACGTCGAGGGCGGCTGCCCGAGCCCGCAGGAGCTGCCGAAGGCGCTCGAAGTGCATCCGGAGTTCAATTTGAGCCTCGTCGCCGCCGAGCCGCTGATCAACAAGCCGATGAACATCGACTGGGATGAAAAAGGCCGCCTGTGGGTCGTCGAGACGCCGGAGTATCCAAACGGCCTCCGCCAGTCGAATGTGGACGCGTGGAAGGACAGCGGTGCCAACCAGCCCGGCCACTACGACCGCAAACCGCTCGATTGCGTCTCCATCCTCTCCGACACGAATGGCGACGGCGTCATGGACAAAAAAACCGTCTTTGCCGACGAGATCGAGCTGGCCACCAGCAGCGTGTTTTACAAAAACGGCATCATCGTCTGCGCCGCGCCCGATGTGTGGTTCTTCGAGGACACGAACGGCGACGACAAGGCCGACAAACGCACCAAGCTCTACACCAACCTCGGCAACCGTGACACCCACGCCGTCATCAACAACATGCGCTGGGGCCTGGATGGCTGGGTTTATGCCACGCACGGCTATTCGAGCACCGATGACGTGAAATCTGGCGATGGCAGCAAGGGCTTCGGCCCCATCGGCGCCGGTGTCGTGCGCTTCAAGCCGGACGGCAGCGCGTTTGAGCAATACGCCAGCCGCGGCGGCAACACCTGGGGTCTCGACATCACCAGCGACGGCCAGGTTTTCTACACGCAGCCCACCAGCGGCAATCACTTCATCCACGTCGTGCTGCCGGAGTATGTGCTGGCCAAAGGCAAGCTGCCCGGCGTCATGGGCACGAACGGCATGCTGCCGAAAGAGCCGACGTATCCCGCCATGCATTGGGAGCAGCAGGCCTATGTGCAGATCGATCAGGTCGGCAGCTACACCGCCGCCGCTGGTTGTGCCATCTATGAAGGCGGTGTCTGGCCCGCGAAGTGGAACTACGGTTACTTCACCACCGAACCCACGCTGAACATCGTCAGCCACTTCATGGTCGAGCCCGATGGCGTCACCTACAAAGCCAAGCGCGAGCCCGGCCGCGAGCAGACCGAGTTCATCCGCAGCAAGAACCTGTGGTTCCGCCCCATCGAGAATCGCGTCGGCCCGGACGGTGCGCTCTACATCGTCGATTTCTGCAATCAGGCCGTCATCCACAACGACACCCGCGGCCCCACCCACGGCCCCGCCAACGCCGCCGTCCGCCCCGACCGCGACCACTATTACGGCCGCATCTGGAAGGTGCAGCACAAGGAGGCGAAGGCTCCGAATAAAGTCGAGACAGTGACTCGTGGAGCGGCGCCAGCTCAAGGCAGTAAAGCTCTGCGGGCCTACGAAGCCGCCAAACAAGCCGCGAATGCCGACAAGCTCCTCCAAGACTTCGCTGCTGCTCAAGATGACTGGACCCGCAGCGCTCTGATTGCCGCCGCAGCCGACAAACCCGCTGAAGTCATCGCCGCTACGCTTTCTTCTTCGTCTCCGGAGTCGCTTTCCAATTTCGTCAGCGCTCTCCTTCCTGCCGCGTTGCCTGCGAATGCCGAAAAACTCATCGCCGCCTGTGCGAATGCCGATGCAAAGGCTGATCCGGTGAAGAACGCCATCCTGCGCGGCATCGCCACGAGCATGAATGATGGTCCCGCGATGTCTCCGGCACTCACGGAGGCTTTGAAGAAGCTTCTCGGCCAGCCTTCGCTCGCTGCGGCCACGCTGCCGCTCGTGACGAAGTGGGACAAAGGCGGCGTGCTTGCTGCCGAGGTGAAGAAGGTCGAATCAGCATTGATGGCTGATTTTCAGCGCAAGGAACTCAGTGTGGATCTTCGCGGGGCTGCCGCCCGCGCTCTGATCCAAATCAGTTCAAGCGAAGTAGACGAAATCGTGGCCCTTTTGAGCTCTAACCTTCCCGATGGCCTCAAGATCGGTGTTCTGAATGACTTGTGCGAGTTTGGTGGTGCTGAAGGGGCGAAAACGGCCGGCGAGTCTTTCGTCCACTTCGCGAATCAACCAGCCTTGGCATCAAATGCGTTGGATACTCTGCTCAAACGCCCCGAGGCCACCGGAGCCCTTCTCGACGCCGTGAAGGCCGGCAGCATCGACCGCGCGATTTTCGCCCCCGGCGATGTCGCACGCCTCCGCTCGCATCCGAATAAGCAGATCGCCAAACGGGCGAACGACCTCTTCAAGGTCAACAACGCCGCGAAGGACGCCATCATCGCCAAACTGGTGCCGGAGGTCGAGAAGCCTGGAAACGCCGCGCAGGGTAAAATGCTCTTCACTGCCGCTTGCGCCATCTGCCACAAACTGGGCGACATCGGCGTCGCCGTCGGCCCGCCGCTCGATGGCATGGGAGCGCATGGACCGGCTGAATTGCTCATCCACATCGTCGATCCGAACCGCGAGGTCGATCCTAGCTTCTGGGCCTTCAACATCACCACGAAGAAGGGCGAAGTGCTCCAGGGCGTCGTCACCAGTGAAAACAGCGCCACCGTCACGCTCGCCACGCAGGTGGGCGTGCGCGAGATCGCGAAGAGCGACATCGACAAGCGCGAAAACACGCGCCGCAGCCTCATGCCGGAAGGTCTCGACGCCCTCGGCCCCGAGCCGCTGCGCGACATCCTCGCCTTCATCTGCGGCGATGCGATGAAGCAGTTCCGCATCCTCCACCTCGCCGACGCTTTCACCGCCGACAGCCGCGACGGCCTCTTCGCCAGCCCCGATCCTCGCGGCGGCCAGGTGAAGCTCACCAAGTTCGGCAACGTGAAGGTCGATGGCGTGCCCTTCTTCATCCAGGACCCCACGAAAAGCTCCACCGGCGGCAATTTGATCGTCCTCAAAGGCGGCCCCGGCAAAGACAACCACTCGCAGACCTTCCCCGCGAAGGCCGAAATCGCCATAAACGTCGCCGCAAAGCGTCTGCAACTCCTCAGCGGCGTCTCCGGCTGGGGTTTCCCCGCCGTGCGTGACGAGGCGCCCGCGCTCAAAGCCACCGTCGTCTATGAAGGCGGCGAGAAAGAGGAATTCACCTTCCTCAACGGCATCCACTTCAGCGACTACATCCGCCCCGTCGAAGTCCCCGGCTCCAAAGGCATCGAAGGCCTCGCCGACGGCCAGGAGCCGCGCCTCCTCACGCTCGAACTCACGAAGAAAGGCATCGCGAAGACCTTGATCCTCGAAAGTCCTGCGGGGAATAAGACACCGCCGGTCATCATTGCGATCACGGCGGATATTGAGGGCAAGGGCCCCGCGCCGCTGAGCGCCGATATCTCCAAGCGCCCGCCTCCGCCTGTGCGTGGCAAAGCGAAGAATGGAATTGCCGCTGTCATCAACGGAAAGCCCATCTTTAACAACGAAACTGGCCCCAAAGAAGGTGCGAAGGGCGATGGCCCGCTCGTCCCTGCTTCACCCGTGCAATGGGAAGCGGGCAAAACGCGCATCCTCGTCATCGGCGGCGGTTCCTCGCACAACTTCAAAGACTTCTTCGGCACCACCGATGTCGCCACGCTCAAAGCCGCCGGCTTCACCGTCCACTACACCGAAGACCGCGATCAAGCCGCGAAGGAACTCGCGAACGCTGACGTCGCCATCATCAGCGTGAATCGCAAATTCTTCGACACCGCCGCCTATCGCAAAGCGCTCTTCGACTTCGCCGCTGCGGGCAAAGGCATCGTCATGCTCCACCCTGGCACCTGGTATGGCTTCGCTGGCTGGCCCGAACTCAACGCCCAAATCGTCGGCGGCGGTGCCCGTGGGCATGACAAGATCCATCCCTTCGACGTGAAAGCCGTGAAAGCCGATCACCCGGTGATGAAGGACGTGCCCGCCAGTTTCACCGTCGAAGACGAACTCTACTACGTGAACGCCGAGCCCGACAAAATCCCCGGAGGCACCGCCTCCATCGAAGTCCTCGCCGAAACGAGCAACAGCGACAAATACCAAAAGCCGCACCCCAGCGTCTGGATCACCAAACACCCGAAAGCGCGTGTCGTCGGCATCGCTCTCGGCCACGACGCCCGCACGCATGATTTGAAGCCCTATCAGCAGCTCCTCATCAACGCCGCGAAGTGGTCGAGTGGGAAATGAGCGCCGAGCGTCGGAGCGCGAGTATGGCTTTAGCCTACTCGCCTCTTGGGCGGTTCGTTCACGCTGCGTGAAAAACCAAGCGAGTGGTCTTCGACACACTCGCGCTCCGATTTACGGCGCGGCAGGTGTTGAGGGCCGCAGCTTCTTCGCGAGGCGATCCAACACGCCGTTGACGAAGGAACCGGATTCGCCGGCGCTGAGGGCTTTGGCGACTTCGATGGCTTCGTTCAAAACGACGGGTGGAGGCACGTCCGGGCAATACAGGAGCTCATAGACGGCCATGCGCAGCACGTTGCGATCCACGGTGGAGAGGCGCTCAAAGCTGAAATTCACGAGACAGCCGCGGATCTGCTCGTCGATGGCGGTTTGATGCTCCAAGACGCCTTTGATGAGGCTTTCGGCATACAGACGCGTGCTGGTCTTGGCGGTGTGGAGGGTCCAAAAGGTCTCCAACTGGCCTTCTTCGGCCTTCCCGTGCATGTCGAGCGAGAAGAGGTATTGAACGGCGGCTTCGCGGCCTTCGCGGCGTTTTCCCATGGCGTGTCAGATTAGGCGAGTTCGGTTTCACCGGCGAATCCGGCACGCATTTTGGCAAAAAGATTGATCATCTGCACGCAGACGCGGGCAGCTTCCGTGCCGCGATTGATGGTGGCGCCGAGGCAGCGCTCCTCAGCCTGCTCCGCGTCATCGACGAGCAGCACTTCGTGAACGATGGGCGTGCAATGCTTCACCGCCATGTCCTGCAAGGCCTGCGTGACGCTGCTGCCGACGAGATCGGCGTGCTGCGTGCTGCCGCGGATGATGACACCGAGCGCGATGATGGCATCTGGCTGGCTGCCACGCAGCACGAACTCCGCGGTGACGGGAATCTCAAACGCGCCAGGCACGCGATAGACGTCCACGGTGGCTTGTGGCGCGAGGTCTTCCAATTCAGCCGCCACGGCATTCACGAGGCCCTGCACGAACTGGTTGTTGTACATGCTGGCGACGACGGCGATGGACACGGGCGTGTCGAGCGGTCTGGGGCGGGCGGGGGCGAATTGGGACATGCGTGGATTCCTGATTTTTGATTCCTGATTTCTGAATCAGAAGAGATTTGGTGATGAATTGACGGTGTCGATGTGTGCGGAGCTGAATCAGGATTCAGGAATCTAAATTCATGAATCCTAGAGCTTGTGGCCCATCTTCTTCTTCTTGGTTTCGAGGTAGCGGGCGTTTTCGGGCTTCGGGTGGGATTTGACGGGGACTTGCTCGGTGATTTGCAGCTTGTGACCTTCGAGGCCGATGACTTTGCGCGGGTTGTTGG
>Ga0315902_10004150_pt1 | contig 21167 bp, 20 predicted proteins | sample LakEriMetagenome_9_FD_203523 | JGI IMG/M metagenome (GOLD analysis project Ga0315902, IMG submission 203523) | Freshwater fungal communities from buoy surface, Lake Erie, Ohio, United States - Buoy 12 MA117 | ecosystem: Environmental > Aquatic > Freshwater > Lake > Lake biofilm | place: USA... | reverse complement strand
CGAGGGACACCGCCCCGTCCGCGCGCGGTGCGGACACTGTGGCCTGGCTGCTCAGTCGAAGAGGTCGGGATCCGTGCGGCAGATCTCCTGCCACAGCGGCTGGAAGTGCATCCAACCGGTGATCGCATTGCCCGCGTTCTCGCGGGTGTACACCGCCGAATCGTGCGGGATGTGCTTGGGCGTGCCGGCCGCCATCGCGGCGAGCTGGGCCTGGGCGCAGCGCTCGAAGCACACGAACCAGAACACGGCCTCGTCGATCGTGGAGCCGACGGTGAAGTGCCCGTGGTTCTGGTGGATGGCCGCGCGGTTCATGCCGAAGGCCTTCGCGAAGTCGCGACCGGCGGCCTCCTCGAACACCACGGCGCCGCCATGGTCAGAGATGACGGTGTTGCACTCGTAGAACGCGCAGGAGTCCTGCGTGAGGGCGTCGAGCTTGATGCCGAGGCTGCTGAACGCCTTGCCGTACACGGAGTGGGCGTGGGCTGCGGCGACCACGTCGGGGCGTGCCTCGTGGACCGCAGCGTGCAGCACGTAGGCCGCGCGGTTCACGCTGTGCTTGCCGTACACCACGTCACCGTTGTGGTCCACCAGGATGAGGTCGCTGACGCGCATGTGGCGGAACGAGAGGCCGAGCGGGTTGACCCAGAACAGGTCGGGGAACTCGGGGTCGCGCACGGTGATGTGCCCGGCCACGCCCTCGCCGAAACCGAAGCGCCCGAAGATGCGCAGTGCGCCGGCCAGTTTCTGCTTGCGGTGGAGGCGCTCCTCCCCCACGGTGGCCCGCGGCGCGAGGTCCTCGAAGCCGATGGTGGTGACCTCTTTCGGCGTGAGCGGGATGCCGTCGATCGACCGGGCCGAACTGGGTGCGTCTGGGGTAATCGTCATGCGCCCACCTTACGGCACAATGGATGGCATGGGAATCAGCGAGATCCGGCCCGAATCGATGGCCCCGCCGGCCGCGAACTACGCCCACGCGGTGGCAGTCGACGGGGTGCGGCGGCTGGTCTTCACGAGCGGGGTCGTGCCCACGATGCCCGACGGGACCGTTCCCCCCACGGTGGAGGGCCAGGCCCGGGTGGTCTGGGCGAACCTGCTGAACATCCTGCGTGATGCCGGGCTCGGCACCCGTGACATCGCGAGCATCACCACCTACGTCGTCATGTCCGACGACCTGGAGGACCGGCTGGCGGCAGTGATGGGGGTGCGCGACGAGGTGATGGGGGAGCACCGGGCCGCGAGCACGCTCGTGACCGTGCCGGCGCTCGCGCGGGCCGAATGGCAGATGGAGATCAGCCTCGTCGCCGCGGGGTGACACCGGGACCACCGCCGGCTTGGGTGGCCGCGGTGCCCGCCTCGTAGCCTTGACCCATGTCTGACGACGCGAAGCGCACCGACTCGGGTATCGAGATCGCCCCCCTGTACTCCGCCGGGACCCTCGGGTCCTTCGACGCGGCCGCCAAGCTGGGCGAGCCCGGCAAGCCCCCGTACACCAGGGGCGTGTACCCCACGATGTACCGCGGGAAGCTCTGGACGATGCGCCAGTACGCAGGCTTCGGTTCCGCCGAGTCCACGAACGAGCGGTTCAAGTTCCTCCTCCAGGCCGGCCAGACGGGCCTCTCGTGCGCCTTCGACCTGCCGACCCAGATGGGTTACGACTCCGACCACCCGCGCGCCGAGGGTGAGGTCGGCAAGGTCGGGGTGGCGATCAGCTGCCTCGACGACATGCGCCTGTTGCTGAAGGACCTGCCGCTCGACAAGGTCTCGACCTCCATGACGATCAACTCGACGGCGGCGATCCTGCTGCTCATGTACGAACTGGTCGCCGAGGAGCAGGGCGTGCCCGCATCCGCGATCAGCGGGACCATCCAGAACGACATCCTGAAGGAGTACATCGCGCGCGGCACCTACGTGTACCCGCCGCGGCCGTCGATGCGCCTCATCACGGACATCTTCGACTACTGCTCGAGGAACGTCCCGAAGTGGAACACGATCTCCATCTCCGGCTACCACATCCGCGAGGCGGGGAGCACGGCGGTGCAGGAGATCGCGTTCACGCTCGCCGACGCCATCGCCTACGTGCAGGCCGCGGTCGACGCCGGGCTCGACGTGGACGACTTCGCGCCGCGCCTCTCCTTCTTCTGGAACGGACACAACAACTTCTTCGAGGAGGTCGCGAAGTTCCGCGCCAGCCGCCGCATGTGGCACAGGATCATGACCGAGCGCTTCGGGGCCAAGAAGGAGGCCAGCAAGCTGCTGCGCTTCCACACCCAGACCGGCGGCTCCACCCTCACAGCCCAGCAGCCGCTGAACAACGTGGTCCGCGTGGCGGTGCAGTCCCTCGCCGCGGTCCTCGGCGGAACTCAGTCGCTGCACACCAACGGCTTCGACGAGGCGCTCGGGCTCCCCACGGAGGAGGCGGCCCGCATCGCCCTGCGCACCCAGCAGATCATCGGCTACGAGAGCGGCGTGGCGGACACGCCGGACCCGCTGGCGGGCTCGTACTTCGTGGAGCAGCTCACCGACGAGGTCGAGCGCCTGGCGTGGGAGTACATCGAGAAGATCGACGAGATGGGCGGCGCCGTCGCGGCCATCGAGTCGGGCTACCAGATGGACGAGATCGGCGACAGTGCGTACGCGTACACGAAGTCGATCGACGACGACGAGCGCATCATCGTGGGTGTCAACAAGTTCACCGTGGACTCCGAGCCGGAGCCGAACGTGTTCCCGATCGACCCCAGCCTCGCGGTGGGCCAGATCGCGCGGCTCAAGAAGTTCAAGGAGAACCGCGACCAGGCGAAGGTCGCGGCGCTCCTCGAGGAGGTGCGCACCGTCGCGCGCGGCACCGGGAACCTGCTGCCCACCATGAAGGAGGCGCTGCGCGCCCACGCCACGCTCGGCGAGGTCAGCGACGCGCTCCGCGACGTGTTCGGCACGTACCAGCCGGGCCACTGAGATGGGCGGCCCCGTCGTCCTCGTGGAGCGGTCGGGGGCCAGGGTCAACATCGTCCTCAACAGGCCGGAGCGGAAGAACTCCGTCACGGCCGGGCTCGCCGTCGAACTGCGCGATGCCCTGCGCTCGGTGAACTCCGACCCCGGTGTCGGCTGCGTGGTGCTGCAGGGTGCGGGTGGCTTCTTCTGCTCGGGTGTCGACCTGAAGGCGGCCGGCGACGGCCAGAAGCCCGCCCCGCTCGCGGCGTGGCCCTCCGTGCATGCGGAGCTCTACCGGTGCGGGGCTCCCGTGGTGGTGGCGCTCGAGAAGTACGCCATCAACGCTGGTGCCGCGCTCGCGCTCGCCGCGCACGTGGTGGTGGCGGGGGAGACCTCGTTCATGCGGGTGTCCGAGATCGCGATCGGAGTGGCCGCCCCCATGAACCAGGCATGGCTGCACCTGCGGCACAGCCCCGCCGTCGCGGACAGGATGACACTGCTCGCCGACCGCATCCCCGCCCCGGAGCTCCTCCGGCTGGGCGTGGTCACCGAAGTGGTTGCTGATGACGACGTGCTCGAGCGGGCGAACGAACTCGCCGACCGCATCGCCGCCTACCCCGCCACGGGGCGGGAGGGGATCGCGCGCACGTGGAGGAACCTGCGCGGGGTCATCGACGACCCGGACGCCTGGTTCTCCTCGCTCGTCGCCCGCTGAGGGTCCGTCCCCGGCGGGTCACCCGAGCCAGTTGACTTCTGGTGCCGGACGGTCCCGCGGGGGAGTCTCGCGTGTGCCGTGGCCCAGGTAGACGAGGCCGATCATCGTCGCATCACCCGGGAAGCCGCAGAACTCGTTCATCGCCTGCTCGGCGCCCTTCACGGGGCTGCTCCACAGGGCCGTCAGGCCGAATGCCTCGATCATGAGGAGCATGTTCTGGATGCCGGCGGCGACGGCGTACCCGTTCTCGGCCGTCTCGAGTCCGGTCTCGCCCGCAGCGGACGCGACGGCGAGCACCACCGGCGCGCGACCGTACTTGCCGCGTGCCTTCTCGACCTTGTGGGCCTCCTCGCTGTTCGCCTCCATGACGGTCGCGACGGCCGCGCCGAACGCCAGGCGCGAGTCGCCCTGCAGCACAGCGACGCGCAGTGGCCTGGTCTTGCGGTGGTTGGGTGCCGCCTGTGCGGCGGAGACGATGCGCTCGATGACGGTGCGCTCGACCGGCCTCTCCCTGTCGATCGTCATCCCGCTCGTGCGGCGGTGGATGATGCGCTCGAGGTCGTCCGGGGTCATCAGTTCTTGTGCAGGTCGGCGTTCAGGCCGCCCCACGATCCCTTGCGCATCGACGTCTCCACGGCGCCGGTGAGCGAGTTGCGGCGGTACAGAAGGCCGGGCTGGCCGGAGAGGAACTTCGCCTTCACGGGGCTGCCCGCGGGGTCGACCACCACGGTGCCCGCGGTGACGTAGAGACCGGCCTCCACCACGCAGTCGTCCCCCAGGCTGATGCCGATCCCGGCGTTGGCACCGAGCAGGCACCGCTCGCCGATCGTGACCATCTCCTTGCCGCCGCCCGACAACGTTCCCATGATGGACGCGCCGCCGCCGATGTCGCTGCCGTCGCCCACGATGACGCCCTGCGAGATGCGGCCCTCCACCATGGAGGCACCCAGCGTTCCTGCGTTGAAGTTGCAGAACCCCTCGTGCATCACCGTGGTGCCGGGGGAGAGGTGCGCGCCCAGGCGCACGCGGCTGGCGTCCGCGATGCGCACGCCGGAGGGCACCACGTAGTCGACCATGCGCGGGAACTTGTCGACCCCGTGCACGGTGAGCGGGCGGCCCTGGCGCGCCATGTTCCACTGGACGCTCTCGATGGCCTCGACCGGGACGGGGCCGCGGTCGGTCCACGCGACGTTCTGCAGGTGGCCGAAGATGCCGTCCAGGTTCATGCTGCGGGGAAGCATCAGGCGGTGCGACAGCAGGTGCAGGCGCAGGTAGGCGTCCGCACCGTCGGCCGGCGCGGTGTCCGTGTCGATGACGATGCTGACGGGCCGCAGGGCGACGGCACGATCGGGGTCCGTGTCAACCGCGGTGGAGACCGACGGTGCATCACCGGGCACGGCGTCACCGAGGCCGAGCCCGCGGAAGCGCACGTCGAGGACGGCGCCGTTCGCGTCGAGGGTGGCGATGCCGGTGCCCCATGCAGTTGCCATGTCTAGAGAACCTCCGGTCGAAGAGTGGGGAAGAGGACGACGTCGCGGATCGTCTGGGTGTCGGCGAGCAGCATGGCCAGGCGGTCCATCCCGATCCCGAGCCCGCCGGTGGGGGGCATGCCGTACTCGAGCGCCCGCAGGTAGTCCTCGTCCACGGTGCCGGCCTCCGCGTTGCCGGCCTCCTTGGCCTTCTGCTCCTCCTCGAAGCGGAGGCGCTGCTCCACCGGGTCGTTCAGCTCGCTGTAGCCGTTCGCGAGCTCGCGGCCCCCCACGAACAGTTCGAAGCGCTCGGTGAGATGGGGGTCGTTGCGGTCGACGCGCGCGAGGGGGCTGATCTCGACCGGGTGGTGCGTGACGAAGGTGGGCTCGCGCAGCGACGACTCGCAGAGGGTCTCGAACAGTTCCTCGATGATCTTCCCTGTGCCGAACCGGTCCTCCACCTTGACGCCGTGCTTGCCGGCCAGGGCGGCCAGTTCCCCGCGCTGCATCGAGGGGTGCACGGCGACCCCCGTTGCCTCGTGGACCAGGTCGACCATGCGCACGCGGCGCCACGGCCGGGCGAGCTCCGTCTCCTTGTCGTCGATCCGTACGACTGAGGTCCCGGTGGCGTCGAGGGCGGCCCTCGTGATGAGGTGCTCGGTGATCTCCATCATGTCGGTGTAGTCGCCGAAGGCCTGGTACAGCTCCATCATCGTGAACTCGGGGTTGTGCCTCGTGGAGATGCCCTCGTTGCGGAAGACGCGGCCGATCTCGTAGACGCGCTCCATGCCGCCCACGATGAGGCGCTTCAGGTGCAACTCGAGCGCGATTCGCAGGTACAGCTGCATGTCGAGCGCGTTGTGGTGTGTGGTGAACGGCCGTGCGTGCGCGCCGCCGGCCTCCACGTGGAGCACCGGGGTCTCCACCTCGATGAAGTGCCGCTCGGCGAGGGTGCGGCGGAAGCTGGCGATCATCGCGTGGCGCACCTCGAACATGCGCCGCGACTCCTCGTTCACGATGAGGTCCGCGTACCGCTGCCGGTAGCGGGTGTCGGTGTCGGTGATGCCGTGCCACTTGTCGGGAAGTGGCCGGACAGCCTTCGAGAGCAGCATGCACGACGAGACCTTGACGGACAGCTCGCCCTTGCGGGTGGTCATGACCGTGCCGTGGACGCCCACCCAGTCGCCGAGGTCGAGCGCGTTGATCTCGTCGAAGGCTTCCTCGCCCACGACAGACTTCGACACGAACAGCTGCACCGTGTCCGTGCGGTCCTGCAGCGTGACGAAGATGAGCTTCCCCTGGTCGCGACTGAGCATCACGCGTCCGGCCACGGCCACTGATGCCTCGGTCTCCGTGCCGGCCTCCAGGTGGCCGTGTTCTGCCCTGATCTCGGCGAGGGAGTGCGTACGGTCGAACCGGTACGGGTACGGGTCGGTCCCGCTCTCGCGCATGGCGCCGATGCGGGCCAACCGCCGTGCCTTCTCGGCCTCCAGGCCGCCTGTCGTCGATGGCTCGTCGTGGTCACTCACAGTGTCTCCACGGTAGTTGGTGGGGGCCATCAACGGGAAAGTGATTGCACGACTACGGTGTCCGCGTGGGAAGAGCTGGGCGACTGACAGCGGCTTGTGCGGTGCTCCTCTCGGTTCTCCCCGCCGCCGGCGTAGTCGCGGCAGATGACCTGCCGGACGGTCTCGACGTTCCTGTCGTGTCCGTCTCGAGGTCGGTCTCTCTCACGTCCGTCGACGTGTCGCGCATCTCGGCGGCGGCGAGGGACGTGGGGGCCGTACCCCACTCGCTCAAGTACGCGACTTTCGCAATGACCGCGTATCTGCGGGGCGACGAGGTCCTGATGCAGCAGCCGAAGGGCTGGCGCGTGCCGATGGGCACGAGGATCCTGCCCGTGGAGTTCGTCCGGGTCACCGGAGGGGAACAGATGGCCGCAGTGCTGGGGGCCGGGCAGGTGATCATGGGCGAGAACTCGGCACGGATCCGGGACGCCCGGGTCGGGGACACGGTGTCCCTGCGGGACTCCCGCAACCGCGTGCGCAGGTTCACCGTGGGCATGATCGTGTCGAACGGGTACGCCCAGGGCGAGGACCTGATCATGTCCGCGGCGGACGGCGTCTCGATGGGGGTCACGAAGGTCTCGCGTGTGTCCATCACCGGCTTCGGCAGCCCGGCAGACCTGTACGCGGCACTGCGGCGGCGCAAGGTGGATCTCGGGGGCACGTACCGCCTGCGCACCACGTGGGACCTGCCGAACCCTGACGGGACGCTCGGCATCGCGACGGCGAAGCTGCTGCTCGGCGAGTTCGCGTTCAGGCCCACGAACTCGTCCGCCATCCACGTGGAGGATGCATGGAGGGCCGCGAACATTTCCTGGTTTCACCGGTATGAGGCCATCAAGCTGCGCAACAACTGCCACAAGAAAGTCGTCGACGCGATCGAAGGTGCCCTGCGGGACGCGGTGAAGGCCGGCCTCGCCTCGAAAATCGATGTTGCCAACACCAACAGGTACGGCGGCTGCTACGTGGGCCGGTACAACCGTCTGGCCGGCATGTTCGGCGCGCCGTCCCGGCACGCGTTCGGCATGGCGATCGACATGAACACGGTCGAGAACGCGCAGTGGAAGACCCCGGTGCTGGACTGTGGCGTGGTGCGCATCTTCCGCAAGTGGGGATTCGCGTGGGGCGGGAACTTCTGGCCGGCCGACGGCATGCATTTCGAGTGGGTCGGCGAGCGCCGTGACCAGATCGGGTACCCCTCGAGGTACTGCCCCAACAAGGTGACGCCCCCGGCCACGAGCGTGCCGGGGACCACGACCACCACGACCACCACGACCACCACGACCAGCACCACAACCACCACGGTGGTGCCGGTCACGACGACGGTCCCCCCGACCACCGTGCCACCCGTCAGTTCCACGGTGTCACCCACGCCCACCTGATGCCGCGCCCCGCACGGGGGCTGCTCGGTAGCCTGAGGGTGTGGCGCATCGACTCGTGATCATCGGCGGCGGGCCCGGCGGGAATGCCGCGGCCACATGGGCCGCCCGATTCGGTGCCGAGGTCACCGTGATCGAGCGCGAGATCGTGGGAGGTGCGGCCCACCTGCTCGACTGCATCCCCTCGAAGGCGATGATCGCGACCGGCGGTGCGATGAGTGCCACCAAGCGCTTCGCAGGAATGGGCATCGAGCAGCACGACGTGGAGATCGACGTCGACTCACTCTCCGACCGCATCGGCGGGATCGTCAACCGCATGCAGCAGAACACCACACAGCTCCTCCAGAGCCAGGGCGTGAGGATCATCATGGGGGAGGCAACTTTCACCGGGCCCAACGAGGTCGTGGTTCGGTCATCCTCCGGTGAGACACGCGTGCAGGGCGACACCTTTGTCATCGCCACGGGCTCGCGCCCTCGCATCCCCGCCTGGGTCGTGCCGGACGGCGAGCGCATCCTCACCACCCGTGACTGCTACCCGCCGAGGGTGTTCCCGCGCAGCATCGTGGTCGTCGGGTCGGGTGTGACCGGCGTGGAGTTCGTCCACATGTTCTCCTCGTTCGGCGCCGACGTCACCTTGGTCGTGAGCCGCCAGCAGGTGCTCCCGGGCAAGGACGCCGAGGCAGCCGCTGCGCTCGAGGACCGGTTCCTCGACCGGGGCGTCCGTCTGCTGAAGGGTGCCCGCGCCCAGTCGATCGTGCGGGAGGGCGACGAGGTCGTCGTTTCCTGCGACGACGGCCGCACCGTTCGCGCCACGCACGCCGTCCTCGCGATCGGTTCCGAGCCGAACGTGGAGGGCCTGAACCTGGATGCCGCCGGCGTGGAGCTGGACAGCCGGGGGTTCGTGGCGATCGACGAGCACTGCCGCACCAACGTGGCGCACATCTACGCCGCCGGCGACGTCAGCGGGAAGCTGCCGTTGTCATCGGTGGCCTCCATGCAGGGCCGCAAGATCGCCGAGCACGCCATGGGCCAGGTCCGCTCCGACATGCGCGTGTTGGACTACGACAAGGCGGCATCGGCCATCTTCACCCAGCCAGAGATCGCCGACGTCGGCCTTGCCGAGGCCGAGGCGTTCTCCTCGGGCCGCAAGATACGCGTCACCAAGGTCCCGTTCTCCAGCACCGCGAAGGCTCTGATCCACAACGACCCGCACGGGTTCGTGAAGCTCATCTCCGACCCCAACACCGGCGTGGTGCTCGGCGGGACCATCGTCGGTCGTCACGCGGGGGAGCTCATAAGTGTCGTCGCCCTCGCCGTCACGGCGCACCTGAAGGTGGCGGACATCCTGGAGAGCCTGCTGGTGCACCCCTCGCTGGCCGAGGCGCTCACCGAAGCAGCCGAGTAACCCCGTCAGTTGCCGAGCACAGATTCGTAGACCGTCTCGTCGAGACTGGCCGTCAGTTTCATGCCGTTGTCCTTCTGGTACCGGAGGGTGGCAAGGGCTGTCACAGCACCGAAATAGCCGTCCGTGCGGGTGACGTACCCGAGGGCGGACAATCGTTCCTGGAACTTCTTCACGCGCCATCCATAGACACAGTTGCCGTACGGAATGGGTCCCTCTGGATCCCACTCGCTCCAGTACTCGCAGGTCCTCGTGACCGCGTCGGTGATGTCAAGTTCGCTCGCGTCACAACCGGTCCGAGACAGTGCACCGAGTACCCGGTCGTTGCTCCACAGGACGCACATGACCTCCTGCGGGGGGCCGGACTCCCGGCAGAAGTCGCTGAGGTTGTAGTTGTGGCACGTTGTCGCGTACTCCCACTTTCCCGTCACGCGACGGAACACGGACACTCCCTCGCACTCCCCGCAATCGTCGGCGATTGCCGTCAGCCAGCCGTGCGAGCACCGCCAGGAAACCGAGCCTTCGTCCCAGCCGGTGATGTCGCCGATGTTCCCGTCGGTGATGCCCGAGCACTCGGTCTGGTCGGCCGGGTGAGGGTCAGCAGGGAATGACGAGATCAATTGCCGGGACCTGTCATCGAGGGGCAGGAGGTCCTCATAGTGGACCACCGAGCCGTCGACTTCCTCCACGGGGAACGGCCCGCTCGTGACCTCCGCGACAGCAGGGGAAGTCGTGTCTGGTGCCGTCTGGTCAGCCACACCCGTCGACCCGCAGGCGCACATGAGAGCGAGGGTCGATGCGGCGAACCAGCGCGGGAGCATCGACTATTCGATGACGACCACGACGTCGCCGGCACCCACGGTGTCGCCGGGCTTGACGTTCACGGCCTTCACGGTGCCGCTCTTGTCGGCCTCGATCTGGTTCTCCATCTTCATGGCCTCGAGGACAACGACGCTCTGCCCCGCCTCCACGGTGGAGCCGACCTCCACGAGGACCTTCACGATGGTGCCCTGCATCGGCACGGCGACCTGGCCGCTGCCCCCGCCGGACCCGCCGGAGGACGCCGCCGCGCGTGCCGGCTTCTTCGCCTTCGGCGCTGCGGCCGCGGCGACACCGGCGGACTCGGGAACCCAGAGCTTCACGTCGAAGCGGCGGCCGTTGACCTCCACAGTGGTCGTGCGCTGCACGAGCGGTGCGTCGTCATCGCCGGCGGGTGCCGCAGGCGCCGCGGAGTCGATGCCGGACAGGTCGAGGCGCTCCTCCACCCACTTGGTGGAGTGCCGGAACGCCACGAAGTCGGGGTGGCGCAGGATGGCGAGGTCGGCGGGGATCGTGGTGGCCACGCCCTCGACGACCATCTCCTCGAGCGCACGGATGGTGCGCGCGATCGCGGTCTCGCGGTCCTTGCCCCACACGATCAGCTTCCCGACGAGGTTGTCGTAGTACTGGCTGATCGAGTCGCCGGCCTCGTAGCCGCCGTCGAAGCGGACACCGAAGCCGTCGGGGGTGACCAGCTTGTTGATCGGGCCGGGGGAGGGCAGGAACTTGCCGCCAGCGGGGTTCTCGGCGTTGATGCGGATCTCGATCGCGTGGCCGCGCCGGGCGGCGAGGACCTGCTTCTGTGTCATCGGCAGCTTCTCGCCGGATGCCACGCGGATCTGCCACTCGACGAGGTCGATGCCGGTGATGACCTCGGTGACCGGGTGCTCCACCTGCAGGCGCGTGTTCATCTCTAGGAAGAAGAACTCCCCGTCCTGGTAGATGAACTCGACCGTGCCCGCGTTGTAGTAGCCGACGGCCTTGGCGGCCTTGACGGCGGCCTCGCCCATCTGGTCCTCGAGGCCGTCGGGCAGCGCAGCCGCCGGCGCCTCCTCGATGAGCTTCTGGTGGCGGCGCTGGGCGGAGCAGTCGCGGGTGCTGACCCACACCACGTTGCCGTGCTGGTCGCCGACCAGCTGCACCTCGATGTGGCGCGGCCAGGTCAGGTACTTCTCCACGTAGATCTCGTCGCGGCCGAAGAAGTTCTTGGCCTCACGCTGGGCGGAGTCCATGGCGTCCTGCACCTCGGCCGCCGAGTGGACGACCTTCATGCCGCGGCCGCCGCCGCCGTACGCTGCCTTGATCGCCACGGGCCAGCCGTACTCGTTGCCGAAGTCGGTGATCTCCTTGGCGGTGGTGACGAACTCCGTGGTGCCGGGCACGATGGGGGCACCGCCGCGCAGCGCCGCCTTGCGGCTGGAGACCTTGTCACCCATCTCGTCGATCGCCTCGGGCGGGGGGCCGATGAACGCCACGCCCATCGCGGTGATGGCCCTGGCGAAGTCGGCGTTCTCACTGAAGAACCCGTAGCCGGGGTGCACGCCGTCGGCGCCGCTCTTCTTGATGGCGCCCAGGATGGCCTCGGTGTTGAGGTAGCTCTCGGCCGCGGTCTGGCCGCCGAGCGCGTAGGCCTCGTCGGCAAGGCGGACGTGGAGGGAGTTGCGGTCGAGCTCGGAGTAGACGGCGACCGTCTGGATTCCGAGCTCGCGGGCGGCGCGGATGACGCGCACGGCAATCTCCCCGCGGTTGGCAATCAGGATCTTCTTCAGCACAGGGGACTATCTTGCCCCAATGGCCATTCCCCCGCCGAACCAACCCCCCGGATGGGCGGTGAAAGCCGTCCCGGAGACGGGCAGCACCAACGCCGATCTCCTCGCGGAAGGGGCAGCCGGCGCCCCCGACAGGTCGGTCCTGCGGGCCGACCACCAGACAGCCGGCCGCGGCCGGCTGGACCGCACCTGGGAGGCCCCACCCGGGGCGAACCTGCTCGTGTCGTTCCTGTTCAGGGCCGTGCCCGACGACCCGCACGTGCTCACCCAGGCGGTCGCCATGGCCGCCCGCGACGTGGCGCGGGACCATGGTGTCGACGCGGTGATGAAGTGGCCGAACGACCTCCTGGTGGGGAGCGCGAAGATCGCGGGCGTGCTCGCGCAGGCCGGGCCGGCCAGCAGCGACGGGCGCCCCTCTTTCGTGGTCGTAGGCATCGGGGTGAACATCGGTGCCGCGCCGGACGGTGCGGCGAGCATGGCGGGCTCGGGCTGCACCGTCCTCCCGTCGCCGCACGGTTTCCTCCTGTCCATGCTGCCGGTTCTTGACGGACTGCTCGCGCTCGATCCCGACGCGATGCACGCGGCGTACCGCGAGGGCCTCGCCACTCTCGGCACGAGGGTGCGTGCCGAGATGCCCGGCGGCGGGGAGATCACGGGCCGTGCGGTGGACGTGGAGCGGGACGGGAGGCTCGTCGTGATCGACGAGTGTGCCGTGACCCACCGCATCGACACCGCCGACGTGGTGCACCTGCGCCCCGCACCCTGACAACTACCGTTGGGTCGTGCCGAACGAGGACCCGCAGAGCCGCCTCGCCGCGGCGCCCCGGTGGATGCTGATCGTCGGCACCGCCCTCGTGGTCGCGCTTGCCGGCGCGCTCGGTCTCGTCCGGGCGACCAAGGCCCAGATGGACGGTGTCGCCCGCGTCCCCGGGGTCGTGCCCGCACTCTCGCCGGCGACGCCCGGCGTGGAGAACTACCTGCTCGTGGGGTCGGACACGCGCGAGACGGCGGACCCCGGCGACCCTGACTTCGAGAACATCGGCTCGGCCGACTCGAACCCGGGGAAGCGTTCGGACACGCTCATGGTGCTGCGCTACGGCACGGCCGACGGGTCGGTGTCGCTCATGTCGGTGCCCCGCGACCTGTACGTGAGGATCGGCACGGGGGAGAAGTACGACCGCATCAACGCCGCGTACCGTCAGGGTCCGGACACCGTGGTGCAGACCGTGGTGCGGGCACTGAACATCCCGATCCACCACTACCTGGAGGTCGACTTCCAGGGCTTCAAGGCGATCGTGGACGCGATCCACGGCGTGGAGGTCTGCGTGGACCGTGCCTCGCGGGACAAGTCCACCGGCTTCTACATCGGCAAGAAGGCGTGCAAGGTCGTCGACGGGACGCAGGCGCTCGCGTACGCCCGTTCGCGCCACTTCGAGCAGAAGTTCAAGGAGGGCGGCTGGAAGATGGACGCATCCGCCGACATCGGGCGCACCGAGCGCCAGCGGCGGTTCGTGAACTCCCTCCTCAAGTCGGCCGCCCGCTACGTGGCGGAGCACCCCTTCGACGCGGCGAACGTGATGCGCGAGGCGACGGCCGCGTTCTCCGTGGACCCCCGCCTCGAGCTCGTGGACCTCGCGCGCAAGCTGCGGCCGGTGGCGGACGGGGGGACTCTCTCCTACGCGCTCCCGGTGGCGAACGACATGGTCGGCAACCGCTCCGTGGTGCGCCTGGTGAACGACGCCGCGCCGCTCCTCGCGTTCTTTGCGGGAACCGGCCCCGCACCCGAGGTGCCGGGGCCCCAGGGCTAGCCGGTCTGGTCCGTCTGCATCCCGGCGGACCGGCGCAGCGAGAGCCGGCGGGCGAGCTCGTCCGCAGGTGACGCCGCACCGATGCGGTTGCCCTGGACCAGGTCACAGCCGAGCACGCGCAGTCTCTGCAGTTGGTCGTCGCTCGTGACCCACTCGGCGCACACGCTGAGGTCGAGCGAGTGGGCGAGCTGGATGATGGAGCGGACCATGGGGTCGTCGCCGCCGTCGACACGGCCCACGTCGCGCACGAGGGTGCCGTCGATCTTCAGGATGTCGGCGGGGAACGTGCGCAGGGACGCGAGGGACGAGTACCCGGAGCCGAAGTCGTCCACGGCGATGCGCACGCCGGCCCGCTTCAGCGCGTTCACCGTGCGCAGGATCGCCGGGTTGCTGTCGACGAGCGTCGCCTCGCCGGTCTCGCACACCAGCCTCGACCCGTCGATGCCGCGGTCGCGGAGCGTGGCCACCGTCCGGTCCACGAAGGTGATGTCCGCGAGCTGCCGGCGGGACACGTTGATGTGGAGCGATGTGGCGGGATCCACGAGGCCTGCGTCGATCCAGCCGCGCAGGTCCCGGCACGCCTGCCCGAGCACCCAGTCGCCGATGGGCCCGATCAGCCCGGACTCGTCCGCGAGCTCCAGGAACACCGCGGGTGCGAGCTGCCCGCGCACGGGATGGTTCCAGCGCAGGAACGTCTCCACCGCCGCGACACGGCCGGCGTGGGCAAGCTCGATCGGCTGGTAGACCAGCTCGAACTGCCCGCCCGCGAGCGCCTGCTCCAGTTCGGCGGACAGCCGCGCACGGTCGCGCGCGGCGGCGCGCATCTGCTCGCTGTAGAGCTCGCTGCGCCCGCGGCCGCGCTGCTTGGCCTTGTACATCGCGGTGTCGGCCGCGTGGAGCAACGTGACGGCGGCGTCCGCGGCGGAACGGCCGGAGAGCAGGTCGTCGGTGGCGAGAGCCACGCCGATGCTCGCCCCCGTCTCGATCTCGATCCCCTGCAGGACCACCTGCCCCGTGATCGCGGTCCGCACGCGCTCCGCCACGTCGAGGGCAACGTGCTCGTCGAGGACGCCCTCGCACAGCACGACGAACTCGTCACCGGAGATGCGCGCCACGGTGTCGCTCGGCCGGGTCGCAGAGGCGAGCCTGCGGGAGATCGAGACGATCAACTGGTCGCCGACCGCGTGGCCGATGGTGTCGTTGACGTGCTTCAGCTTGTCGAGGTCGATGAAGAGGACGGCCACGTTCGCGCCGGTGGTGCCGGCGCGCTCGAGTGCCTCGGTGGTCTTGCGGAGGAACAGGACCCTGTTCGGCAGGCCGGTGAGCGCGTCGTGCGTGGCCAGTCTGTCGAGCTCCGCCCGCGCCTGGCGCTCCTCGGTGATGTCCCGGGCGATGGTCGCCCAGTGGTGCACCGTGCCGTCGCTCTCGCGCACCACCTGCACGATCACCGTGAGGGTGCGCGGGAGGCCATCGGGGGAGCGGAACGCGATCTCGCCCTCCCACCGGTTGTCGGCACCGGAGCCCGCGGGGTCGAGCATGTGGCGGGGGAGCTGGTCGCGCACGGCCTGCATGTAGGTGCGTGCCGCGATGTCGTCGCCCGGCGGGCGGGCGGGGTCCACGCCGAGAACGGTGCGCGCCGCGTCGTTCGCGAAGGTGATCGTGCCGGCCCTGTCGAACACGACGACGGCGTCGCCCGACACGTCGAGCAGGCCTACGAGCTGGTCTGAGAGCGACGACTGCTCCACCACGGGGGTCACGTCCACCGCGGTGCCGACCCATCCGATGATGCGGCCGCCGTCCTGCTGCGCGGCGGTGTTGATGCGGACCCACACGGTCGTGCCGTCCGGTGCCGGCACGGGGAACTCGCACGTGAAAGGCGAGGTGTCGCCGCGGTGCGCCAGCCACTGCCGCTCGCACTCCGTCCGCACATGTGGCACGGCGTGCGACCACGGAGCCGTGCCCGGGACGACCGGCCCGCCCCCGAGGGCCACTGCGCGGAACGCGTCGTTCGCGGCGAGCAGACGGAAGTCCGTGTCGGCTTCGAACACCCCAACGGGCAGGGAGGCGGTCACAGGGTCGATTCCGCCATTGTCACAGACCAAACACCACGGGTGGTGGAACGAACCCAGAGAGTGGTGGGTGCCACTCTCCGTGGCGCCGCGCCGGGTGACCGAACAGGGGTCAGCGCGAGTAGGTGAACTCGGTGGTGGCGACCTCGAGCGCGGCGGCCTCGATCGCCGCGCGCAACGACGGTGCACCGTCGCCCGTCTGGGCCTCGAGCACCTGGCTCACCGCGTACACGGAGAGCGAGTACCTGTGTGTCTCACCCTCGGGCGGGCAGGGACCCGAGTAGTCGGGCTTGGCGTCGCTGTTCATGGCCACGACGGCGAGGTCGCCCGCCGACCCCTCGCTGATGCCCGTGCTCGTCGCGTCGATGTTGGCCACGGTCCAGTGCGCGTACTCGGGTGAGTCGAGGTCCGTGAGGATGACCGCAAAGGAGGCCGTCCCCTCGGGCTGGTTGGCCCAGGACACGGCAGGCGAGACGTTCATGTCGTCGCACGTGTGGCGCGGGTCGATCGCCGCACCCTCTGCCCACGGCGGCGTGACCGTGAACGCAGGGTCGCCGGCCACGGTTGTCGGCGCGATCGCGATCGACTCGGACTGGCCCGCGCCGGGTTCCTTCATCGTGCGGCCGTCGTTCGTGGAGCACGCCGCGACGAGGAGGAGCGATGCCGCGGCGAGGAGTCTCCGGGCGGGTGTCATGAGCCCACACTATGCCCGCGCGACCGGGGCGTGCCTGCGTGCGGCCGGTGCGCAGGCACGCCCGCATCCTCCGTGCGACGTCCGTCCTCGTTAGCCTGTGACCGTGGTTGATGTGCCGGTGTCCGGGTCGGGCGATCCACTGTGCCTGCTCACGGTGCATGCGCACCCCGATGACGAGGCCTCCAAGGGCGCGTCCACGGTCGCCCGCTACTTCGCGGAGGGCGTGCGCACGGTGCTCGTGTGCTGCACGGGCGGCGAGGAGGGCGACCTGCAGAACCCCTCGCTCCGCGAACCCGGGCAGCCGTTCCACGGTCTCTCCCCGGAGGAGGAGAAGGCCCTGCTCGCGGAGGTCCGCCCGCGCGAGCTGGCGCGTTCAGTCGAGATCATCGGGTTCTCCGCCCTCCACATGCTCGGGTACCGCGACTCCGGGATGGCGGGCACGCCGCCGAACGAGCACCCGGACTGCTTCCACCAGGCGGACCTGGACGAGGCCACGGGCCGGCTGGTGCGCATCATCCGCGCGGAGCGCCCGCAGGTCATCCTCACCTACAACGACGACCAGCGCGGCTACCCGCACCCGGACCACCTCCGCGTGCACGACACGAGCGTGCTCGCATTCGAGCGCGCGGGCGACCCCTCCTGGTACCCGGAGGCGGGCGAGCCGTGGCAGCCGCAGAAGATGTACTACACGCTCTGGGCAAAGGAGCGGGTGGTGGCGGTGCACGAGGCACTGCTCGCGAAGAACGGTGAGTCGCCGTTCAGCGAGGAGTGGCTGAACAGGCCGTCGCAGGACCACCGCATCACCACGCGCCTGCACCTGCCCACGTTCCTCGCCGCGCGCAGCGGCTCGCTGCGCGCCCACGCGACGCAGGTGGACCCGTCCTCTGCATGGTGGTTCGGCCTCACCGACGACGAGCTCGCGAGGGTGTACCCGTGGGAGGACTGGATCCTCGCCAAGTCCACGCTGGACATCGACACCGACACGGTCCTCGAGGACGACCTCTTCGCCGGCATCAGGGCCGCATCCAGGGTCTGACGCCGGCGGATCAGCCGGCGCGCATGGCGTCGCGCAGCTCGCGGTAGCCGATCAGCACGGCCCCGCTCTCGCGCACCACCGACGCGAACTCGGCATCGTCGGTGACGAGGCGAAGGTCGTCCACCCAGCCGGCCGCGACGTCGCCGAGCGCCCGCACCTCCGGGGTGTCGAGGGCGGGCTGCACGTGGATCTCGGTGACACCGGGCGCGAGCGAGCGGAACGACTCGATGGCGCGGTCGCGGCTGCCGGGGTTCCAGTCATGGTCGAAGTGGTCGGGGAAGACCACGCCCTCCTCGGCGGCGAGACGACGGAAGGGGAATCCGGCGCGCGACTCCTCGACGGTGGAGGGGAGGCGCACGGGCAGACGGAACTCGACCGCGAGCTCGAGGTAGACGTCGAAGAACTCGGGCCGCAGCGTGATGGAACTGAGGTGCGGTGCGAGGTGCGTGACGTCGATTCCCCAGGCGACCGCACGCTCGATCTGGGCACGGCACTCGCGCAGAACCTCGGCAGGGTCGGCGTGCTCCCACAGGTCGTCGATGGAGCGCGGGAAGCCGCCCTCACCCGAGAGCAGCGACGGCGCGTGCGTGAGCGGGCCCCAGCGGTACACCGGGTGCTCTGCGTTCAGGGTGAGGTGCACGCCGATGTCCTCGCCGCGGTACATGTCGGCCGCGTAGCGCGCCCACGGTGCGGGCATCATGATCGATGCGCACGTGGCGAGACCGTCGCGGAGTGCGCGGTACACGCCCTCGGTGGCGCCGTGGCAGGAGCCGAGGTCGTCGCACGAGAGAATCACGAGCCGCGCGTCGTCGGGGTGCCCGAGCCGTGAGTTCAGCGAGCGCTCTGCCACGCCCCGAACGCTATCGGGGGCACGCTCCCCACAGACCGAGAGACGCCGCCTCCGCCGCGACCGCGGCCGCGGCGAACTCCTCGGCATGGGCCGTGTTCGGCGGGAACGGGTACGGGACGGCATGACCGCTGGCGGCGAGATCGAGGTTGACGAAGAGACCGTCCGATGCGCGCCGCAGGTAGACGAGCAACCGTTCGTACCTGTCGCGGGCCTCGACATCGCGCTCCACGTGGACCTCGGTGCCGGGTGGCAGGAGCGATGCCGTGCGGGCACTCGCCTCCGGCCCGAAGCACTCGACCGGCTTCTTCGGGTGCTTCGTCTCGGGCGTGTTCACCCCGATGAGGCGCACTGACTCCCTCCGCCCCCCGAAGTCGAGGATGACGGTGTCGCCGTCGGTCACCTCCACCACCTCGGCCGTGACGCGGCCCTGGGCGTCCGGGGACGGCAACGGGGGCGAGCACGCCGTTGCCAGCATGCCCGCCCCCAGTGCGAAGGTGAGTGCGAGGCGGGTGGACATTCCCGCCATGTGTGCCTAGAGGCGCTCGATGAGGGTCCCGGTGCCGAGACCGCCGCCGCAGCACATCGAGACGAGGCCGTAACGGCCGCCGGTGCGCTCCAGTTCGTAGAGAGCCTTCGTCATGAGGAAGCCGCCGGTCCCGCCGAGCGGGTGGCCGAGGGCGATCGCGCCGCCGTTCGGGTTGGTCTTCTCCAGGTCGGCACCAAGCTCCTTTGCCCAGGCGAGCACCACGGACGCGAACGCCTCATTGACCTCGAACACGTCGATGTCGTCGATCTTGAGGTTGTTGCGCGAGAGCAGGCGCTTCGTGGCGTCGATCGGGCCGGTCAGCATGAACACGGGGTCCACGCCCACGTTGCACGAGTCGATGACGCGGGCACGCGGCGTCAGCCCGAGGGCTTTCGCCTTCTCCTCCGTCATCATCAGCACGGCGGACGCACCGTCGGAGATCTGCGACGAGTTGCCGGCGGTGTGCACGCCGTTCTCCCGCGCGACCGGCTTCAGCGTGGCGAGCTTCTCGAGGGTGGTCTCGCGGATGCCCTCGTCACGGGTGACGGTGTGCATCGTGTCGAGCGCGTTGCCGTTCTCGTCGCGGTCCGGTGCGGTGACCTCGATGTACTGGCCGGCGAAACGGTCCTCGGCCCATGCGCGCGCGGCGCGCACCTGCGAGTTGTAGCCGAACAGGTCGGTGTCAGCGCGGGTGATGCCCCAGTGGTCCGCGATGCGCTCGGCACCCTCGAACTGCGAGGTCATCTCGTACCGGCCGAAGTAGGTCTTCGGGATCGGCACGCCGAGGCCGAGCTCCTTCTTGCCGCCCGCGCCGATCGGCACGCGGCTCATGACCTCGACACCGCACGCGAGCGCGACATCGACGACGCCGGACCCGATGAGCGAGGCGGCGAGGCTGGTGGCCTGCTGGGACGAGCCGCACTGGGTGTCCACCGTGGTGGCGGCGGTGGTCAGGGGGAGGCCGGCGGCGAGCCACGCGGTGCGGGTGACGTTGAACGCCTGCTCGCCCACCTGGCTGACGCAGCCGCCCACGACCTGCTCGATCTGGGCGGGGTCGATGCCGGTGCGGTCGACGATGCCCTTCTGGACGAGGCCGAGGACCTCGGCGGGATGGAGGGATGAGAGTCCACCGTTGCGGCGGCCGATGGTGGTGCGGACCGCGTCGACGATGACGACATTGGATGATCTGGTTGCCATGGGCTCATCCTATGCACGCCCCCGCGAACTACCGTCAGTCGGGATGAGCGCGCAGCATGACCCATTCGTCCCCGGCCTCGCCGTCCACCCCGAGGCCTCCGGGCACCGTTACATCCACGTGATCGGCACGAAGGTGTTCGTGGACGACAGGCCTGCCGAGGACGGGTGGGACCACCACTTCCTCGGCATGCACGGCAGCGTGGCGTGCTGGGGGATCGACGTGCCGGCCGGGGAGGACCCGGCGTTCGGGGCGGAGACGGACCTGTACTCGCTGTTCGGGCGGGTGACCGAGACCGACTGGGCCATCGCGGGCCGCGCGGTGCAGCTTGTCGAGTGGGCCCGAACCCACCGCTTCTGCGGGCGGTGCGCCACCCCCACGGAGCTCGCCGCGAACGAGCGTGCGTTCAGGTGCCCGTCGTGCAGGTTGATGGCGTTCCCGCGGCTCTCGCCGGCGATCATCACTCTCGTCACCCGCGGCGAGGGCGACGACGAGGAGGCACTGCTCGCACGGGGCACCAACTTCCCGATGCCCCTCTACTCGTGCCTCGCCGGGTTCGTGGAGCCGGGCGAGAACCTGGAGCAGGCCGTCGCCCGCGAGGTGCTGGAGGAGGTCGGCATCACGGTGTCGGACATCTCGTACGTGGCGAGCCAGCCGTGGCCCTTCCCGAACTCGTTGATGCTCGGCTTCACCGCGCGCTACGCCTCCGGCGACCTCGTGCTCGACGAGACGGAGATCATGGACGCAAAGTGGTGCCGCCGTGACGACATCCCGATGATCCCGGGATCGATCTCCATCGCGCGCCGCCTCATCGATGGCTGGATGATGCGGGGTTGACACCCGCGTCGGCCCCGGTCAGCCGCGCACCCGCACCCACTTCGAGGCGTTGCCCGCCGCATCCACGAGGCGCACCCACACGCCAGTGCGGGACGGGGAGACGAAC
>Ga0315902_10004148_pt1 | contig 21173 bp, 12 predicted proteins | sample LakEriMetagenome_9_FD_203523 | JGI IMG/M metagenome (GOLD analysis project Ga0315902, IMG submission 203523) | Freshwater fungal communities from buoy surface, Lake Erie, Ohio, United States - Buoy 12 MA117 | ecosystem: Environmental > Aquatic > Freshwater > Lake > Lake biofilm | place: USA... | reverse complement strand
ATTCTGGCGGCGGTGGACGCGGACTCCCCTCCCCTGCGGCTCGTGCTCGGCAAATACGCGACCGACAAGGCGCGGCGGCGGCACACGGCCGGCCTGCGGGAGCTGGAGGCCTGGGAGGGCGTCGGCGCGGCCGCGGACTTCTGAGGGGCGGCCCGCCCGGCGCGCACGCCCGGCTGAACGCCAGGGCGCCGGGAGTTACCTGGGCGGCGTCAGGCTGCGCAATGGGCGTTCCGGATCGAAGGAGGGTGATTCGAAATCCGTCTCGGAGACCCAGAACGCCTTCAGCTGCTCGCCCTTCATCCACCGGTTGTAGAAGTCGCGGTTGGGCGAGGCGTGCGGATACCGGTCAAAGATCGCGCCCTGGCCCGCCATCCGCGGATCCCGCTGGCGCCGGAGTTCCGCGAAGAGCCGCGCGCGCATCGCCTCGCGCCGGTCCGCGAAGGCCGGATCAGCCGCGAGGTTCCGCACGCAGTCCGGGTCGCGGGCGAGCTCGTACAGTTCCTCGGCCGGCTTCCGGCCGAAATTCAGGACCCAGAGGGCGTGGTTGATGCCCTGGCGGTTCTGCGCGAGCAGCTCGGTCTTCGTCGGTCCCCCGTCGGTGTTCAGGTAGCCGGTGATCGGATCGCCCATCGGCCAGCGCGCGGGCTCAAAGTTATGCACGTAGAGGAACCCCTCGAGAAATAGCCCGCGCGACGGATAACCCACATCGTCCGGACGCCCGAGGTCGTGGCGTTCCTGGCCGACCACGAGCGCCTCGCGGCCGGGCTCGATCCGGCCCTTGAGCGCGTTCCCGAAAAGGGTCCGCCAGCTGCGGCCCTCGGGGGGCTCCATCCCGGCCGCGGCAGGCGTCAACCCCGCGAGATCCAGCAGGGTGGGCGCGAGATCGATGAAGCTGACGTAGTCCTCGATGGTCCTTCCCGGCGCCACGATGCCCCGCGGCCAGCGGATCGCGAGGGGCATATGCAGGGAGAGCTCGTAGGTCGTGCCCTTGGCCCGCGGGAAGGCCACGCCGTTGTCGGCGGTGACGATCACCACGGTGTCCTCGAGCTGCCCCGTCTCGCTGAGGAGGTCCAGCATCCGCCCGAGCTGCTGGTCGAAGTACTCCAGCTCGAACGCGTAATCCAGCAGGTCGTTCCGCACCGCAAGCGTGTCGGGCCAATGGGCGGGCACGCGGTCGATGCTGGCCGGCGACTTGCCCCCCTGGCTGGCCCCGGAGCCGTACAGGTAGGGGCGGTGGGGTTCGTGGGCGCCAAACCAGAAGCAGAAGGGCTGATCCGCGGGCTTCCGCCGGAGGAAGGCGGCGAGATTCCCGACGTAATCGAGGGAGGAGACGTTCGCGTTTGGAGGGGAGGTCTTGAGTTCGTTGAAGGCCGGGCCCGTGAGGAGACGCGGCTTGCCGTCCAACTTTCCGGGATCGCCCGGCGCCCAGCCCTTGCCCGTGTGCCCGACGGCGTAGCCCTTCGCCCCGAGGGCCTCCATGAAGGTGCGGTACCCGGTCGGATAGTAACCGCCGTGGTTGCCCGCCGCCTCAAGCTGCCAGCTGTTCCGCCCCGTCAGCAGCGTCGCGCGGGAGGGCGCGCACTTGGCGTTAGGCGTGTAGGCGCGCGCGAACCGCAGCCCCTCGCGCGCCACGCGGTCGAAGGCGGGAGTCCGCACCCAGCTGGAGCCATTGGCCGAGAAATGCGCGTAGGAGGCATCGTCGGCGATGCAAAACAGGATGTTCGGCCGGTTGGGCGTCGCGCTCCCCGCGGTCGGGAGGACCGCCACGGGCAGGAGCAGCAGCCGGAAGGGGAGAAGAAAGGGCGCAAGCTTCATGGTCGTGGGACAAGGGCGGGGGCGCCGGGGAAGGGGGCTTCCGCAGGGCAGCGGGCAAAACCTCAGGGTCAAGGCGGGACCGGTCCGCGCGGCGCGGACTCCTGCCGTAGGGCGAAGAGCCAATCGTAGTATTCCGCGTCGGCCACGACCACCCGCGCGGCGCCGTGCCCCTGATCAGGATAGACCTTGAGCCTCGCCTCCCGGCCGCCGGCGCGCCGGATGGCGGCGATCAGGCGCTCCGATCGTTCCGGCGGGACCGTGGTGTCCAGCGCGCCGACGAAGGCGTGGACGGGAAGCGTGGCCAGGCTGACCGCCCATTGGTCGAAATCGGGCGTGACGGCCTTGGGTCCCGCCCGCCCGATGCCGCCGACGATCGGTGCGATCGCCGCAAAGTGCCGTGGGTGCTGCGCGGCCCAGGCCCAGGTACCGTATCCGCCCAGGCTGATGCCGGACAGGTAGATTCTCCGCTCGTCGACGGGGAGCGACGCCTTGAGGTGTTCGAGCAGAACATTGAGGTCTTCCGCGATCCAGACCCCGCGTTCCGTTTCGTCTCCGGGCAGGCATTGCGGGGCGACGAGGAAGGCCGGGCCCTTGCCGAACTTCGTGATTCCGCGCCAGACGTCCGCCGGCCGGTCGCTGATGCGCCGCACGTCCCGACCGACCCCGCCGGCGCCGTGGAGGAAAATCAGCAGCGGGAGCCGCTCCCCGGACGACGCCGGCGCATAGAGCAGGTACTCGGGATTGAGGAAACGGACTTTTGCCCGGAGAGGGGCGGGCAGCGTCTCCACCACAGGCGCATCGCCAAGCGCTCCGAGCGGGGCCGCGAGGGCCAGCAACACGACGCATCGGATCAGGTCACGCATCGTTGAGCTTCAGCTTGGTGCCGATCCGGCCGCCGAAGCGCACGCTCCTCCACTCCGCCTGCACAGTCAGCTCGCCGAACCCTTCACTCTGCGCGGCCTGGAAAAGGCGTTTCATGCCCGGTTTTCCCGATGATGCGCGCTTTGCAGGCGGCGGGGTATGGATTAATCCCGCGGGTGGCAGGACAAATTATCGCCCGGCAACTGCGCGGGACAGGGACTGCCCCACGCCCGGACGACTGCGACCGTGAACGAAGCCGGGCGGCGACCCGGGGTTCAGCCGGCTCATTTAGGCACCTCCGTCCAGTCGGCCCACGCGGCTGCCCCCTCGGCTGGCCGCGTGGAAAAAAGGGCCGGGGGGCGACCAAACTCCCCGGCAAAGGCGGCGGAGATGGCCGTGCTGGCCGTGTCGAGCGCCGCCCGCTGCACGAGCGCGACGGCGGATCCGCCGAAGCCCCCGCCGGTCATCCGGCAACCGGCGACCCCCTCGATCCGTTGCGCGGTCGCGGCGATGAAATCGAGTTCGGCGCAACTCACGCGGAAGTCATCCCGCAACGAGGCGTGGCTGGCATTGAGCAGTCGGCCCACCTCGGCAAGGTCACCACGGTTCAGCGCGGCTACCGTGTCGAGCGTGCGCTGATTTTCCGTCACGACGTGGCGGACGCACCGGTTCATCTCGCCGGTCAGGATTCGTCCGGCACGCGGCAGGCAGGACGGATCCAGTTCCCGGAGCGACGTGAGGCCCAGCGCGGCGGCGGCCTGGTGGCAGGCCGTCCGGCGCCGCGCGTACTCCCCGTCGGCCAGCGCGTGAGCGACCCCGGAATTGATGACCAGGATCCGCCAGTCGGGCTGGGCGAAGGGCACGTGCGCCACGGCTTCCGTGGCGCAGTCCAAAAGGAGGAAGTGCCCCTCCCGGCTCAGCAGCACGGCGGCCTGATCCATCAATCCGCAGGGGACCCCGGCAAAGTCGTGCTCCGCCTGCTGGCAGAGCTTGGCCAACTGCAGCGGGCCGATCTCCCAGCCGAAGAGCCGGCAGACTACCCGGGCCACCACGGCCTCCAGCGCCGCGCTGCTGCTGAGGCCGCCGCCGAGCGGAATCGTGGAAGTGATGGTCAGCGCCAAACCCGGGGGACGGAGGCCGGCCGCGGCGAACCCCGCCAGCACGCCACGGACATAATTGGACCAGCAACGCCGGGGCGGGCGGCGGAGTTCGGCGACTCCGAACCTGGCGGTCTCGCCGGAGCGGGCGTCGTGCAGGGCGACCACCCCATCATCCCGCGCCACGGCGGCGGCGACGATCCAGCGCTCGATCGCCGCGGGAAGAACCCAGCCTCCGTTGTAATCGACGTGCTCACCAATGAGGTTCACGCGTCCCGGAGCGGCCGCGAGCGCCGCGGGTGGGGCGTGAAAGCGCCGCGTGAAGGCGTCAGCGGTTTGGGCGGCCAACCCCTTCAGCGGGGTCGAAGGCGCGGCGGGCGTGGGGGTCTCGTGCACGGCAGGGGGAAGATCGAGCCAGCGGGATGCGCCTGCGGCGGGCGCCCCCCCTGGTGGCTCCATCTTGCCCCAACCCGTCGCGGAGGGGGATGGACGGATCACGTGGCCGACAGGACAAATTTCCTGCCTGCCACGCCGGAGCCCTGACTTTGCCCGCTGGTTGCCTCAGCTTGCCCTGCGCGCCGCTTGGTCCGTGGACCGGCGGCACCGATGCGTTCTTTCGGGGCGCATCAATCGAGCCGGTTCTCGCCGCGGTTCTCAGCCTGCTGGATGGTCACGGGCCAGCCCGGGAATTGGTTGGACGGTTTGCCGTCGGTGGCGTCGATAAGGAACCGGTAAGACTCCAAGGTGTAGGTCTTCCGGGCCGGGTCGAAGAGAATGAAGCCGAAACCGCTGCCCTTCTCGTGCGCCCGCTCGTAGCGGTGGGTGGCCTGGCCCACCTCCGGATTACCCACGGCGTACACGTACACCTTGTTGCCGAAGCCATCGAGATACTCCCCGGTGTGCGCCAAGCCGTGCCGCGGACGGCGCGCGTGGGGCATCCCGACGTCATCCGGCCGCCACCAGCGCGGGTAGCCGGCGGCGATCGCGGGAGTGCAGAAGGACCAGCTCCCGTCGCGCTGCCGTCCGACCCCGTACTGCACGAGGCTGGTCAGATGCTGGTCGCCGTTGATGTGCAGCGCCATCGCGGGACGCAGCAGGTCGATCGCGCGGTTGCGTGGGGTCTGGGGCCACGCGCCGGAGTCGAGGTCCGCCTTCAGGTAGCTGTCGCGCGTGCCGTGATGCGTCGCCACGGCGGCGAACACGGTCTGGCTGAGGACGGCCTTGAGCGAGTGCCCACGCCAGTCCCGCGCCCACCGTCCGAGAAACTCCTCCTGCCTTTCCCCCAGCAGACGGAGTCCCGGCACATCGAGCTTTCCGGTGTCAAAATCCCTGCTGACCACGTGGTCGGCCCTCGGTCCATCCGTCCGCACGCGTGCCGGGCCGCTCTTCCACTGCCGGTCCGCGAGGATCGCGAAGCCGACCCCACCATACACGAGCTCGCCGTAATAGACGCTGATCCCCTGCAGGCTCGGCGTCGGATCGTGCGGATCGGGATGGTGCGAGACGTTGGTCCGATGGACGACGTTGACCATCCGGGCGGGCTCCGCGTAACCGCCGACGGAGGAGGCCCCTCGGTCGGCGGCCAGTTGCGTCATCGGGGCCCCGCCCTCGCCCCAGATGTTACCCTGGAAGACATCGTGGTCATCCGGCAGGCAAAGGGTGGGAGAATCCCGCATCACCTCGCGGAAGGCCCAGCCGAACTGGTAGAACTTGCGGAGGTAGTTGAGGATCGCGGGCCCGGCCGGCTCGCGGATGATCCCGAAACCGCCGTGGCTTTCGTAAATCTGGTCGCCGGAGAAGAACACCAGGTCGGGCTGCAGCCGGGCGACGTTGCGCGCCACCGGCTCGTAGGGGAACGCGTAGTCGTTCTGGCACGTCAGCGCCGCCATCCGCAGCGGCCGGCCCGCGGGGCTCGCCTGGATCCGGCCGGTCCACTCATCGGGGGTCACGGAGCCGTCGCGATGCCGCTCGCGGTAGACCAGCTTGTAGGGCGTCGCTTTGCTCTCGTCCCAACGCGGCACGCGGAATGTGGCGACCCAGGCGTCGGGATCCAGTTTGGCCTCGCCCAGCGATTGCCAGACGCCGTCGCGCTGCACCTGCAGTTCCACCACGTGACTGTCCTTCGCCCCCAGCGGGCCGGTCAGCGCGCTGAGCTTCAGCACCCAGCCCTCCGCCGAGCGCGAGTCGCTCAGGGAGTACATCGCCCAGAGGAGGGGGCCGAAGCGCTGGGAGGGCGTGACGGTGAAGGCCTCGCCCTGCATTTCCCAGGCCGCGAAGCGGTAGCGCGCCCCCCCCTGGGGCGGGGTCTTGCCCGCCTTACGGCCGCCCGCCGCGGCCTCATCCGCGCCATAATTGCTCACCAACGCGACGTTTCCCAGCAGGGTCTCACCTGCGACCACGAGGCTGATGCTCCCGAGGCTCGCGCCCGTCGCCACCGAACGGGCCTCGAGGGTCAGCGTGACCTCACCGTCTTGGCCAACGCCCGAGAGGTGCAGGTCGAGCGCGGGCGTGCCGGCGCCGGCCAAGGGCACCGTCCTCGCGCCAAGGACGAGTTGGTCGCCGGCGACGCCGGCCCTGAGGCCCCGGGGCACGAAGCAGTTGCTGCGGTACTCATTCAGCTCGCTGCACACGCCGAGGCGGAAGCCGGCGCCGCCATCCTTGCCGCGCGACTCCACCTGCGTCACGCGCACCGTCATCGTGAAACCCTTCCCGGGGTGCGTGATCTGGCGGGTCAGCGAGTGGATGCTCCGATTCGGGCCCGGGTTGATGCACTCGGCAGTCCCATCGGAGACCCGCCAGTCCTCCATCGGATTGGCCCAGAACTCGCCGCCCAGCCAGACGCGGTCGTGGGTGCGGCTCCAGGCATCCGCGGCTTGGGCAGGCGGGGAGGCCAACCATCCGAGGACAGCGATCAGGGTCAGGTGCAGAGCGGTGTTACGGAGGCGGGTTGGTTGCATCAGGAATGAACAGGGGCTTGAACTACGGTGGAGCGGCTCGGCGTCGCCAAACGACCATTGCACGACCCGCGTGGCCTCCCGGGGAGCTCCGCGGAACCAGCGGAAGGAGAGGTCGGAGGACGGCGGGAACTGCGCGGAGGAAGGGTCACGGGCCGGAGGAAGGCTTCTTCAACGGGGGTCGCGCCACGCCTGCTGCATCAGGCCGGTGAGTTCCGCGACGAGCGGCCCGTTCGTGCCCGCGAGGTTGAGCGACTCGCCGGGGTCACGGTCGAGATTGAAGAGCTCCACGATCAGCACCCGGCCCGGAGCGGTGTTGCGCTGGATGAGTTTCCACGGCCAGCGCAACACGGCCCGCTTGCCCCCCTGCTCGTTGAAGTTCCAATAGAGGTAAGGATGCTGCCGCTGCTCGGCCGTGTGGCCCAGCAACGTCGGCAGGAAGGAAAGGCCGTCGCACTCGGCCGTCACCCGGACGCCGGCCAGCTCGGCGGCCGTGGGCAGGAAATCTTGGAATCCGCTAACGTGCTCGCTGACGCCGCCAGCTTGGATTCGGCCAGGCCACCGCGCGATCAACGGCACGCGGATGCCGCCGTCGGTGAGATCGCGCTTGGTTCCCGTGAAGCCTCCGCCGCTTCGGAAGAAGGCCGCCTGGTGACCACCCTCCTGGTGCGGGCCATTGTCGCTGGACAACAGGACCAGCGTGTCCTGGTCAAGGCCCAGCGCCCGCAACTTGCCCAGCAAGGCACCCACATCGCGATCCACCCATTTCATCGCGCTGGCGAAGGCCTTCTCGACGGCGGGCCAGTCGCGTCCGGCGAACTCGGGGTCAGCGGGCGCCTCCATCCCGTGGCCGAGCGGCGAGTCTGCCTCCGCCTCGTTGTTCGCGTGGGGCAGGATGGGCGCGTAGTAGAGAAAGAACGGCCGGCTGCGATCCTTCGCCCGCGCCTCAAGGTAGCGGTGGGCATCCTCCGCCAGGAGCTGCGGCGCCCACTGCTTCCGCCCGTCAATCGTGGCGACACCCGTGCCGGGTTTGTTGCCGGACCCGGGGATGAGCTGGTTGTCCAGCTCCACCCTGAGTCCGTCGCGGATCAGATAGGCGGGGTAGCCATTGTGGGCGTGGGCCGTGTCGACGTAGCCGAAGAAGTAATCGAAGCCCTTTTTGCGCGGATCATCCGGCGGCAGCGGCATCCCGAGGCCGTACTTGCCGATGCAGGCGGTCCGGTACCCCGCGTCCCTGAGCAATCGGGCGACATTCAGCTCCCCGTCGGGCAGATGGGCGGGCCCGTTGGCGCGGATGCGGCTGTGGCCCGTGTGCAGGCCGGTCATCAGCACACAGCGGGACGGGGCGCAGACGGTGGAGCCCGCGTAGTGCCGCGTGAACCTCAGGCCCTCGGCGGCCAGGCGGTCGATGTTGGGCGTGCCCAGCGTCCTCTGGCCGTAGCAGCCGAAATCCCCATAGCCGGCGTCATCGAGCAGGATGTAGACGATGTTGGGCCGGAAGGGCGCCGGTGCGGGAGACTCGGCGGCGCAAGCGACGAGCGGGGCAAAAAACAACGGCGCGAGCAGGGTTCTCAGGGCATTCATCAGGAAGCGGTGCGGATCGAGGCAGGGGCGGGCGGAGGTCTCACCCGCGCGGCCGCCGCCCGTCGGGCAGGGGCGGTCATTCGAGTTTGCCGGCCGCCTTCGCCTTCCTTTTTCCCGTCTTTTCCCGGGCGGGCTCGCTGCCCTTTTCCGCCTTGGGCGGCCGCGGTGCCGCGTCAGACACTAGGTAATCGGACGGGGGCAGGAGGAGCGGCGTCTCGAGCTTCCCCCGCTGCACCTCCAGCAGGCTGAAGATGTCGTCTTGGTCATCGGTGTTCACCAGGGCGAAGTCCGCTCCCCTGGGCCCCCCTTGGCGCAGCACGGCGTCCTGCACCGTCACCGTCTCGTGACGCCACTGTCGGTCGCCCTTCCCGGTGACGGCGAGCGCGGTCTTCATGCCGGCGGGGCCCGCATCATAGTCGAGCCTCCAGGTCGAACCCGGGGTGCCGTCGTACCACACGACCGTCAGCGAGATCACCTTGGGCGCGGGGCCTTGGGAGAAACCCTGCTGCAGCTGGAAGTGCATCGCGTCCTTGCCGGAGGAGTGCTCGAAGCCGCGCGCGAAACGGGAATAGATGGGGGAACGCTTCGTGATCGGTCCGCCCACCCGCCAGCGCGGGACCGAGGTGGCATCCGCGTCAATCTGCGAGAGGAAGCGGCCGTAATTATCCGGCCAGATGTCCCAGCCCACGTCGTTTAGCCCGGTCTGCGTGTCGCGTTGCCGGACCTGGCCGAGCCGGAGGGCGTTTTCGTCGTCCACCGCCGCGCCGTACCTTGAGTACGCGGCGACGATCCTCAGCATTCGCTCTACATTGGTGCGCGAGGCCTGCCCGAACCGATCCTCCGGGTAGGCCTTGGTGTCGGCGGCATCCAGACCCTTGTGCAGGGCGCAAAAGGCGCCGGTGGCGGTCTCCGGGAAAATCTGCCCGGCGTAGCGGTTGAAGAAATGGAACGAGTAATCGAAGCCCTGTTCCTTCGCGGCCTGCACGGCGCCGGCACTGATGTCCCAGATGCTTTGGCCGTTCTGCAGGCCGGTCACGGCGCCCCAATAGAAACTCAGCGGCAGGTTCACCGCGAACATTGCCCGCGTCCACGTCTGATCCATTTCCGACCGGGCGAACAGGGGCGTGCCTTGCGCCGCCACGAGGCGGTGCTGCCACGTCTGGACCTTCGTCCGCTCCCCGCTCAGGTGATGTCCGCGCGCGCTGCCGGCGAGCTTGATCCCGACCCCGCCCTGGGCGTTCGCCTGCACCCACTTCCACTCTTCGGTGAATCCACGCCCGCTCCCCTCCTCCTCGTCGGGCGACACATGATTGAACATCAGGGCGATCCGGGGATGGGCGGGGTCGCGCTGGAACGCCTCCACGTACCGCTCGAAGACCCACAGGCGAAACTCCCGCCAGGCGGGGGATCTCGTGGGCAGATCGTATTGCTTGTCGATGACATCACCCTTGTAGGCGCATTCGTCGCCCGTGCATCCGCTCTTCACCTGGATGAACACGATGCGCTCCTGCTTTTCCTTCGGGTAACCGCGGATGTGCCGCGCGAATTGCGTGACCAGCCGCTGGAAGAGTTTCCGGTAGGCGGGCGAGGGATAAAACGGATAGACGGGCCAGCTGTCGTGCATCTGATTCTCGGTCTTCACCGCCGGGACGCCCTCGGCGTAAATCCACCCGGGAGCATCCGGCCCCACGCCCAGGGAAAGGTAGATGAACTGGTTTCTCCGGACGGCCAGCTCCAGTGCCTGGTCCAGCACCTTCCAGTCGAACACGCCCGGTCGCGGCTCCACGTCGGCCCACTTGGCATTGAACGCCAACCCCCTCAGGAAGGGATGGTCCGCCGGATCGAAGGACGAACCGCGATCCCAAACCCCGAAGGCGCTGGCCGGCGGCGCCGCGCGCACGCCGCGGAGCAGACCGGAGCCGAGCAGCACGATCAGACCAAGCAACGTGAGGGAGCGGACGATTTGGGGGCGGACGGCGTGCATAAGTGAAGTCGATCAGGGAGGATTGCGGTGGTTGCCCGCGGCGTGAAACACGGACCGAAGGCGGGAGACGATGCCCCCGCCGGCGACCCCACTCTAGTGGCCACCGGAAGTTAATCCCATAGACTTTCCGCATTGCTCGCTGGATTTTTTGACGCCCCGCTCCCCCCGCCGCGAAACCCGCCCGCCCGATCCGACTCCTCGGCCGGCCCGTGGTCCCCGCCGACCGGCCGCCGCCAGACGCGAAAAGTCCAGCATTGCGCCGGATTCGTCTATGTCCGCTCCGGTGGTCATCGCCTATCGTCCCCTCAGCCCCTCGCTTGCCCCTATGCCTGCGCACCCCTTCCGCCCCCGATTTCAAACGCTCCTCGGTCTTGTGGCCGTCGCTTTCAACCAGTCGGTCGCCCCGTTCGCGCTCGCGCAGGCCACGGCGAACCCGCCGGGCGCCATCGCGTCCGCCGAAGAGCTCCGGCAAGCCGCGGGCGGGCAGGTGGTGGAACTTAATCCCTTTACCGTCTCCACCTCGCAGGACCGCGGCTACCAGACCCAGTCCACCTTGGGCGGCAGCCGGCTGCGGACCGACCTCAAGGACGTGGCCGCGCCCACCACCGGGTTCACCGCGCAGTTCCTGACCGACCTCGCGATCACGACCACGGACGACCTCGCCCGGTATATGGTCAGCACCGAGCTGGATTTCGGCGAGAACGCCGCGCCGGGGCAGAACTTCCTCACGTCCAACACCACCCGGCAGGTGCGGATGCGCGGGCTGCCGGGCGGCACGGTCGCGGTGAATTTCTTCAAGTCCGATTTCCCGACCGACACCTTCAGCACGGAGCGCATCGACCAGTCGCGCGGGCCCAATTCGATCCTGTTCGGCATCGGATCGCCGGGGGGCCTCCTGAACGTGAGCAACAAGCGTGCGCTGCTGGGCAAGGTGGGCGGCTCCGCGGCCGTGCAGGGCCGCTCGGAGGGGGGCCTGCGGGAGGAGGCCGACTTCAACCAGGCCTTCGGGGACCGGATCGCCGTCCGGGTCGCGGCGGTGAAGGACCAGCGCGGGAGCTGGCGCAACTATGAGTTCAGCGACGCGGATCGCTCCTACCTGACGGGGAAGTGGCGGATCAGCCGCACGACGGAGTTCAATTTCGACCTCGAGAAGGCCGCCATCACGCGGCAGACGAAGCGCTCCATCACCGCCTACGACGGCTACACCCGCTGGGTCGCCGCGGGCCGCCGCGTCGGGACGGCCAACGCCGCCCTGCAGATCTCGAACGTGGCCGCGAACAACCTCCCCTACCTCGTCCTCGACACGGCTGCCGGCACCCTCTCGAACTGGGTCAACAAGACCCGCAGCACCCTCTGGACGGCGATCGACGGCGAGAACGTGCCGATCTCCGACTTCAACCTGTTGCCCAAGGAGACCGCCGTGTACGGGCCGGGATTCGACCAGAACATCGACTACACCCGGCTCGGTGGCTACCTCACGCACACCTTCACGGCCGGCCTGCACCTCGAGATCGCCGGGATGCGGACCGACAGCGCCACCTCTTCCTACGACTCGCAGACCGCCACCACGCGGGCGATCTACGCCGACACCAACCCGACACTGCCGTCCGGGGCGCCCAATCCGAATGTCGGCCGGACCTATGTCGAGGGCCTCCCGCAGGTGAACACGAACCGCACCCGCAGCGACGCGCTGCGCGCGGTGCTCTCGTACACCCGGGACCTCGGGCGCTGGGGCCGGCACACGCTCGCCGGGGTCGGCGAGTACGATTTCACCCGGAGCGACATCCGGGTGATGCGCGAGCAGGTCGTGTCACCGAACGCGCCCAACCTCACCAGCGCGATCAACAACGCCAACCGCGTCTTCCGGCGCACCTACGTCGATCTGACGGGCCCGAGCCAAAACATCGTGATGGCGCCCTTCAACCAGCAGCCCCTGGGCTCCGTCACGGAAAGCGTGAGCGGCCGGGCCTTCTCCACGGCCTTCGTGCCCTTCAACGCGAACAGCCAGCTGACCAGCTTCGACGACCGGATCCTGATCGGGATGCTGCAGAGCGCGTTCTGGGGTAACCGCCTCAAGACCATCGTCGGATCCAGCCGCGATGAACGCCGGGACTTCGCCTCGACCTCCGTGCTGACCCCGGTGGCGGGTTTCGCCAGCGGTCTGCCCACCCCGCTCCGCGGCCGGACGCCGGAGAAGACGACCGCCCGCAGCGTCTCCTTCAGCGCGGTGCTGCAGGTCACGCCGGCCGTCGGCCTGACCTACAGCCAAGCGGCCAACAGCGGCCTGCCCAGCTTCAGCGGCCGCCTCAACGTGAACGGTTCCGACCTCGCCAGCTTCAAGCGGCCGCCCATCCCGCAGGGACGGAGCCAGGATGTGGGCGTCAAGCTGGACCTGTTCCAAGGCCGGCTGTTTCTCACCGCACTCTATTTCCAGACCAGCGCCGAGAAGGATTTCGACTTCAGCAGCCTGGGTCCGGCCATCAATCCCCTCTGGGACGCCCTCGCGGCCGCCGGGAAGGTGCCAAGCGGCACGGTTTCGATGGGCACCGGCCGGAGCTTCGACAACCGGAGTCAGGGCTACGAGCTCGAGCTCACCGCGAACCCCACCGAGAACTGGCGGATTTTCCTCAACTACAGCAACTCGCGGTCCGCCCAGTACAACCTCGCGCCCGACGACGTCGCGTACATCGCGTACTGGCGCCCGACTTGGGAGGCGAACCGGACGCTCCCACTGGCCAACGGCCAGGGAACGGTGGCGACCCAGCTGGTGGCGCTCGACAACGCGGTGCTGACCAACGTCGTGCTGGCGGACGGAAAACCCTCGCTCGGCCAGATGCGGCACAAGCTGAACCTGGTCTCCAACTATGGCTTCTCCACCGGCGCCCTGAAGGGGATCACGATCGGCGGGGCGGTGCGCTACACGGGGCGGCCGGTCAACGGCTACCTGGCCACCGGCTCGCCCGGGGCGGTCGTCCGGACCACGTCCTATGGCTCGGAACAGGTCTTCGTGGATGTCAACGCCGCCTACCGCCGCCGGTTCCAGCTGCTCGGAAAATCAGTCTCGTGGTCCCTCCAGGCCAACGTCATCAACGCGCTGAACAACGATGCCTTCATCCGGGTCAACACCGCCCGCGACGGCGTGCTGACCGCCTACCGCTTCAATCCCCCGCTGGAGTGGATCGTCACCTCACGGCTCAGCTTCTAGCGCGCCGAGGGACGCGTCCCCCCGGCGGCACCCTGCCCCATCTATGCAGCAAAAGACGCCCGCCGGCGCGCGGAAGGCCTGCCGCCTCGGATTTCTCGCCCGGATGCCGGTCCCGCCGCCCGGCGCGTTCGGGTTCAGGGGTCGCGGCGCCACCGTCGACCCGACGGACCACCCCTGCGCGAAGGGCTTCTCGTTCCCGCTGTGCTGGGTGGACGTTGAAGGCAGGGCGGGCGTTTTCGAATGGTCCGCCTTGCAGCGGGCGATCGGGTCCGCCCGGCAGCTCGGAATGTTCCTTGGCCGGTCGCTGGGGACCGGTCGCGCGTCACCCGGATGGCGGCTGGCCACGGATCAGCCGGCTCCGGAGGGGGCCAGGCGCGACGAATGCCGCAAGGCCAAGGGCAGAATGAACCTAGGGCACCCATCCTCCACCCGCGCCGGATCCTTGGGGCGACCCGCGGAGCACCACCCTGACCTATGAACCTCTGGCTCACGCTCGCCTCCTTCCTGCTCTGCACCGGGCTTGTGGCGTTCATCTCCTGGTGGCGCACACGGGGACTGGATAACGGGAGCGCCTCGGACTACTTCCTCGCCGGCCGGAAGCTGCCTTGGATCCAGGTCGCGGGCGCGCTGCTGCTCACCAACCTCTCCACGGAGCAGCTGATCGGGCTCAACGGCGCGGCCGCCATCCACGGCGCAGTGGTGATGGCGTGGGAGGTGGTGCCCGTATTCGCGCTGATCGCGATGGCCTGGTATTTCCTACCCCGGTACTGGTCGGGGAACATCACCACGGTGCCCGAGTTCCTGGAGCAACGCTTCGACGCGACCGCGCGCCGGGTGATGGGCATCGTCTTCATCCTCACGATCGCCCTGAACATCCTGCCGTTCGTGCTCTATTCGGGCGGCGTGGCGATGAGCACGATCTTCCACGTGCACACGCGGCTGGGCATCTCGGAACAGGCGTCCTTCCAGCTGATGGCCTGGAGCATCGGCATCATCGGGACAGGCTACGTCCTTTTCGGCGGGATGAAGGCGGTGGCCCTCTCCGACACCCTCTACGGCGCAGGTCTGCTGTTCTGCGGGCTGCTGATTCCCGTCCTTGCCCTCAACCAGCTGGGGAACGGCGACTTTCTCGCGGGCATCACCCGGGTGCTGCAGCATCAGGCGCCCAAGATCGACCCGGTGGGGGCCCCGGGCTCGAACGTCCCCTTCAGCACGCTCTTCACGGGGATGCTGTTCATCAACCTGTTCTACTGGTGCACCAACCAGATGATCGTGCAGCGGTCGTTCGGCGCGCTGAGTTTCGCGGAGGCGCAGAAGGGGATCCTAGCCACCGCCGCCCTGAAGCTGCTGGGTCCCTTCTTCCTCGTGATCCCTGGCATCATCGCCGCCGAGATGTTCGGCCCGGCCATGATCGGCAACGGCGATCTCGCGTACTCGCTGCTCGTTGACGCCGTGCTTCCGCCCTACCTCGTCGGCCTGTTCGCGGCGGTCTTTCTTGGCGCGGTGATCAGCTCCTTCAACGGCGGGCTGCACAGCGTGTCGACGATGTTCAGCGTCGACCTCTACCGCGGCTGGCTGCGGCCGGGCGCCTCCGACCGCTCGATGGTGCTCGCCGGGAAGCTGTTCTCGCTGGTGATCGTCCTCGTCTCCATCCTCACCAGCAGCCTGCTGGGAGGCTCCGCCGAGGGCATCTTCACGATGATGAAGCAGGTGATGTCCGCCTTCAAACTGCCGCTGCTGGCAGTGGTGGTGATGGGCATGGCCAGCCGGCAGGTGCCGGCTTGGGCGGCGAACCTCTCGATGGTGCTCGGCGTGTTCACCTCCATCCTCCTAAACTGCATCTGGGGCGACGGCTTCCTCGGGTTCCGCCTCGGGATCTCCACGCTGCACCTCCACTGGCTCCATCTCGCCGCGCTCAACACGCTCCTGCTGTGCGCAGCCATGTACCTCATCGGGCGCTTCGCCCCGGCCCCGAATGCGGGGGCCACGGCTCCGCGGACCGCCCGGGCGGCCGTGGACCTCACCCCGTGGCCCGGCCTACGGCTCGCCTCGGTCGCCGTCGCGCTGGCCGCGATCGCGCTCTACTTCGCCTTGTGGCGGCTGGCGGGCACCCGCTAGAGAGGACCGATGGCCAAGGCTTTCCAGGCTGCCCGCGCCCCGGTTCCGGCACCGCGCACCCGCGTGCTGCCCGCCCGGGACCCGTCGGCCTTCTCTCTGGAGGGGTATATGGCGGACCCCACCACGCGCGTGTTCAACTTCAACGGCCGCAAGCTGGTCGCGCTGCTTGGGCGCGAGGATTTTCCCGGGGAGCGGATCTTCAAGCTGCCGACGAAGGTCGTGGAGGCGGCCAGCCGCCAGCCGCTGACGGCCGCGCTGCTGCCCTGCCGCCTGGGCTACTTCCCCCGCGCCCGGGGCCAGAAGGTGTCCCGGCCCAACGGAGACTGGGCGTTCACCCTGCTCTATTGCATCGACGGGAACGGGATCCTCGACCTAAGCCACGGCCAATTCCGGATCGGCCGATGCACCTTCGCGGTGCTGCGGCCCTTCGAGTTCCACGCCTATGCCGCGGCGCTGGAACAGCCCTGGTCCTACTACTGGATCCACTTCAACGGAACCATCGCCCAGCAGTACTACGATGTCCTCACCGGCGCGGGACGCCACGTCTGCACCCCGGTCGGCTCCGACCTGCGCTTCGTCGAGAACTTTGAGCGGATCCTCGGCATTTACCACGAGGGCGACTCCTACCTGCACCTCGTGCAGGCGTCCGCCGCGCTGCATCAACTGCTCGGCGACCTCATCGGCCGTCTGCGGCAGCGCTCCGCCGAGCAGGAGTCCGCGCCCACCCGGATCACGCGCGCGCTGGCGATGATGCGCAACAACCTCGGCGCGCACGTCACCATCCGTGAGCTGGCGGCCAACGCGGGGATGTCCCACGCGTATTTCACGCTGCAGTTCCGCCGGCACACGGGGCACAGCCCGCGCAGCTACTTCAACCAGCTCAGGATCGCGAAGGCACGCGAGTACCTCGAGGAGACCGAGGCGAAGGTGGAGAACATCGCCCGCCTGGTCGGCTACGAGGACCCCTTCTACTTCTGCCGCCTGTTCAAGCGGCTCACCCGCCAAACCCCGACCCTTTACCGGCAAGCCGTCCGGAAAAAAACCCGCGCCCCGGCCGCCGGGGTGGCGGCGCCCTGAGCCCCCTTGCGCCGGAGCCGGCTCGCCGGTCGCGCCAACCGGCCCCGCGTCCTCCTTCCATGGTTAAACGACAGACCGTACTCTTCCTCATCGACACCCAGGGTGCCAACTGCGTCGGGTGCTACCGGCCGGATCTGGCCCTGGGCACTCCGCACATCGACCGCTTGGCCGCCCAGGGGATCCGGTTCGACCGCGCCCACACCTGCGCCCCCGTCTGTGGACCCGCCCGATCCGCCCTGCTGACCGGCCTCTATCCGCACAGCAACGGGGTGCTGGGCAATGATATGGCGCCGCACCTCGATCTGCCCACCCTCGGCCAGCGCCTGCGCGACCGCGGCATCGCCACCGGCTACGTCGGAAAATGGCACCTCGACGGCAGCGACTACTTCGGGGACGGGCGTTGCCCGCCCGGCTGGGACCCGGCGTACTGGATGGACGGCCGGAACTACCTCGATTCGCTGCCGAGCGACGCGGCGCGCGCGCTCTCGCGGCAGGTGCTCGATGAGCGGGACGTCGCCGCCCACGGCATCACCGCGGAATTCACCCACGCGTGGCGCATCGCCGAACGCGCGCGCGCCTTCATCCGCGCGCATCGCGACCGCGATTTCCTCCTGATCGTCTCGATCGACGAGCCCCACCATCCCTTCATCGCGCCCGCCCCCTTCGCGGGCGCGTTCCGGGACTTCCTCTTTCCGGTGCCCAACGCCGACGATCCGCTCGCCGCCAAACCGCGGGCGCAACGCGAATGGGCCCGGCACACCGCGGCCCAACACGCGCGGCTGGTGCGCGCGGGGCCGGTCCCCGCCCTGCACCACCCGCGGCACTTCGGCTGCAACAGCTTCTGCGATTCCCAGGTGGGCCGGGTGCTGGAGGTGATCGATGCGGAGACGCCCGGGGCGCTCGTCATCCACACCAGCGACCACGGCGATATGTTCGGCGGACACGGCCTGCACGGGAAGGGACCCTGCATGTACGAGGAGATCACCCGAGTTCCCCTGATCGTCCGCTGGCCGGGCGTGAGCCCTGCCGGCACGGCCTCCACGGGTCCAGTTTCCCACATCGACCTCGCGCCCACCTTCCTCGACTTCTTCGGCGTTCCCGTGCCCGACCTCCTGCAGGGGCGTTCTCTGCTCGCACAGCTGCGTGACCCGGCCCACCGCACCAACGGCGAGGTGTTCCTCGAGTTCAACCGGTTCGAGATCGACCACGACGGGTTCGGGGCGTTCGCGCCCATCCGCTGCGTGCTCGATGGGCGGCACAAGCTGGTGGTCAACCTCCTCGACACCGACGAGTTGTACGATCTCAACGCCGACCCGCTGGAACTGAGGAACCTGATCGACGACTCCGGCAGCATCGCGGTGCGGGAACGGTTGCTCGACGCGCTCCTCGCCTGGATGAACCGCACGCGGGACCCCCTGCGCGGGCCGCATTGGGCCCGCCGGCACTGGGGCAGTCGCGAGGGCTCCTCGTGGGGAGGGCCGACGCGGCCGCGCCCCTTCGACGAGGCGTACTTTCCCAAGACCCTGCTCTACGACACCGGGAAGGTCGTGGAGCGCTACGAATACGACAAGCATTGAGCCGCCGGACGCTTCCGGAGCCCGGGGTTCGCCGGCCCGCGGCCTCGCGCGGTTCGCCCGCGCGTTACCCGAGGCGCCCTTTCTGCTTGCCCGGGATTGTCGGTTCCGCGTACTACCCGCCCTCGCTTGGTTCCGGAGCAGCAACTGCCCCGGCGTTCTTTCCCCCGGATTCCCCCGTGCTGCCTGCGGAGTCCAGCCCCCGGCACCCGCGGGCAGGTGCGCCCAAGCCAAGGCCTTGGGATCGTCAAATTTTCCCGGTCCAAACACCGGACCGCATAACGCCAGAGTAGCTCAGTGGTAGAGCAGAGGACTCATAAGCCTTTGGTCGCCGGTTCAATCCCGGCCTCTGGCACCACTTTCCGCCCCGCGCCGGGCGCAAAAAAGGCCCGCCGACCAACGCCGGCGGGCCTTTTTGTGATGGTTACCGAAGCCGCTCAGACGAGCTCGGTCTCGCCCGGGTTGGGGGTCTTCGGGAAAAAGCCCGGACCCGCCTTGAACTCCTTCGGGGCGATATCGAGCTTGGAGCCCTCCATCAGCCACTTCCAGGACACCTCGCGCCCGGTGTAGGCCGAGATCCGGCCGCCGATCGCGGTGAGCGTGCTGATCGCCACCTGCTCACCCTCGTTCAGCGGCTGGTTCTTCCGGATACTTTCGATCAGGTGCGTGTGCTCGACCACGTACGGGTCCAGCGTCGGGCCGGAGTAATTGAACGGGTTCGCCCCCTTGATGGTCGCGACCCCGGACTGGCTGAGATCGGCGTAGCCCTTGCTGCCGACGATCCGCTCGGCGACGCGCGGCGTGGATTTCGGGGTGTGGCGGCACATACTGAGCACGCGGGCGCCATTGGCGTACTCCATCTCGACGGAGAAATGGTCCCAAATGTTGCCCGGGATGTTGCCGCGGCTCTGGCGCCCGCCCATCCCGGTGAACTTCACCGGGGGGCCACCGTAGGCCCAGTTCATCACGTCGATGTTATGGATGTGCTGCTCGACGATGTGGTCGCCGCAGAGCCAGTCCCAGTGGTACCAGTTCCAGCACTGCCACTCGAAATCCGAGAAGCCGGCGATCCAGTCCTTCTTCTCGCGGAACCAGATGCCGGAGCCGTTCCAGTAGCATTGGCCGCCCACGAGTTCGCCCAGCTGGCCGTCGTGGATCCGCTTGAGGGTGTCGACGTAGCTCTGCTGGTGGCGGCGCTGGGTGCCGGCGACGACGGCGATGCCCATCTCCTTCGACTTGCGGGCGGCGGCGATGAAGCGGCGGCAGCCCACCGGATCAACGGCCACCGGCTTCTCGCAGAAGATGTGGATCTTGCGCGACGGGGTGCTGGCGTTGACCGCCGCCTCGAAGTGCTGGGGCCGGAACCCCGGGGGCGCGGCGAGGATCACGAGGTCGATGCCGGCGGCGAGGACCTTCTCGTGGTTGTCGAAGCCCCAGAACTTCTGGACGTTGGGCAGCTTGAGGCGCTCCTGCGCCTGGGTCACCTGGCGCTCAAAGAGGTCCCCGAGGGCGACGATCTCGATGCCCGGGGCGGCCGCGAGGATGTTGCGGACGGCGCCGGTGCCCCGGCCACCGCAACCGACCACGCCGACGCGGATGCGGTCGGAGCCGGCCTGTGCGCCCAAGGCGCGGGGCGCGGCGGCCGCGGCGGTCACCGCGGCGGCAGTGGAAGCGCTCTTGGCCGGCTGTGGCACTTGACTGCACGCGGCGAGCGCGGAGGCCCCGCCGGCGGCGGCGGAGGCGCGGATGAATTGGCGACGGGAGAGGTCGACGGAGGGGTTCATGGGGAAAAGGGGAATTCAGCTCGGAAAACCGACGGAAACAGAGCCTGACTGACGGCTCCCAGATTTGTGGCGCCGGCCCCGGAAGGCGACTCCGGAATGAATCGTGCGGGCGAAAAAGGCAGCGAGGAACGCTGCCGTGCGCGATCCCGGCGGGGACGCCGGAAGTTGAGCGGCGCCTCAGCCCAGCTTCAGATCGGCGCGGCGGACGTCCTTCACGGGCCATTTCGAGACGATCTGGCCCTTGGCGCCGCGGCTGCTGACGGGCAACGCGGAGGCATCGAAGTCGAACTCGCGGACCCGCGCCCCGCTGCGCCCATCGATGAAGACCTTCAGTTTCCGCGGCATCTCGGCCTCTGCGCGGCTCACGTCCAGATAAATGACCTTGGAACCCTCGCTCGCCACCAGCGGGTAGAGCTTGTCGCGGGAGAGGCCGCCGATCTGGAAGCGCTTCGCGTAGGCTTTCCCGGACTCCTTGTCCTGGTACACCATCGTGTAGAAGTTCGGATCCCCGTCCTTGGGGAAGACGGCGCAGTGGATGATGTCCCGGCCCATAAAGACCTTGTCGGCCACCTTGGACACCTTGAGGGAGCCGTCCCGCATAATCGTCAGCGCGCTATCGAGGATCGTGCAGTCCTGGACGAACTCGTGCTGGCGCCAGTTGAGGCCGATGAAGCCGTCCTCGCGGTTGACGTACAGGCGCTGGTTGGCGGAGACGACCGCCGACGCGTCGATCTGCTCGATCTCGTCGTAGGCCGTGCGGCGCTTGAGGCCCTTGCCGTACTTTTCCTGGAGCATCTCGAACCAGGCGATGGTGTAGCCGGTCAGGTTGCGCAGGTGGCCCTTGGTCTCGCGGATGCCCTCCTCGATGCGCTTGAGCTGCTCGTCGGCCTGGAACCGGTTGTAGGCGGAGATGCGCTTGATCCGGATCTCGGTGAGGCGGGTGATGTCGTCCTCGGTCACCTCACGGCGCAGCTGCTTGAGGAACGGCGCCAAACCCTCGCGGATCTCGGCCAGCACGTCCTCCCAGGTGCGGGACTTCTCGATCCGGCGGTAGATGCGCTCCTCGATGAAGATGCGCTCGAGGGAGTCCCAGTGCCACTGCTGCTCGAGCTCGCCGAGC
>Ga0315902_10004147_pt1 | contig 21174 bp, 12 predicted proteins | sample LakEriMetagenome_9_FD_203523 | JGI IMG/M metagenome (GOLD analysis project Ga0315902, IMG submission 203523) | Freshwater fungal communities from buoy surface, Lake Erie, Ohio, United States - Buoy 12 MA117 | ecosystem: Environmental > Aquatic > Freshwater > Lake > Lake biofilm | place: USA... | reverse complement strand
TAGGTCAAGTTACCGCGTGATCGATCTCTTCGAACTTCGCTGAGGGGCGATGGCCGTTTCACGAAAGCCGGCCGAAAGACCTTCTTCGGCATTGCATGTGGCTCGGATCAGGAATCAGTACCTCCCAATGGAGCCTGTCATCGTGGTTGAGCGGCTTACGGGGCGAGCAATTCTGTGAAGCTCCCAAAGGGCAGCCTGAAGCGATGGTTCTGCTCCCATTCGGCCTTGATTGTGTCCGCATCCTTTACGTTGAGCAGATTGGTTTTGATCAGTTCCACGACGAGGGACTCTGTCGTAAGGACTGTGATCGCCGGATCAAGCGCCGCAATCCGCTTCCGAGCCGTCTTGTCGTCAATTGCCAACGAGTGGCCCCGGTGCTGTGCGACTGCGATGGCGGAACACTCTCCGATGCCCAAGCCTGTCTGCGTCCATTGGACTTCCCCACGGTTGGTTGGCAGTGCGTCACCTTATGCCATGATATGTGACAGGAGACTGACTCATGAAGAAGCGACGCATTTTCAGCCGTGAGTTCAAGCTGGCGGCGGTCAAAAAGATCGTGGAACAGGGTCTCTCGGCGACTGAAGTCGCTCGGGATCTTGGGATTCGCAGCACCTTGCTGCACCACTGGAAGCGTCTCTTCCAAGTCGATGGGGCTCTTCAACAGGAAACCCAAGGCTCCGCCACTGTCGAAGCAGAGCTGAAGCGTCTCGGAGAGGAGAAGCGGCAGATCAAAATGGAGCGGGACATTTTAAAAAAATTGACGGCCTTCTTCGCCAAAGAGAGCCGCTCAGAATCCGGTTCATTCAGGAGCATCGCTCGGTCTGGCCTATCGAAACGCAGTGCCTCGTCCTCAAGGTGACGCGGGAAGCCTGAATCACGACCGTTTTCGTCGCGAAGCAAATCTCTAAGGTAAGTTTGGCTGCGGCTAGCACGCGAACGCACGCCAAGCCCAATGTTGATTTGACTGTCGAGCAGCGCGGTAAAGCTTCCGTTGGCGGCTGATCGGGCTTTGGCCTGCTTGGCTTGGCCAGCCAAAAGCTGGGCCAGCAACTGATCGATGTCTGACATACCGACTCCCTTTCCCTGGGTTCCCCGGCAAGATCCTGAATCTTCAAAAACGCCCCCCGAACCTCGGCGGGAGCATGATTGTCGCAGCCATAGGAATGTTCCCGCAGCCGGTCTAATGGTCTTTCTGGTTTTGCCGGCAAGTTTGCCGGCACGCTGGACATCAAGGCTCAAGCTGCTACAATTCCAAGTAGCTGAAGCTTTCTGGCGATCTTGACAATCAAGCGACGCAGTTTATGAATGAGATTTCAGAGTTCTTTGGGCTAAAAGACGGGGTGAGCGGTCCCCACACTAGCCGGACTATGATGAGCGATGAGCTTGAGGGGCTGCTTGCGCATTTCGATCAGCCAGATTCATCGCAAACTCTGGCCGACTACGAACATGCGATTGTCGACGACAACATTCTGACCAAGCCGACCCAGGCGACGCGAAAGGCCAGCCTTCGATTTCTGCGTGAGCTTTATAGCCTTGACCAGTCGGTCCCTCTGTTCCGCGCTCTTCGCAAGCTCTGGAAACCCGACGAAAGGTCACAACCGCTCATCGCAATCCTCTCCGCTTATGGTCGTGATCCAACACTTCGTGCGGCTGCGCCCGTCATTCTCAATACTCCGGTCGATGCGGAAGTTAGCCGTTCACAGCTGACGCGGGCCATTAAAGAATTCTGCGATGACACCATGGCCGACTCGACTATTGATAAAGTTGTAAGAAATGCGGGGTCAACATTTACCCAAAGTGGACACTTAGTTGGTCGCGTCCGAAAGGTCCGGCAACTGGTTAAACCAACACCTTCTTCTATCACATTTGCATTGCTGCTGGCCTATGCGGCAGGCACTCGGGGGAAGCGATTGTTATCCAGTGAATTCGTTCGGCTCATTGACGCCGACGAGGACACTGCGAGAGCCAGAGCCATCGAAGCTCGCAAACTTGGTTTAATTGAGCTGCGCGAAAACAGCAACGCCTTCGATATCGGCTTTGCTCCATTGATCGGCGAACGCGATTGGAGGCGGATGAATGAGTAGGCTCGATGACTTGGCCAATAACTATGAGAAACACATCAGTGCCCCGTGGCAGCGCAACTTAGCTGGAGCACAGCGTTCAATCTTCGTTGTGTATCCACAGGAAGATGAGCGTCGGATGCGAGCAAAAATTGGCGACTTCGAAGTTCGCACTCGCAACGCTGGTCATGATTGGCAACTCGTCGACTTAACCGACATGTTTCCCAAGTGGATGGCCAGTCAAGAGTACCGCGAGAGCTACTTTGAGGATCCGGCCGACCTCAAGCTCAAGCTGGACACTGCATTCATGGACTTCGTCTCGCAGCACCTTCGAGGCGTGCTGACTAATAGCGAAGCGACCGAGCAATCGGTAGTCGCCGTGGTTGGTGGGGCTTCGCTATATGGTTTCCTGCACATCTCTGAATTAGTCGACAAAGTGGCCGGCGATATTCGTGGACGCTTGGTTCTCTTTTTCCCGGGTCATTTTGAGCAAGGCACCTACAGCTTGCTCGGCGCAAGATCTGGCTGGAATTACTTGGCAACACCGATCACACATCGGTCTGGAGAATAATCGATGAAGAACCGTGAACTGTTTTTGCGAGACCCCGCCTCATCGGCCCTGATGAACAACGGCCAGGCTCGAATCAATGATGGCCAGACCGAACAGGAATTGCTGACTCTTCGTGAAGAGCTTGTCAACTTCGTCTGCGAAGGCCAATACGAAGACGGTGCGATTCGCATTCTCGAGTCCTACATTCGTCACTTCGGCGGTACGAGCCAACCGGCGGCATGGGTTAGCGGTTTCTTCGGTAGTGGTAAATCGCACCTGCTTAAGATGCTATGTCACCTGTGGGTCGACACCGAATTTCCCGATGGTTCTCGTGCTCGATCGTTACCACGCGACTTGCCAGATGCATTGGTCGCCAACCTGAAGGAACTGGATACGCTTGGCCGGCGCTACGGTGGTCTTCATTCTGCCTCCGGTACGCTTCCTTCCGGTGCAAACGAGAGCGTTCGTTTGACTGTTCTGGGCATGATCTTTCGATCCAAGGGCCTGCCTGAAAAGTTTGCCCAGGCCAAGTTCTGCCTCTACCTCAAGAACAATGGCTTCTATGACAAAGTCAAAGCGGCGGTGGAATCGAAAGGCAAGGACTTCTTTCGCGAGCTGAACGACCTTTACGTCAGTCCGATTTTGCACGACGCGCTGGTGGAGGTCGACTCAGGCTTTGGCGATCGCAAGTCTGCACGAGCCACGATCAAGACCGAGTTTGTGCAACCGAATGACGTCTCAACCAAGGAATTCATCGAAACCATTCGAGAAGTCATCTCCGTGAATGGCCAGTTGCCGTGCACGGTCATTGTGCTCGACGAAGTGCAAGTCTACATCGGGGAAGAACAAGAACGTGCCCGCGATGTTGTGGAAGTGGCCGAAGCACTCAGTAAGCAACTCGACTGTCGCATCGTTGTCATCGGTGCCGGTCAGAACGCACTGAGCGCCCAAGCTCCACACTTCCAATGGCTGAAAGATCGATTCACCATTCCTGTGGAACTATCGGATACGGACGTTGAAACAGTCACGCGGCGCGTGCTACTCCAAAAGGAGCCCAAGCACGTGCCGGACATTCGCAAATGCTTGGACCTACACGCCGGCGAAATCGAACGACAGCTCTCGGGAACTCGCATCGCCAGCACCAGCAATGATCGTAACATCATCGTTGAAGACTATCCGTTGCTACCGACGCGACGTCGCTTTTGGGAGTACGTATTCCGTGCGGTCGATCCGACGGGCACGAGTGGGATGTTGCGATCGCAATTGCGCATCATTCACGACGCACTGCAGGACCTGGCAGAACTTCCACTCGGTACTGTTGTGCCCGCCGACTTCATGTTCGAGCAGCTTCAGCCCAATCTAGTTCAGCAAGGCGTTTTGCTTCGTGAGTTGGATGAAACGATCCGCAAGCTTGATGACAACACACCCGAGGGCATGCTCAAGCGACGTATCTGCGGTCTGATCTTCCTGGTCCGCAAGATCCCTCGTGAATCGGGATTTGATATCGGCATTCGCGCGACACCAGAGATGTTGGCCGACCTGTTGGTTAGCGATCTGCGAAACGATGGCTCCGACCTGCGCAAGCAAGTGCCATTGTTGCTTGAACAACTAGTCGAAGATGGTGTGTTGCTGAAGGATGAAACAGAATTCAACCTGCAAACCAAAGAGTACTCCGACTGGGATCGCGAGTATCGCAACCGTGTTGCTCGCTTTAATGAAAAGAATGCTGAGCTCCACGCCAAGCGAGAAGCCTTGATTCGAGCGACCGCTGAAAAAGAACTCAAGAACGTTCAACTGGTCCATGAAGGGGAACGCAAAGAGAAGCGACGCTTGGAGATCTTCTTTGGTGAAGAGCCCCCAAAGGTTGACGACGATACGGTCCCGGTTTGGATTCGCGACGGATACAACACGAAAGACACCAATGTCGTCGAAGCTGCACGAGCCGCTGGCACGGACAGTCCAATTGTCTTCGTCTTCCTACCGCGTGGAAATGCAGACGCGCTAAAATCGCAAATTATCCGCAACGAAGCGGCCGCGGGAACAATTCAATTCAAAGGTGTCCCGAGCACGCCTGAAGGCGAAGAAGCCAAGAAAGCGATGGAAACCCGCATGTCGGATGCAGCGAGTCATCGCAACGAACTGCTAGCCGAGATCATCGACTCAGCGAAGGTTTTCAAAGGTGGCGGAGCCGAAGTCAACGGTATCACGATAGAACAGAAAATCGTCGACTCAGGGAACGCAGCCCTCGTCCGAATGTTCCCAGATTTCAAAGACGCCGACTACAAGAATTGGCCGGTCGTCATCACGCGAGCGAAAGCGAAAGACGACACGCCGCTTCAAGCGATCAAATGGACCGACGAAGCCAAGGCACACCCCGTCTGCAAAGCGATTCTGAAGGCAATTGGCTCTGGTGTCGAAGGACGTGATCTTCACAGGAAATTTGGTTCGCCACCCTACGGTTGGCCCCAGGACGCGGTCGACGGCGCGCTGATGGCACTGCATAATGCAGGCGATGTCTCCGTTCGATACTCCGGAGAAGCGGTTTCGGCCGGCAACCTCGATCAAACCAAAATCAAGAAAGCAGAGTTTCGCCAAGTCACGCGAGTCATATCTGCTCGAGAGAAACTTGCATTGTGTGCATTGTTCCAGAGCGCTGGAGTTGGTGCGAAGAGCAGCGATGATTTGGAGAGCAAATCAAGAGACTTCATCGATGCGATGCTTGGCCTCGCATCGCACGCGGGCGGCGAAGCACCGCTTCCTCCATCGCCAGATACCCAGAGCATTCTCGACCTGCGCAATCATGCGGGTAACGAACGGCTGGGCAAATTGCTGGAGCAGGAATCCGAGCTTAAGACACTCGCGAAGCAGTGGCGAGAACTTGGCGAACTTGCTGAGAAGCGTCTTCCGAATTGGAAAATCCTGGATCGCATGCTTCGTCACGCATCCGATCTACCTGGCGTGGAGGAGATCCGATCTTCAGCCGATGGTGTTCGAACCAATCGTCTATTGCTCGACACTTCCGACCACGTGTCGGGACTCGTCAAGAAATGTGCAGAGCTGCTGCGAGCTTCCGTCACAACGGCCTATGCGACCCTGAAGAGCACTCATGACCAACAGATGTCGCTGCTGACCAAGTCAGACGTCTGGACCAAACTGACAGCAGATCAGCAGTCAAGTGTTCTCAGCTCCAACGGAATCACCGATGTTGCGGCGATTAAGGTTGGAACCGATGACGAGCTATTGCGAACTCTGGATTCAACTCCGTTGTCTTCGTGGGGAGATAAATCGGCTGCCATTCCTGGTCGGTTCTCGGCTGCGTTAGCTCAAGCTGGAAAATTGCTCGAGCCTAAGTTGCAGCAAGTTCGACTGACGAGCGGCACACTCAAAACACCAGAAGATGTGAAGCAGTGGCTGAGTGAAAAGGAAAACGAGCTGCTGGAGAAGCTCAAAGCAGGTCCAGTCATCGTTTCCTAATTCCCACCAGCTTCGCATCGTATTGAAAAATCAAATCCCATGGCTGCACTGAAATCCGAACTCCGTAAAGATCTGGAACGAGTCATTGTCAAGGCTCGCAATCTGGTTGTCGCCGATGTGACTGACCGTTTGAAGGAGCTGAACGTCCACGAAGGGAAACGTGGAGCATTATCTGACACACAGGCGAAACTGCGTGTTCGTTTGCGAGCGCACGGCAAACAAATTGGCGATGTTCGCAATTCCCAGTCCGAGGCACAGCAGATCGATCGACTCGTACAAGAGTGTGCCTACGAACAATGGCATCGAATGATCTTCGTCCGATTCTTGGCTGAAAACGACTTCCTTACCGATCTCGAGTACGGCCAATCGGTATCGATGGAAGCGCTGGTTGAGATCGCCGAAGAATCCAAGATTGATCCGTGGGTGCTTGGTGGACAGTTCGCTTCGGCAGCACTGCCCGCAATCTTCAGAAAAGACGACCCGTTATTGGAGGTCAAGCTTTCGCAAGAAACGCAGCGCGATCTAAATGGCCTACTAGGCTCGTTACCACCAGAAGTATTCACAGCGGATGATTCGCTCGGCTGGGTCTATCAGTTTTGGCAGAGCGAAGAGAAGGATCGCGTCAACGCATCGGGCGACAAGATCGATGGGCGGTCGATACCTGCCGTCACGCAGCTCTTCACCGAACACTACATGGTGCTGTTCCTGTTGCATAACACGCTAGGTGCTTGGCATGCTGGGAAGGTTCTTGCACAGAACCCGTCATTAGCACTCAATGCCAAAGACGAGGCAGAACTTCGTCGGTCGGTCGCTCTGGAATCCGCTGGTGGATACGAGTTTGAGTATCTTCGATTTGTTCGTGAGAGCGAAGCGGATGAAGGCGCTGAACCAGGCCCGTGGCGTCCGATGGGCGGAGCGTATGAAGGTTGGCCAAGGACTGCAGCGGAGCTCAAGGTACTTGATCCGTCTTGTGGTAGCGGTCACTTCTTAGTCGCCGCACTCGAACTACTCGTCCGCTTGCGAATGCATGAAGAGCGACTACCAGTCGAGGCAGCCGTTGAATTGGTACTACGCGACAACCTCTTCGGCCTCGAAATCGATCCTCGCTGTACTCAAATCGCCGCGTTCAATGTCGCGATGGCCGTGTGGAAGCTTACCGGCCCTAGACCGCTTCCACCGATGCGCAACATTGCGTGCTCCGGTATTCCGCTCGGAAACAGCCGTGATGAATGGATGAAGTCGCTGAAGGTTGCTTTGCCCAACTCGGAACTTGGCTTCCAATGGGGGCAGCTCTACGACATGTTTTCCAAGGCAGATACACTTGGAAGTCTAATTAATCCTCAGCGTTTCTTCGGCTCGGGTTTAATTACGGATGAACAGCTGGCGCAGATTTCTGGTGCACTCGCAACAGTCATCGTTGCTGATCGTAACGCGACGGTCGAACAACAGGAACTTGCGGCTGCCGCACAAGGTTTGACGCGTGCTACGGAATTGCTTTCAGGTCGCTACGCGTTAGTGATTACCAATGTTCCTTATCTCGGACGCGGGAAGCAAAATGATGAACTTAAGAAGTATCTCGACACTCAGTACTCGCTAGGCAAAGCGGATCTTGCTACGGCTTTCGTGCTGCGCTGTCTTGATTTTTGTGCAGCAGGCGGTTCGACGGGGCTAGTGACGCCGCAGAACTGGTTGTTCCTACCTGGATATAAAACGCTTCGCGAAACACTTTTGGCGAATCAAACATGGGATTTGGTGACTCGACTTGGTCCGAATGCGTTTCGCGATATGAATTTCTGGGCTTCAACCACCGCCTTAACTATTCTTAGTCGAATTAGTCCCCGTCCATTCCAGAACTTATACGTGACGGATGTGTCTTCGGACAAAAACCAGGATATGAAAGCTTCGATGCTGCGCGGGGATTCCCCCTGGGAATCGAGTGTGACTAGCCAAACCAAACAGCTCGAAAATCCTGACTCGCGTATCTCACTAAAAACAATCGGCGCGGTGTCACTTTTAAGCGAGTTCGCTGAAGCTCCCCAAGGCATCAAAACAGGGGATGATAGTCGTTTTCGGATTCAGATTTGGGAACTTGCCCACCTAACTGAACGATGGCGTGTCATGCAGGGCACGACTTCGGTTTCTCAAGTTTACGCGGGATTGGATTCGGTCATCGACTGGTCTACCAGTGGAAGGGATTTTTCGCGTTTGCAAGGAATGTCTGGCTGGGGAAAGCCAGGTGTCGTTTTAAAATTGATGGGCCAGATTCAATCGTCGCTTCATGTCGGAGCGGTATTCGACAGTAACGTTACGATCGTAGTGCCAAAAAATAAGGAAGATCTTTCCGCAATATGGGCTTATTGTTCGTCAACAGAATACGCAGAAGAGCTCAACGCGGCGGAACAGGCTGCAAAAATCAATAATGCAACGGCAACGAAGGTCCCGTTCGATCGAGACTTTTGGCGCAAACAATCAAAAGCCAGCAAGTTTGATCCAATTCCCGAACCCGAAAGCGACGATCCCACGCAATGGCTATTTCATGGACGCCCCGAACATTCAACTGCACCGTTACAAGTCGCTGTTGCTAGGTTGCTTGGCTATCGTTGGCCTGCTGAGCTCGACGGTGATATGAGGCTAAGTAAGCGAGCACGCGACCTTGTTGGCAGCTGCAGTAGCCTAGATGAGTTTATCGACGATGATGGCATTGTCTGTATTCCTTCCGTTCGAGGCGAAGATCCCGCATCAGACCGATTACTTCGTTTACTGCATGCGGCTGGGGTGAATCACAGCGAGAATTTGGAGATTTGGCTACGTGATAGGTTCTTCCAAGAGCACAGCGAACTTTTCCATCAACGCCCTTTCATCTGGCACATTTGGGATGGCAAGAAAGACGGCTTCGCAGCTCTAGTGAACTACCACAAGCTCGCCGGCCCACAGGGAAAGAAGCTTCTAGAGAACCTCACCTACAGCTATCTCGGTGACTGGATCACTCGACAAGAAGCAGCAGTGAAGAACAATGAGTCGGGTGCCGACGATCGCCTGTTGGCTGCGAAGGAACTTCAAGAGCAACTCGAAGCCATCCTTCACGGCGAGCCGCCGTACGACGTCTTCGTACGTTGGAAGCCGCTGCACGAGCAGCCGATCGGATGGCTTCCTGACATCAACGACGGCGTCCGAATGAACATCCGCCCCTTCATGCTGGCGGAACTTTCTCGAGGTAGACGTGGCGCAGGAGTTTTGCGTTTTCCTCCAAAGATTAAGTGGACCAAGGATCGCGGAAAGGAAACCAAACGCCCACCCGAAGACTACCCGTGGTTCTGGGGCTGGGACGAAAAGAAAGATGATCCCACCGACTTCGCCGGCGGCGACACTTTCACCGGCGACCGCTGGAACGACCTGCATTACACCAATGCGTTCAAACAGAAAGCCCGAGACCATAACTCGGCAAAGATCGCGGAGGCCGCTAAATGAGCGCACTGAAATCCGATCTCCGCAGAGATCTTGAACGAGTAATTATCAAGGCTCGCAATTTGGTTGTCGCTGATGTGACTGACCGTTTGAAGCAGCTAAACGTTCACGAAGGTAAACGTGGAGCGTTGAGTGAGGCCCAAGCGAAATTGCGTGTTCGCCTGCGGGCGCACGGAAAACAGATTGGTGACGTTCGCAACTCCCAGTCCGAGACGCAGCAAATCGATCGACTGGTTCAAGAGTGCGCCTACGAACAATGGCATCGAATGATCTTCGTGCGGTTTTTGGCTGAAAACGACTTCCTTATCGATCCCGAGTACGGTCAGGCGGTGTCGATGGAAGCTCTGGTTGAGATTGCCGAAGAAGCAAAGGTCGATCCTTGGGTACTCGGTGGTCAGTTCGCTTCGGCAGCACTACCAGCCATCTTCAGAAAAGACCACCCGTTATTGGAGGTCAGGCTTTCTACAGAAGCGCAGCGAGAACTGAATGACCTTCTGGGCTCTTTACCATCGGTAGTATTCACAGCGGATGATTCGCTTGGCTGGGTCTATCAGTTTTGGCAGAGCGAAGAAAAGGATCGCGTCAATGCGTCGGGCGACAAGATCGATGGGCGGTCCATTCCAGCGGTTACACAGCTTTTCACTGAACACTACATGGTGTTGTTCCTGCTGCACAACACTTTGGGTGCCTGGCACGCCGGAAAGGTTCTTGCACAGAACCCATCATTGGCAATCAATGCCAAAGACGAGGCAGAACTCCGTCGCGCAGTCGCTCTTGAAACCGCCTGTGGATACGAGTTTGAGTATCTTCGATTTGTTCGTGAGAGCGAAGCGGATGAAGACGCCAAACCAGGCCCGTGGCGTCCGATGGGTGGCATGTACGAAGGTTGGCCAAAGACAGCTGCCAAACTCACGGTGCTCGATCCCTCTTGCGGGAGCGGACACTTCTTGGTCGCCGCGTTCGAATTACTCGTCCGCTTGCGAATGCATGAAGAGGGGCTATCAGTCGATGCGGCCGTTGAAGCTGTGCTACGCGATAACCTCTTCGGCCTTGAGATCGACCCTCGCTGTACGCAAATCGCCGCATTCAATGTTGCAATGGTCGTTTGGAAGCTTACAGGTCCAAAGCAGCTTCCACCGATGCGAAATATAGCATGCTCGGGTATTCCGCTTGGTAACAGCCGCGACGAGTGGATGAAGTCGCTTAAAGTTGCGTTGCCTAAGTCGGAACTTGCGTTTCAGTGGGGACAGCTTTACGACATGTTCTCCAAGGCTGACACACTTGGAAGTTTGATCAACCCTCAACGGTTCTTTGGTTCTGGGCTGATGACCGACGATCAGTTGGAGCAGATATCTGAAGCCCTATCGACGATTATTGTTGACGATCGAAACGCGACGGATGAGCAGCAAGAGCTCGCTGCTGCCGCTCAAGGTCTGACGCGTGCGACGGAATTACTTGCCGGTCACTACACACTCATAATTACCAATGTCCCCTATCTCGGTAGAGGAAAGCAGGACGATCACCTCAAAAAGTACCTCGACACTCAGTACGCATTAGGCAAAGCCGATCTTGCAACGGCTTTTGTTTTGCGTTGTTTGGAGTTCTGTTCTAAAGGTGGATCGACCGCGCTAGTAACGCCGCAGAATTGGTTGTTCTTGACAACCTACAAGAAATTGCGTGAAACGATTCTTGAACGAAGGCAATGGAACTTTGTTGCTAGGTTGGGTGCCGGTGCTTTTGAAACGATTGGTGGCGAGGTAGTAAATGTCGCTCTCCTTGGGTTAACAGCAATCGCCCCCGATGACCAGCAGCAGATGACTGGCATTGATGTTTCAGGCGAAAAAACAGCGGAACGAAAGGCGGCCCAACTCGTCGGCAATTTACCTGATGCCATAGTCGTGATTCCTCAGTCACAACAACTGAGAAATCCGGATGCGAGAATTACGATGGGAGCTGATCTTACTGGCGACTTGATGATTAAATGTGTCTCTAGTATTGAAGGTTTGAGCACGGGAGACAGTGACCGATTTATCCTAAAGTTTTGGGAAGTTTCGATTGATGGCATCCATTGGGCTCCCTACATCCAGAACGTTGACAGTACATGCTTGTTTGGTGGAAGAACAGATGTTTTGAGATGGGAAGGCGCAAAGGGATCTCTTCATGCGAGCCCTAGCGCTCACAATTTCCCGAGTAAAGTTATGAACGGCCGTGAAATACTAGGGCGAGACGGTGTTCGAATTACACAAATGGGACAGAAGAGTTGCACGCTCTATCTTGGAGAGCTATTCGGCAAGAGTGCGGCAACAGTTGTTCCGCACCGCCACGAAGACTTGCCTGCGATTTGGTGCTTTTGCACATCGGAGGGATACAGAGATCTGGTTTCACAAGTTGACGCAAAATTGAATGTTACTAATGCTTCACTCGCAAAAGTTCCATTTGACCTAAAGCACTGGCAAAAAGTCGCTGCGGAAAAATACCCGAGCGGACTTCCAGATCCCGAAAGCAATGATCCAACTCAATGGCTTTTTCACGGACGGCCAGAACATTCAAATGCACCATTACAGGTCGCCGTGGCTAGGTTACTCGGCTATCGGTGGCCCGCTGAGCTAGACAGTGAAATGCGACTCAGCCAGCGATCGCGAGAGTTGGTCGATCGCTGTAGTGAACTTGACGAACTCGTCGACGATGACGGCGTCGTTTGCATACCGTCAGTTCGCGGCGAAGATCCCGCATCGGACCGTTTGCTTCGTTTGCTGCACGCGACCGGAGTGAATCACGGCGAGAATCTCGAGATATGGCTACGCGACAAATTCTTTCAAGAGCATTGTGAACTATTTCATCAACGGCCTTTCATCTGGCACATATGGGATGGCAAGAAGGACGGCTTTGCCGCGCTTGTCAATTATCACAAGCTCGCCGGGCCGCATGGGAAGAAGCTGCTTGAGAGCCTCGCCTACAGCTATCTCGGCGATTGGATAACTCGCCAAGAAGCAGCGGTGAAGAACAACGAATCGGGTGCGGACGATCGCTTGCTGGCCGCAAAGGAACTTCAAGAGAAACTCGAAGCCATTGTGCACGGCGAGCCGCCCTACGACATCTTTGTTCGATGGAAGCCGCTGCACGAACAGCCCATCGGCTGGACCCCCGATATCAACGACGGCGTTCGTATAAACATCCGGCCCTTCATGTTGGCCGAACTTTCTCGTGGGCGTAAGGGAGCCGGCGTCTTACGCTTCCCACCAAAGGTCAAGTGGACCAAGGATCGCGGCAAGGAACCCAAACGCCCACCGGAAGACTTTCCTTGGTTCTGGAGCTGGGACGAAAAGAAGGATGATCCCACCGACTTCGCCGGCGGCGATACCTTCACCGGCGAACGGTGGAACGACTTGCACTACACCAACGCGTTCAAACAGAAAGCCTGCGAAGCTGCTAAGAAACGCGAGGTGGAGTCATGAGTAATCTCGATATTCTCGATCAGCGAGTAGAAGCGGCTTACAATCAGTATTCAACTCAGATCGCAGAGCTTCTCGACCTGAAACTTCCAAATGACATGGTGAAGATTCGGTCGATTTGCTTTGTATTCGTCGTAGCTCAGACCCTTCTCGATCTTACCGACGAACAGGCACTTGAAAGCCTGACGGATGGCTTCAGCGATTTCAGGATCGATGCTATACACCCTTCTCAGGTTATTGATGGGAAGTTCACCGTCACAATCTTCCAAGCGAAGTATGTCCACGATCTGACGAAGCCATTAACCAATTTCAAAGAAACGGATATTGCAGGCGTCTTACCCGCTGTACGACACATTCGTAACCCGGCCTCAGTCATACCTGTGAACGACCGTCTGGCACCAAAAATACAAGAAATACAGACTCAAATAGCGGCAGGGGATATCCCTTTTGTACGAGTTGTGATTTGCAATAACGGATTGAGCTGGAAAGAAGATGCGCAAGCGCTGATTGACGCAGAGTCGTACGACGATCAGGTAACGTTCGAACACGTAAACCATGATTCGATCTGCGGACTAATTCAAGCACAAGAACCTATCGACGCGAAATTGGCAACCAAGGGGAAATGGATCGAAGAACCTCAAGGTGACAAGAAGGTGTTTATTGGAAAAGTCCCAGTACGGGAGATTGAATTCCTGTTCAATCAGTATGGCGATCGACTTCTCAACACCAACATTCGCAAATACCTGGGCATTCAAAAGAACAGCGTAAATGCGGCGATTAAAGAGACGCTTCTCGATGACGCTCAACGGGCATGCTTCTATCTATTTAATAACGGAGTGACCATCTCTTGCAACAGTCTTGAATTTCCTCGGGGAATGCCGCAAGACGTTGTACTTACAATCAAAGGAATACAGATTCTGAACGGCGGTCAAACGTGTCGCACAATCCAGTCGACGTTGAGCGAATTGGCAGCTAGCGGTCTATCGCTAGAAGACGCCTACGTGCTTGTTCGAATTTACGTGCTACCCAAGGATTCTGAAGATCTGGTAGCGAAGATTACCCTAGCCACAAACAGCCAGAATCCTGTCGATCTCCGCGATCTGCGATCGAATGAGCAACGCCAAAAAACGCTTGAGTATGGCTTATCCAAGCTCGGCTACACATATCATCGATTCCGCAGCGATGCTTCTGCAAGATCAGTTAATGCAATAAGTAGTGCGAAGGCTGCCGAAAGCGTTCTTGCGGTTTGGCGAAAGCACCCATTCCAAGCAAAGTTCCACGGAAAAAAACATTTTGGAGATCTATACAACTCGATCTTCACAGAGTCACTGAATGGCGCGCAGGTTGTTCTGGCCCACAAGATACTCAAGTTCGCTGAGAAGAAACGCCGCACACCACCTCCAGGAACACCAGTCTTCATTGCCTACGGATCGTACTACGTAGCTATGCTTATGGGCAAGTATCTTCTTGAGAGCAATTCGATAAACCTCAATCAACTCAACCACTCCACGTTTGCAAAAGTCGATACCGATTGGGAGAAGAACGATGAGAAATATTTTGATAAGGCCATAAAGAAGATTGGCGATGCCCTGATTGCTCAATACGGCGACAGAGTTTTGACGCCTCGCGAACTTGCTGAATCATTTCGCGGAAGTGCGTTGAAAGGGAGGGTGTTGTCGTGATGCTGGTCCAAACGCCAATCTACCTGATCACAGGAGGAGCCGAATGACACTTCTCGATTCAGTCATCAAAGGCTTAGACGCCTCCACTCGTTGCGCTAATAGTGAAGTTGCTCCTACCGCAGTGCTGTGGACCGATGCGAAGAGCGAGTGGTTGCCACTACTGGAACAGTTGAAAGCCCGCTTGCCACAATTGTTGGTTCTGGGCGAGTACGCGCCGGATACTCGTACTGGACCAGCGATCTGGCTGAAGTGCGCGATGCAGGGCGTGTTGCCGGAGGTTGGCTTTCCAAAAGGCAAGACACCGATCCTGTATTTGCCTGGCGTTAGTCGACAGGAACTACGCGCTGGAACGCAATGCCCCTGGGAACTGCAGCCTTTGGTAGAACTGCTGTACCGAGGAACGGTCTGGGCGCAGAAGAACGGACGCGACTGGACTGTCGAGGCGATGCTGGTCTCCAAAGAGAGCCCGGCATTGGGCTTGGATGTGTCGGGGACTGCGAACACGAAACTGTCGATGATGGCGTCGCTAGCGGTTCTGGCGATCACGCCAGTATCAAAGCTGGAAGGACGAAGACTGGAGGCAGAGGACTTTGATCGACTGATGATCGGCGATCACCCTCGCGACTTGCTGCGCTGGATGAGCAATCCACAAGAAGTACGAGCCGAGATGGACGAGGGTAAGTGGCACGCGTTCTGTAATCGCTGTCGTGACGAGTACGGCTTTGATCCCAACACCGATGGCGAGATCGTGGCTGGCGAGAAGCTGGGGCTGCAGGAGACGAGTAGCTGGGAGACGTTGTGGTCTCGGTTCCGAGAGGCTCCGGAAACCTACAGCGGTGTTTCTTCGACATTGCGGAAGGCGAAGCCGCAGTCGAAGTTGCGGTTCGAGCGCGAGTATTGGCCGGATGAGAATGAGCTAGATGAAGACGCTCTGCGAAAGGCATTACTTGAACTTGCTACGGTCGATCAAGGAAGTGCTAGAACTGAAATCGCCAAGCTGGAACAGCATCATGGAGTGAGACGCAGTTGGGTGTGGGCAAAGCTGGGGCAAGCGCCGATGGCGTGTGCGCTGGAGTTCTTGATTGGACTAGCCAATCGGACGGCATCCCATCTCGGCGGCGACTCAATTGCTGATTTGGAAAAGCAGTATGTCCAAGGTGGTTATCTCGCTGACGACTTTGCTTTGAAGGCGCTGGCGTCGGTAAAGACGAAAGCGGATTGCGATGCGATCGAAGCGGCTGTGCGTGCGTTGTACCTGCCGTGGTTGGAACATGCCGCGGAACGTTTCCAGGACTGCGTTCAGAAAGAGTCTTGGCCCAACAGGGCGTCTAGCAACCGACCACCGACGGTTAAGGCCGAGGTTGGGACTTGCCTGCTGTTCGCCGATGGCCTGCGTTACGACCTGGCAGTGCGTTTGACCGAGTTGTTACGCGAGCGTGGTTACACGACGGATGAGAACCGGCGATGGGCGGCGCTGCCTTCCGTAACGGCTACTGCAAAGCCTGCTGTCTCTCCGATCGCTGAGAAGCTGGAGGGACGCGGACTGCCTGATTCGTTTACGCCAGAGATCGTTGATGCGGGCGAGAGTAAGCCGCTGACACATGCACGTTTGCAATCCCTGCTCAAGACAGAGGGTTACCAGATCATCTCAGCTAGTGAGGTTGGCGACCCAGCGAAGCCGAAAGCACGTGGCTGGGTAGAAACGGGTGAGATCGACAAGCGTGGTCATGATTTGCAGATCAAGCTCGCTTCATTGGTTGCGGGCCAGGTGGAAGCGCTGGCAGATCGCATCGTCGAGTTGCTCGACGCGGGCTGGCGCAAGGTTCGAGTGGTCACCGATCACGGTTGGCTGCTGATGCCTGGTGGCTTGCCTAAGCAAGAGTTGCCATCGTTCTTGACCGAAGCCAAGTGGTCGAGATGTGCAACGATCAAAGGCGAATCAAAACCGGATGTCGATCGGCATTCCTGGTATTGGAATCCACAGGCCGAGTTTGCCAGCGCTTCGGGGATCAAATGTTTTTCAGCAGGGCATTGTTATCAACATGGCGGAGTGAGTCTGCAGGAGTGCTTGGTGGCTGACATCTTGGTTTCGCCCGATGTTCAGGTAACTGCTCAGTCGGCGAACATTGCCAAGGTTGATTGGAAGGGACTGAAGTGTCGCATCACTGTCGAGCCAGTTGTTTCTGGATTACAGGTTGACTTAAGAAAAAAGCCAAACGATCCGACAACTTCGATCACCAGCGGCGGGAAGGCCCTTGACGGAAATGGAACGGTCACGCTGTTTGTTGAGGATGAAGATCTTGAGGGCTCTGTGGTAGCTGCGGTCGTATGCAGCGAAGCCGGCCAAGTACTTGCAAAACAAAGCACCACGGTTGGTGGTGAATAGGAATAAATGATGATTACATCGAACCTCCAAATGGACGATCTAGACCGAAAGTCAGCTTCGGTCTTCGACGGGTACCTGGTCCGAAAGGACTTGGTTCGCAAATATGCGAGACAATATCCGATCCCAACTTATGTGGTTGAGTTTCTTCTCGGACGATACTGTGCAACGGTCGATGAAGCCGAGATTGCCGAAGGTCTAGAGATTGTCGAGAAGCAGCTTCAAAACCGAACCGTAAAGACTGGCCAGGAAGAAGTTTTCATCAAGCAAGCTCGCGATAAGGGCTCCGTTAAGCTGATCGATATCGTTCGCGCAAAACTCGACACCAGGACAGATACTTACTCTGCCGAGATCCCGAGCCTGGCCATTAAGGAAGCGGCGATCGAAGATAGCTTGGTCGATGATCACGAACGCATGTTGACCGATGGTTTTTATGCGGAGATCACGCTCGAGTACGACTCGGTCATCGCGCAGGAGAAGAACGGTAAGCCGTTTCGTATTTCCAGCCTGCGTCCGATTCAGATGTCAAAGTCGGACATTCTGGATGTGTTGCGACGCGGACGTGCAGAGTACTCGACTTCGGAATGGATCGACTTCCTGGTTCGATCGATTGGCTTGGAACCGACAGAGCTTTCCGAACGTGCGAAATATGTCGTGCTGCTGCGAATCGTTCCCTTTGTGGAACGCAATTACAACATGGTCGAGCTTGGCCCACGCGGAACAGGCAAGAGCCACTTGTTCCAGCAGATTTCTCCTTACTCGCACTTGATTTCCGGTGGTAAGGCGACTGTCGCGAAGATGTTCGTGAACAATTCCAACGGTCAACGCGGGTTGGTATGCCAATACGACGTGGTGTGCTTCGACGAAGTATCTGGCGTCTCCTTCGACCAGAAGGATGGTGTCAACATTATGAAAGGATACATGGCATCGGGTGAATTCAGCCGAGGTAAAGAGAGTATCCGGGCCGAGGGCGGCATCGTGATGGTCGGAAATTTCGATGTCGATGTCGAGCAACAGCAAAGGATCGGTCACCTGCTGAGTCCGCTGCCTCCTGAGATGCGAGATGACACCGCATTTCATGATCGTATTCACGCGTACGTGCCGGGCTGGGACTTTCCGAAGCTCAATCCTAACCAGCATCTCACGAATCACTTTGGCTTGGTAAGCGACTTCCTGAGTGAGTGCTGGACGAATCTCCGGATGTCGAGCCGAGTGTCGACGCTTCAGAATCGCGTGTTCTTTGGTGGCGCGCTCAGCGGCCGCGATATCGAAGCTTGTAACAAGACGATCAGCGGTTTGATTAAGCTGCTCTACCCCGACCCAGGGATGGAAATCCCCGACGACGAGTTGGAGCGTATCGTTCGGATTGCACTCGAGTCGCGCCGGCGAGTGAAAGAGCAACAGAAGAAGTGTCTCAAGAGCGAGTTCCGCAATACGCACTTTAGCTTCACGATGGGCGTCGACGGCGTGGAACAATTCGTTTCAACACCCGAGTTGCACAGCGATGCCGCGATCGACGGCGATCCACTTCCTCCAGGCCAGGTGTGGGCAATCAGCCCCGGTTCCGGCGAAGCGGGCCCCGGGCTCTATCGCTTGGAAGTTACATCGGGGCCGGGAGGCGGCGTTCGAATCCTCAACACGCCAACGCCCCCATCCTTCCGCGAGAGCGTAAAGATCGGCGAACAGAACCTCTACACTCAAAGCAAGGCACTGGTTGGTGATCGCGACCCTCGATCCCACGAGTTCTCGATCCAGATGCGAGCGATGGACAATGACCACAGTGGGACAGGACTTGGCTTGCCTGTACTGGTGGCCCTATCGAGTTCGCTCCTCGAGCGCAGTACCAAGGGTGGCATGATCATCGTCGGATCGCTGAACCTAGGCGGGTCTATCGAGATGATTCCCAACCCAGTAGCCATCGCCGAGGTCGCCATCGAAAAGCAAGCCACCACACTCCTCATGCCCGTCGCCGCACGTCGTCTTCTAAATGACCTTCCTGACGAACTTTGGACCAAGATCAGCATCGAGTTCTACAAGGATGCACAAGATGCGTTCTTCAAGTGCTTGATGGATTAATTCGTATAAAGGTCGGCTGAAGATGAAATGTGATTACTCGTTACTCGTAAGCTTTACTAAGCATGGTGTATGGTGGCTTCCCAGTCGGCCTGAAGATCGAGTTCGGGGGGATCTAGTCTTCGATGGAGATCATACAAGGTTAAAGCTATATGGAGCATTTCAAGGCACGGAAACGGTTTTTGTATATCGCGACGAAGAGATCATTCTTGGATCGTGCAGCGATGAGGATGTGACGCTTCTCAACTGCGGGCTCGGAGAACGTTGGGATGTGATGAAAGACTCGATCACTTCAACCTGGAGGTGCCAGTTCGCGCTGATCGGTCTTCATGCTTTTGGTGGCCTTGACCATGCCTTCACCCAAGCTGAAGTTCGCTTCACGGGCCTTGAGCATTGGATTGCTGACAATCCATTCGAAAATCGTTTTCCATCTGACCCAAATGATCGGCTTTGTACATTTCGTATCGAGCATCACCACGAATGTCCCCGTGATTTTGATGTGCCAGCAATCAACGCAAGTATTGGCTTAGCAGCATCCTGTGAACAGAAAGGTGCTGGCTACAAGATTTCGCTAGAACATCGGGCTAACGTCAGAATCAGTCCGGATCAGCAACGCGATCTCATGTGGTTCATAGAAACCCAATACCAGTTTCAGCGAATGCTCTCGTTTTTTGCAGATGCCAGCGTCCAAACATTGACACTTCGATTGTTCAGCAAGGGCGATTCGCATTTTGATGTTCCCAACGGCTGCTTAATCTGGCCAGCCACGCAGCGCAAGGACAATTCGGATCGACTCAGTCGAGGGATGCTCATCCACTTTTCTGATATCGCTTCGCGATTTGGGGAGGTACTCAACATTTGGTACGCAAATGCCGAACGCCTTAAGCATGTTTACAACCAGTTTTTTGCTGCCAAACAGAACGACATCATTTACGCAGACCAGGAGTTTTTACAGTTGGCCCAGGCGCTCGAGGTATTCAGTCGAGTAGCTTTTGATAGTAAATATGTCGCTGAAGATGAGTACAAAACAATTGCTGATGCATTAGTGGCAGCAATCCCGGTAACCGATCCCGACTTGAAAGAAAGCTTGAAGTCGAGAATTCGATTCGGGAATGAATTTTCCCTTCGCAAGAGAATCAGCTCAATCTTAAAGAATTTTGAGCCCGAGACGGTTGGTCTCATCACCAAAAACGTAAAGGCATTTGTCGGCAAGATAGTAGATACTCGCAACTTTTTTGTGCATCTGGACGAGACCTCTTGCGGCAATGCGATTAAGGACGACGAGCTTTATCCGGCCATAGATAAGCTGAGATTACTGCTCATGATACTGCTGATGCTTGAACTCAAGTTTTCTGAGAAAGAGACACGTGATATTGTGTCGAGATCCATTGTTTTCGAACGAGGCGAGTAACCGCGTGTTCACTTGGAAACCCACCTGCTGCGAGATTGCGGATAAACTGCCACAGTTCGAATTGACGAGTAGCGAGAACGTGCAGGTGATGACGGAACATCATCGGCGCGTGCTCAAGGTGTCATCTATTGCCGACGAATGTCCTAAAGGGACCTAGCCTCTCGTGGGTGAGATTGACCCATTCTCCTTCCTCGCCATATTCAACCTACGCGTAATCGATGAGATTCGAATTACGATTTTGAACGCGCCGTCCGCATACTCGTAGCCATCGTCGCCAGAGGCCTCATCCATCCAGTTCGGAGGTTGTTGTGGCGTGCAGCAGGGCGTGCGTCGATACGTATCGCTGACCCATCGTGAAGGCTGTTGGCTTTCCACTCTTCGATCGCTTGTCGTTCGCAATCGGCTTGTCCAGTTTCAATGTCTCGGGGGAATCCGGAGCCGACAGCATCATCACCTTATACGAATTCCCCTCGATCCGCTTGCCAGTCGACACCAAATGATCGACTAGTTTGCCGAGCGATCCTTTGTGGGCACCAGTTCGCATCTGCACTTCGTCGTGAATCGCCATGATCTTCGGTACCAGTGGGTAGATCGTCCCCTTCGAATAGAACCCCATCCGCGCGA
>Ga0315902_10004146_pt1 | contig 21174 bp, 20 predicted proteins | sample LakEriMetagenome_9_FD_203523 | JGI IMG/M metagenome (GOLD analysis project Ga0315902, IMG submission 203523) | Freshwater fungal communities from buoy surface, Lake Erie, Ohio, United States - Buoy 12 MA117 | ecosystem: Environmental > Aquatic > Freshwater > Lake > Lake biofilm | place: USA... | reverse complement strand
CCAACGTTGTGCTTATCAAGCAGCTCTAAGGCGTGAGGATCAGGACAGCCATCCTCCACACAGCGATCTAGATCGAATCCAACTAGCCCATCACCGTTCAGCACAATACCGACCCCAGAGCAGCCACCCGCCTTGAAAGCAGCTTTGGCAACGTCAAATGAACTCCAGTGGCTGGGTTCTTTGACATTCGCCATAGAAACTGGGTTACTTGGGCGCAGCGGACGTTTTCTGTTATCGAATAGCACCCACCTCTGAAGATCCGTAAGTTCTGTCGGAAAGAGCTCGAAGTTAGGCTTGAGAAACGAGGACGAGGTCATGATTTTTTACCTCGAACACCAGTTCCATTTGCAAATTGAAAGTATCCAGCTGGATCCTTAGCCCAAGACCGGATATCGCTGACTTTCAGGCGGCCTTGCGAGTCACCAAATTTCTTCGGCGTGGGATACTTTCCAGCCTTGATCGCTCGGTACGTCGTTGCCCGGCTACCGGGCGAGACACTTAGTTTTATCGCCTCGGTAACGGTTATGAAGGCATCGTTTGAGAGTTCATCAAAACAGATTACTCTCGACTTTTTGCGCCTTGATCCACGCTGACTCATGCTGTACCCCCTTGCTGCAACTCATTCCAAAGAGTTTCGGGGGGAAGCGTAATCGGCGGGGCGCGGCTTTTTGATAACTCACTTTTTTTATTTCTTAACCTTTTGATTTAGTTGCTTTTTCCACCAGTCAGGCCTAGTCTTGTTTGGCAGGTCATAGTGAGCCTGGCCCACAAGCCTAGTGATGAGCGGATCCTGCGTAGCTATTTTTTCTGCAATCCACTTCGAAAATTCTTCGACAAAGGCACTCTTGGCTCGCTTGCTGCCTTTTTTTTCTGCTGCAAAAAGTGCTCGCAAAACCACCAGCAGGTCGTCTGTCACCGCAGCCTTGCGAATATTCCCCCTCATCGTTCTTCTGATCTTGACACTACGAAACCAATATCCTCTCTTTACCAATTTCACTAGTTTCTCAAATTGCTCCTCGGAGTTTGGCAATAGCAATCTTGCCAGTCCTCCACCAATTCCTCGCGCAGTCATGTCTATTGCTGCGAGTTGAAGTGAGAGTGACTTATGATCACGCCGACCTGCCTGCTTCCCTGCCCGGCCAACAAGCACGTAATGGTGCAACGGTTCATCCGCTACCATGGTTCGGTCCTAGGGAAGGTGACTGGGTCAGAAAGGCCGCCCAGTCCTCCATCATTGACCTACGCTTCTCGAAAAGATCTCCTCGCCTGTAGGCCGCCTCAACCGCATTGCCAACTGCATGTGCCAGCGCCATTTCAGCTACTTCATTTGGGTAAGCTGTCTCTTCAGCTGTCCAGTTTCGAAAACTCGAACGCATTCCATGAGGTACAGCCTCTACTTGCATTCGGCGCAGCACGGCGGCTAACGACATGTCTGAGAGTACGTTTGCTCGCTTACTGCCCGGGAATAGCAGTCCGCCGGCCTTGAAGCTGGGAAGCGCTTTTAGAAGGACGGTGGCTTGTGTAGACAGCGGTACCCTATGCTCACGCTTGGCTTTCATCCTCTCAGCGGGCACTGTCCAGACCTTTTTGGCGATGTCGATCTCGCTCCACTGCGCACCGCGAACTTCGCCGCTCCTTGCAGCTGTCAGCGTCAAAAACTCCAATGCTCGGGCTGCAGTCCCCTCTCTTGTCTGCAGTTCCTTGAAGAAGGCTGGCATATCCGACACTGGCACCGCTGGGTGGTGTTTGACAGGACTGACCTTCCGTTTTGAGGGGAGCGTGAGTGCTAGGTGGCCCTTCCAGCGAGCCGGGTTTGGCCCTTCGCGAAGCCCTCGAGCCGTTGCGTAGTCCAGGATTGACTCAATCCTGCCCCGCAAACGGCTGGCGGTCTCGCTTTTCTCAACCCAGATCGGCTCAAGAACCCGCAAAACAGTGGCTGCATTAATGTCAGCCGCCACCATGTGACCGCAGACAGGATATGCATAAGTTGACAACGTGCTCGTCCATTGCGCAGCGTGCTTGGCATTCTTCCAACCGGCCTCATGCCGGGCAATGTATTGCTCAGCTACAGCCTTGAACGTGACCGCCTTGGCCTTTTGAGCCGCCAGCTGGGATTTAGCCTGCTTCTTGGTAACTGATGGATCGATCCCGGCAAACAACTGGTCGAGCATTGTTCTAGCCCGGTCTCTGGCTGAGGAAAGGGTTATGGTTGGAAACCCACCCAAACCATATTCACGGCGCTTGCCCCCGACCATGATTCGCAACACCCACGCTCGCGACCCTCTGGGCATGACTTTCAGGCCCAATCCAGTTACGCCACCAACGGCATTCCAGCCAACCCGTCTGATCTTGCTTACCGCAAGTGGAGTAAGTTCTTTCGCGATCTTTGGCATCCGCTATCCGATCCCCCAAAAATAATCGGATTTGATGGTATCAGATGAAGCAAGGTGGGGCTAGTTGAGACGCCTCTTCAGAGGAGAAAAGGCGAAAAAAAAGCGCCTGTCATAGGCGCTAGTGGCGGAAGCGGTGAGATTCGAACTCACGGAGGGCGCAAACCCTCGCCGGTTTTCAAGACCGGTGCCTTAAACCACTCGGCCACGCTTCCTGCACAGCGTGCAATTATACTCAATCGGGCAAGAACATCTGCTGCAGATCATTCAGGAAACGCTGACCCAGCAGGGTGGGCGCGATGCGAAGATGGTCTCGAAGCAAAAGACCTTTGGCCTCCGCTGCATTCAAGGTCGCATCCAACAGGTTGAGTGAGAGCCCCGTGCGCTCCGTGAACAATCGCACCTCAAAGCCCTCTGTCAGCCTCAGCGCATTGAGCATGAACTCGAAGCCCAGCGCCTCCCGGCTGATCTCTGCTTCTTCGGCCACGGCGTTGCCGGCAGTCGCCTGCTGGAGATAACTGGCTGGCTGGCGATATCGCGCCTGCCGGACGATCCGGTGCGGGAAAGACAGCTTGGAGTGTGCACCGGCACCAATACCCAGGTAATCGCCAAACTGCCAGTAGTTCAGGTTGTGACGCGAGCGCTGTCCCGCTGTGGCGTAGGCAGACACTTCGTAGTGCTCATAACCTGCCGCTGCTGTGGTGTCGACAATCATCTGCTGCATCTCGGCGCTGGTATCGTCATCGGGCAAGTCTGGCGGATATTTGGCGAAGACCGTGTTTGGCTCCATGGTCAGGTGGTACAGCGACAGGTGCGATGGCTCGAAACTCATCGCGGTCTGCACATCCTCCTCGGCCTGTTGCAGCGTTTGCTGTGGTAACGCGTACATCAGGTCAAGGTTAAGGTTACTGAAGTTCTCGCGTGCGATCCCGATGGCTCTTCTTGCCTCCTCGCCGTCATGAATGCGACCCAGCGCCTTGAGGTGCGAGTTGTTGAAGCTCTGTATGCCGATCGACAAACGGTTGACTCCGCTGGAGGCAAACGATCGAAATTTATCGGCCTCGAAGGTACCAGGGTTGGCTTCCATGGTGATCTCTGCATCCGCCTCCAGTGGCAGCAGGCTACGCAGATCAGACAGCAAGGTATCCAGCCCCCGGGCAGACAGTAGACTGGGGGTACCGCCACCGATGAACACGCTGACAATCTTGCGTCCCCAGATCAGTGGCAGCGATTGTTCCAGATCTGCACGCAGCGCAGCAAGATACGCTTCCTCAGGCAAGTCGCCGTTGGCCTCGTGCGAGTTGAAGTCGCAGTACGGGCATTTGCGCACACACCAGGGGAAGTGCACATACAGCGACAACGGCGGCAACGCTGTGAGATTCAATAGCCCGGGCTTCAGGTAGTTGTCCGCCACGCGAGCGGGAATGGCTTGCAATGGCGCGGGATGAATCGGGATCATCAGCAGCGCCTAAGACAGTTTCGCCATCAGCGCCCGAAGCGCTTGCCCGCGGTGCGAGAGCTCATTCTTTTGTTCGGCGGAGAGTTCGGCAGCGGTCTTGCCCAGCGCAGGCAACAAAAAATGCGGGTCATAGCCAAAGCCGCCCTCGCCGCGCGGCTTGGCGATCAGCTCGCCCTGCCAGCGCCCCTCGGCAATCACTGGCTGTGGATCCTCGGCATGCCTGACAAACACCAGCACGCAGTAGTAGTGCGCCGATTTGTCAGTGTGTGATGACAGGGCCTGCACCAGCTTGACATTATTTGCATCATCGGATCTGGGCTCACCCGCGTAGCGCGCGGATTGCACGCCCGGCGCGCCGCCGAGTGCGGGCACGCAAATGCCTGAATCATCAGCCAGCGCGGGCAAACCGCTGGCCCGCGATGCATGTCTTGCCTTGGCCAGCGCATTTTCAATGAAGGTGGGATGCGGCTCTTCGGCCTCACCGATACCTAGTTCGGACTGAGTGCGCACACGGTAACCGAGCGGCCCCAGCAACCGAGAAAACTCTGCCAGTTTGCCCGGGTTGTTCGACGCAATGACCAGGTCGCGACTCATGATGCTGCGTTATCCATCGTGCTGAGTCATCCGTTACGCGGCGAGACCGAGTGCCTGTTTCTGTAAACGGATCAGCTCACGAATGCCGGCGTCGGCAAGATCCACCAGTTGGTTCATCGTTGCGCGGTCGAAGGCATCACCTTCGGCAGTGCCCTGCAGCTCGATGAAGTGTCCGGCATCGTTCATCACGACGTTCATGTCGGTATCGCAGCCTGAATCTTCGACATAGTCCAGATCCAGCACGGGTGTTCCCTGATATACCCCCACCGAGATCGCCGCCACAAAATGGCGCAGGGGGATAGCCGGTAAGGCGCCGGCCGCGACCAGTTTGCTGAAAGCATCATAGGCGGCCACCATCGCACCGGTGATGGATGCGGTGCGAGTTCCGCCGTCAGCCTGCAGCACATCGCAATCAAGTTGCAGGGTGCGCTCGCCAAACGCGTGCAGATCGAATGCGGCGCGCAGCGATCGGCCGATCAGCCGCTGAATTTCTTGCGTGCGTCCGGACTGTTTGCCCCTCGCCGCCTCGCGGTCCATGCGCGTGTGGGTCGAGCGAGGCAGCATGCCGTACTCTGCCGTCATCCAGCCCTTGCCCTGACCTTTGAGAAAAGAAGGCACTTTTTCATCGATGCTGGCGGTGCACAGCACCCGGGTGTCGCCGAATTCAATCAGCACAGAGCCTTCGGCATGACGAGTGTAATGGCGGGTGATGCGGACCTCGCGCAGTGCGCCGGGCACTCGGCCACTGGGGCGTCCTTGATGAGAATTCGACACGTTGTCCTCGGAAGTGATTTTGGTTGTATTGGTTATATTGGTTGTATTGCTTGAATCGACTGGCGCCGCCCTGCGGCGCGTGTCCGCACAACTTTCATCCCTGCGGCATCCGTCTAGTCGAGGCGCATGCGGGCAAGCGCACGCTCGATCTCTGCCAGCGCGCCCTCACTGCCACTGCCTGTCGCACCGGGCGATGCGCTCTGAATGCTGGTGATGACGCGATCGTGCGGCATGCCATCCGTGAGCAGCGAACTGTCGCTGGCATGCGCTCCTGGGTCGCCGGAATCCAGCCAAGTGAATGCAAGCACAGTGACATTATCGCCGGTTTTTCCTCCGGTGATCACGGCGCTGGAGACCATCTCCGGTACCGCTTGCTCGAGCGGGCTGACGGACAGCCGATAAGCAAGCTGATGCTCGGGAATACTGTTCCACAAACCGTCTGAGCACAGCAGCAACTGATCACCCGCCCTGAGTGGCACGGCGCCCGACCGGTCGATGCCTGGCAAGGTCGGCGCGCCTAAACAGTTGTAGAGCTTGTTGCGGTCGGGATGACGTGCGCTCTCATAAGGCGGCAATCGTCCTGTCGAGATCAGCCGCTCCACATGCGAGTGATCAACCGTGCGCGCCAAGATGCGTCCGCCGCGCAGCCAGTAAAGACGGGAATCGCCGCAGTGTATCCACTGCGCCTGTCCCTGCTGGATCAGACAGACCACGATCGTGGTGCGCGGTGTGTCGGCAAGACGGTGCTCGGCGCGATAGCGATGCAGCGCCAGATGCGCGGTGAAAACCAGTTCTTCGAGAAATGCCTCTGGCTCCGCAATGGAAGGCTGCGCCGCTTTCTTGAAAAGCTCGCCCATGACCTGCAATGCCAGCACTGCGGCGATCTCGCCATGTGAATGGCCGCCCATGCCATCGGCCAGCATCAGGAGTACCGCCTCGCGCGTGAAGCAGTAGCCCATTCGGTCCTGATTGCTGGAACGTCCGCCGACCTGGCTGTCTTGATAGATAGAAAAACGCATGAGGTATCCGCATTCAGCTCATCAAACGGCGCAGCCGGGACAAGAGACTATGGCTGGCGCCGATCGGACCAATGCCATCTCTCATCGATTTCTGTAACGCGAACACGCTTTGCGGACGCTTTAGGGGATCCAGCATCAGGCTGGAACGCACCAGCTGCACCAGCTCTGGCGTATACAAGGCTTGCAGCTCTGCATAGAATTGTTCCATGCGATCGTCACGCCGCCGTTCGTGTGCAGATTGCGGTGGCACGCCCACCATGCAATTGAAGATGGTGGCACCGATGCTGTAGATGTCAGTCCACGGACCCAGTTCTTTTTTGATGGACAGTTCGGGGGCCGCAAAGCCTGGCGTATACATCGGATGCAGCGTCGAGAGATCGGCATGCAGGGTCTGCCTTGCAGCACCAAAATCCAGCAAGATCGGCGTACCGTCATCACGCAGATAAATATTGGCTGGCTTCAGATCCAGATGCAGCAGCTTGTGGGTGTGCACCTCGCGCAGCGCATCCATGACCTGCGCGAACATCCAGCGTATGGCCTGCTCCGACACCAGTGGCTTGTCACCGGATTTCTTGCGCCGAGTGATGTGGTCTTGCAGCGAGCGCCCCTGCTCATAGCCCATCACCATGTAGACGGTGTCATTGGCACGGAAAAAATTCAGCACACGAACGATATTCGGATGGCTGATCGAAGCCAGCGCCCTGCCCTCATCGAGGAAGTACTTCAACCCGACCCGATACAGCTCCAAATGCTCATTCGTCACGCAGGGCTGTAACTGTCCGGATTGGCGGCTGGCCAACGTGGCAGGCAAGTACTCTTTGATGGCCACAGGATGACCATGCGCATCCTCGGCAAGGTACACAATGCTGAAGCCGCCCGAGGCAATCTTCTTTACAATGCGATATCCGCCGATGTCCAGACCATCCGGCAAGGCAGCATGTTGTTGGCCAGCCATTTCCCTCTTCTGCGCTCGATTGATTACCGGGGTGGGATTGTGTGGACTTATTGGCTTTTTGTAAAGTTTTGAATGCGCGTTTGAATACCTGACAGGAACCCACTTTGACTATCAGCAGCATGACCGGCTATGGCGTTTGCTCGCGCGACAGCGCGGCGGGCACCATTACTTTGGAACTGAGGAGCGTGAATTCGCGGTTTCTCGATCTCCAGTTTCGAATGATTGATGATCTTCGCAATCTTGAACCCATGCTCAGGGAGGCGATCATCGCACGCCTGCAGCGTGGCAAGGTCGAGTGTCGTTTATCGTTCGGTCGCAAGAACGCCACAGGAAATCAACTTGCTGTCGATGACAACTTGCTCTCCGCACTGACCAGCGCTCAGCAACAGGTACTGAAAAAATTTCCTGAAGCACGTCCGCTGTCAGTGAACGAACTGCTGCGCTGGCCCGGTGTGCTAGCCGAGAGCGAGCTCAGCCAGGACACGCTCGCCTCTGACGTGCAGGCTGCACTGGCAGAGGTGCTGCAGGCCTTCATCGAGTCGCGTCAGCGTGAGGGCGCCGCACTACAAGCGATGTTGAGTTCCCGCATAGAGCAGATCGAAGCCATCGTCACACGTATCACTCCCCTGGTGCCGCAGGCCATCGAAAGTTTTCGGCAAAAAGCTGTCGAACGCCTGCAGGAAGCGCTGGGCATCAGCCTGTCGACTGGCAGTGGCGCACCCAGCATCCCCAAAGAAGAGATTCAGGACCGCATACGACAGGAGGTCACGCTCTACGGCATACGGGTCGATGTCGCCGAAGAACTCAATCGGCTCTCGGGCCACCTCGCCGAGACGCGCGCCATACTCAACAAAGGCGGCCCGGTTGGCAAACGGCTCGACTTCATGATGCAAGAGCTTAACCGCGAGGCCAACACATTAGGCTCCAAGGCCGCAGTGAAAGAGTTATCCGATGCATCGATTGAGATGAAGCTCCTGATCGAACAAATGCGAGAGCAAGTGCAAAACCTCGAATGAATTTACCGACGTCCGCTCCAGCACGCTCCACCACGATGGGCCAGCCCTCGTTCGGCAGCCTTTTCATCGTCGCCGCACCCTCAGGCGCGGGCAAATCCTCGCTGGTCAATGCATTGCTGGCAAAAGATCCCTCGATCAAACTGTCCATCTCGTGCACCACGCGCGCACCGCGTCCGGGGGAGATGCATGGTCGGGAGTATTTTTTTCTGAGCGAGCAGGATTTCATCGACAGACAGCAGCGCGGTGAGTTTCTCGAACATGCCAAGGTCCACGGGAATCATTACGGCACTTCGCGTCTGATGATCGAGGAGCAGACCCGCAACGGGCTGGATGTGCTGCTTGAGATTGACTGGCAGGGCGCACAGCAAGTCCGCCGGCATTTCCCCGAGGCGGTGGGTATTTTCATACTTCCCCCTTCACTACCGACGCTGGAGCAAAGGCTGAAGAAACGAGGGCAAGATGCCGACGACGTGATCGCCCGGAGAGTACAGGCCGCCAGCGGGGAGATCGCCCATGCGCCGGAGTTCGAGTATGTTATTATCAACTCTGTATTTAAGACCGCGTTGTCCCAGCTGACAGCCATTGTCGAGGCTTCACGTTGCCGCTTCTCGCAGCAAGCTAAACGAAACCTCTCTCTGTTTGCCGATTTAGGCATCCTCGCAGCACCGAACTGACACTGACACTGACACTGATCCGGATTCTGGAGACCATATGGCACGCATTACCGTCGAAGATTGCTTGAAGAAGATACCCAACCGATTTCAGCTTACGCTGGTCGCAACCTATCGTGCGCGCCAACTGCTGCAAGGGCATACCGCGAAGGTCCATTCCGACGACAAGGCCACGGTCACGGCACTGCGCGAAGTGGCCAGTGGCTATGTCGGCCTTGAAATGCTCAAGAAAGTACCTAGCTGAGCTGAGCGCTCATGATCTCGGGTCGGCCCGCAGATGAACCCGCCATCCGCTGACACTGCCGCCCCTTCCGCTAGCCGGAAGAACAATCCCCCTGCGTCGTCCAAATCCCTGTCAGCGCCCGAGCAGAATGCTCCAGGCGCCGTAGGCGTGGCCTCGGTCACCCAGCTGACCACCCGCCTCTCGGAGTACCTGAGCCCCTCGGAGCTGAAAAAGATCAAAGAAGCCTACCGCTTCTCTGACGAGATGCACCTCGGGCAGGTGCGCAAGTCTGGCGAGCCTTACATCTCTCATCCTATCGCCGTCGCTGAAATCTGCGCCGAGTGGAAACTCGATGCGCAGGCGATCATGGCGGCTCTGTTGCACGATGTGATGGAAGATCAGGATGTCAAGAAAGACGAACTGATCGAGCGCTTCGGTGCGCCAGTGGCATCGCTGGTGGATGGGCTATCCAAACTCGACAAGATCGAATTCCAGACCCAGGTCGAGCAACAGGCCGAGAACTTCCGCAAGATGCTGCTGGCGATGGCGCGCGATGTGCGCGTAATTCTCGTCAAACTCGCCGACCGCCTGCATAACATGCGCACGCTGGATGCAATGTCCGCAGACAAGCAACGCCGGATCGCGCGCGAGACGATGGAGGTCTATGTTCCGATTGCCCATCGGCTCGGGCTAAACAACATTTATCGCGAGCTGCAGGAGCTGGCTTTCTCGCACCTGCATCCGCTGCGCTATCGCACGATCGCCAAGGCCGTGAGGGCCGCACGCGGAAACCGCCGCGAAGTGGTCGGCAAGATCATGCAGACGGTCAAAGAGGGGCTCGCGAGTGGCGGCATCACAGCCGGTGTTTACGGTCGCGAAAAGACGCTCTACGGCATCTACCGCAAGATGCGCAACAAGCACTTGAGCTTCTCTCAGGTGCTGGATGTATATGGCTTTCGCATCGTGGTCGACAGCTTCGAGCAATGCTACGTTGCGTTGGGTACGCTGCATGCGATGTTCAAGCCCATGCCGGGCAAGTTCAAGGACTACATCGCAATACCGAAGCTCAATGGCTACCAATCGCTGCACACCACACTGATTGGGCCTTACGGCACACCCGTAGAGTTCCAGATCCGCACGCGCGAGATGCACCAGGTTGCCGAGGCTGGCGTTGCCGCGCATTGGTTGTACAAGAACGAAGAAAGCGAACTGACCGACCTGCAGCAGCGCACGCATGCTTGGCTGCAGTCACTGCTCGACATTCAGCACCAGACCGGCGACTCGGCCGAATTCCTGGAGCATGTGAAGGTCGATCTGTTTCCGGATTCGGTTTACGTGTTCACGCCCAAATCCACCATCATTGCGCTGCCCCGAGGCGCCACCGCACTCGACTTTGCCTACACCATCCACACCGACATTGGTGACCATGCCGTGTCAGCTCGCATAAATCATGAACAGTCACCGCTGAAAACCGAGCTTCGCAATGGCGATATCGTGGCCATCGAGGTCTCGAACGACGCGCGACCGACACCGAACTGGCTGACCTTTGTACGCACCGGCAAGGCGCGCTCGGCGATACGGCATCATCTGCGCACTATCGACCGCGAAGAAGCGATCGATCTGGGACGCATGTTGCTCGAACAATCACTCGCTCTGCTCGAATTGCCCGCGAAACTACCCGCACCCATCGCGGATCGTCTGGTCAGCGAGACTAGCGCGAAATCCATCAGCAATCTGTACGCCGAGATTGGTGTCGGCAAGCGGATGGCCATGCTGGTTGCGCGGCATATCCAAGGTCTCGTCGCAGGCGACGAGAAAGGCAAACCGACAACCAGCCCCGAAGCCGAGCGAGCGATCAAACCGGTGATTATTTCTGGCCGCGAACCCGCGACCTCGGTGCAGTACGCACCCTGCTGCCTGCCGATCCCCGGAGACGCACTGACCGGTCATCTGAAACGTGATCAGATGCTTCATATTCATGTTGCCGACTGCGGCGTGGCCAAGCGCTTGCGCGCCAAAGATCAGGGACGCTGGATCGCCGTCAGCTGGGCGGCCGATCACGCTCGGCGTTTCGATTGCCGTGTCCGGGTGCTGCTACAGGACGAAAAAGGTGCGCTGGCCAGACTCGCAGCGGAGATTAATGAATCCGGGTCAAACATCGTGCACGTTGGCATGGATGAGAGTCGCAGCAGCAGTCTCACCGAGCTGAAATTCACGCTGCAAGTCGAGGATCGCGTTCATCTTGCGCGCCTGATAAGAAACGTCAAACGCGTCAAAGGCGTGGAGCGCATCATCCGCGAGCGCGGATGAGGTATCTACGTCGAGCGTTTACTTGAAGCGCTTGCGCAGGCGATTCAATCCCACCCAGACCACCAGCGCAAGAATCGGCACCGAGATGCCAGTGACCAGATCAGTGTCGATCCTCATTCCCGAGGCCTTGAGCGCTTTGCCCGTATAGCCAACCAATCCCGCAAGGTAATAAGAAATCGCCACGACCGATATGCCTTCTACCGCCTGCTGCAGCCTCAGCTGCTGCGCCGCACGTGTGTTCATCGATTGCAGGATCTTGTTGTTCTGCTGCTCTTGTCGGATGCCCACCCGCGTGCGCAGCAGTGAGTTGGTATTGGCCAGACGCTCGCCAAGAACTTCCTGTCGGCGCGCGGTTGCGCTACAGGTGTTCATTGCCGGGGTCAGGCGACGTTGCATGAACTCGGCAATCGTTGGAACACCCTCGATGCGCCTCTCGCGCAACTCGTCAATGCGCGAGTGTACGAGCTTGAAGTAGGCCTGTGACGCAGAAAAGCGGTAGCCATTATCGACCGCCAATTGCTCTAGTCGCGCGGCCAGCGACGTGATCTGTTCCAGCAGCGTCTGCTCTTTCGCGATGCCTGCTTCCTCATCAGTTTCATCGTCTGCGCTGGCGACCATAGTGGCGGTGAGCGAGGCCAGCTCGGACTCGATCGAGTTGAGCACCGTTACCGAGCGCTGGGCATTCGGCAGCCCCAGCAGGGCCATCATTCGATAAGTCTCGATCTCCAGCAATCGTTGCACCAGTCGCCCTGCCTGCTGCCCCTTGAGACCGGCATCGCGCACGACGAAACGCACAAAACCGTCAGACTGAATCTGAAAATCCGTCCACACCTGAGCTGCCTGCGAAGCTTCGCATCCGACGATGGCATTACCCTCGAACAGCCGACGCATATGTGGCACGGTGTCATCAGACGACTGGGCCGCCACCTCAAGGATGATATGCGTGGCCACCATCAGCTTGCCCTGCAGACGCAGCAACCAATGCTGCGGCAGATCGGCGGAAGGCATTTGGGCAAACAGATCATCCTGCGTGGGCGCGCTGCGAGCGCTGGAGACGAAAGTGTAGCTGGCGAACTCGGTGTGGCACTCCCATTTCAAGCGAAAACGACCGAAATCATGGAAAAAGTATTTCGCCTCTCCCGCAGGTGGCGTCACCCCAAAGTGAACGCACAGGTCTGATAGCAACTGCGTCTGCAGCCCGGTCGACGCATCCGCCGCCACCTCGTTGCGACCATGAACCGCCAGATGTGTAATACGTTCCGGCGCCTCGAGCCGTATCGGTGGCCGAGAGTGAATCTCAGCCGCCAGAGGCGCGCGCAAAGGATGATTCAGCGTGGGGAAAATGATCGACATGCGTTCCTGCGAAGACGAATCCGGAAAACGAGATATTTTACGTCAAGCAGGCGCTGGATACTGCACACTAAGTATCTCCAACTCGTCCGCGCCAGACGGCGTGTGGAGCATGACCACGTCACCCTCGCGCGCCTTGGTCAGTGCTCGAGCGACGGGTGCGACCCAACTGATTTTGCCATGCAGGGGATCGAGCTCATCAATACCAACGATAGTCACGGTGTGCTCGTCACCGAGGCCGTTCACATACGTGACGGTCGCGCCAAAGAACACCTGATCACTACCATGATGAACCGCGGGATCAACCACCTCGGCCAGATCGAGGCGTTTGGTCAGAAAGCGAATGCGCCGATCGATTTCGCGCAGCCGTCGCTTGCCGTAAATATAGTCACCATTTTCGGAGCGGTCGCCATTCGATGCCGCCCAGTGCACGACCCTGACGATCTCGGGACGCTCAACATCAATCAGCTGCAACAGCTCTTCGCGGATGCGCTGATAGCCCTGCGGCGTCATGTAATTTTTCGCGCCCGCAGGAATGGGCGGCAAGCCCGCGCCCAAGTCGTCATCATCGTCGTCGCCACTGGGTTCCTTGACGAAGGCCTTGTTCATTCTTGGCGCTCCTTGACAGGCACCGACGCCGAGCCCTTCAAAATCTGAAAGCGGCCCGCGCCATCGCGCCCGAGCAGGTTGGCCAGCCAGGGCATGGCCTTCTGCAAGCTGGCCTCCAGGGTCCAGGGCGGGTTGATGATGAACATCCCGCTGCTGTGCAAGCCGCGCCCCTCGGCCGGCGCGCCGATCGACAGCGTCACCTGCAGCCAGTCAGAAGCCGCCAAACGTTTTAGCCTCTCGGGCAGTTGCTGCGATTCGAGCCGACCCAGCACCGGATACCAGATGGCATACATGCCGGTGGCAAAGCGACGCTGCGCATCCTCGATAGCTGCTTTCACTTTGCGGTAGTCATCCTTGTCTTCATACGGAGGATCGATCAGGACCAGTCCTCTGCGCGACGGCGGAGGCAGCAAGGCCTTCAGCCCTGCAAAACCATCAGCGCGCTGGATCATCACACGCTTGCCACGCGCATGATGCCGAATACCGTTGGCGGCTTGGTGGGCTTCGAGTTTGCGGAAGTTGTCTTCGAGCAGGCGGATGTCAGTGGAATGAAGCTCGAACAGGCGCAACCGATCCTGCTCTCGCATCCGCTGTTCGGCAATGAAAGGCGACCCCGGATAATGACGCAGGCGCCCCGACGGGTTCATCGCGTGGACAACTTGCAGGTAGTCCGCGACGATATCGGGCACATCTTCTTGCCCCCACAAGCGGGCGATGCCGGTCTCGAATTCACCGCTCTTGCTGGCGTAGTCGCTGTCGAGTTGATAGACGCCTGCGCCTGCATGGGTATCGATCACCATATAGGCAGCATCTTTCTGGTTCAGATAAGCGAGCAGCTGTATCAGTACCATGTGCTTGAGCACATCGGCGTGGTTCCCAGCGTGGAAGCCGTGGCGATAACTGAACATGGTATGGGCGTAATGGTGTCTGCCAGTCAGACGTAGAAACAGATTTTATCAGTGGCCAGCAGCGCCTCAGAGAGGCGGCCCACCAAGCGACAAACCATACGATCACCGTTTCCCCTCTCAGACCCTTCACTCAATGCGACCTACTTTCACTCCAAAAACAATTCCCTCAGGCAAGCAATCCAGAATTGGCTCACAATAGCGCTTTGTAAATCTTTAGTAATTGACATTATTGTTCCGGCAACTCCTATGAGTCAGACCTTGTTTGAAAAATATGGACGAACACCGGCCATTTCGGTCATCGTGAAGTCGTTCTACAAGCAAGTCATGGCGCAGCAGCAGCTACGTGGCTATTTTTCTGGTGTGCCGCTTGAAAAGCTGATCGAACATCAGATTGCATTTGTCTCCGTCGCGATGGGCGAGGATGCTTCCGCTTACACGGGCCGCAATATGGCTGACGCGCACAGACATTTGCGCGTGACCGAGGCGGATTTCGATCTGGTGGTGCATCTGTTTGGTCAGACACTGAAAGATGGTGGGATCGAGCCGGCTGATATCGCGGTCATCCTCGACAAAGTCAGCGCACTGAAATCCCAGATTGTCAGCGCCTAGGCCCTAGGCCCTAGGCACAAGCAAAAAACAATAACAAATCAATAACACATACTACTTTCGAACAATGTCTGCCTACCTCAAAATAGTTATTGAGCGCCATGGCCATTCCGGTAGAGTACGGGCACCCGTTTAGTGCGCCTGTCTGGCAAGGGCAAGCGGCAGCAGCCAAGCCAGCGGAAGGACGAGACGGGTTGCAAACGTGAAGTCCGTCTTGAGGAGCCCACCGCTTGCAAACGCCTCACTCAAAAATTCACTGGTCTCTGGGCTTGGGCCTGTTCTGGTTAGTCCCCATCCTTATCGCAGCCTTGTTGGCGTTCCGTGCGCAAACAGGCTCGGCGACCACGACCTACATGACGATGGTCATAATCCTTGTCGGAGGTCTTTTTATCGCGTTCTGGCGATATGCTCTTGGTCCGATGCGCGAATTGAGGAATCAGAAAGAACACCTCGAAAGCCTGTATGCATTCAGCAATTTTCTCGCTGACGCCAGCCTGGAAAACCTGTCGATAGACCTCAGCAGTCGTGTGTGCGACTTGATGCAAGCCGATGCCGTTGCGCTGCGCCTCTGCGGTATCGGAGACGCTGGTTTTTCGATAGCGATGAACCATGAGAGCATGAAGACGCCGACGACCGAGCAATACCTGCACTCAGGCACGCAGGCGCTGGCTGAATTGATGACGAAATCCTCCGCACAGCGCTTACTGCTGGACGACCTTGCCCCCGAAGCCTTGCACCCTTGCCGCCTCGCGGGTATGCGAAGTCTGATCTATGTGCCGGTTCGCGCTCAGCAACGTACGCTGGCCGAGATAGCACTCTACTACCGGCGAGAGATCGTACTGGATGAGGGGCGCAAGGAATTAATCGATTCGATTTCCCGGCATCTGGCGGTCACACTGGAAAACCAGCGCATGCGCGCCTTGGACCGCGAGTCCGCAATATTGACAGAACGTCACTTCATTGCCCGCGAGCTGCACGACTCGATCGCCCAATCGCTGGGTTTCCTGAAGATTCAGATTCATCTACTACGCAAGGCCATCGACAAGGGCGATCAAGACATGGCTACCTTTGTTCTCGCCGAGCTCGATGCTGGACTGGCCAACAGTATCTCAGATGTACGCGAGTTGCTAGTACACTTTCGGACGCGAGTGGGTTCAGGCGAGATACAAACGGCTATCCAGGAAACGCTTCAGAAATTCCAAAATCAGTCCGGGCTGAAAGCCAATTTTGAGACTAGCGGCACGAGTCCCGAGTTGGCTCCCGATGTGCAGATTCAAGTCCTGAATGTGCTCCAAGAGTCGCTGTCGAATATACGCAAGCATGCGCAGGCCAGTCGTGTTGATATCGAGCTTGTTCGCGGAACGACATGGCGTCTGCTCGTGCGTGACGATGGCAAGGGATTTGATACCCGCGCGGGGCCGTCGCTTTTCAATGTCGGGATGAACATCATGCGCGAACGCGCAGAGATGATCGGAGCGACGCTGTCGGTAGATTCGATCCAAGGCTCAGGTACAACAGTAACACTTTGTGTGCCACAGTCGAGCACCATTCGCACTGCTCTACCGACCGCTGATGCTTCCGGGGAGGGACGACCGGTACAAATTTCTGCTGCAATGTCCATGGTGCCAGATACTCAAAAAACATGACTGAAAAATCCAGACTGATGGTCGTCGATGATCATCCACTGTTCCGCCGCGGACTGGTCAGCCTGCTTTCTTATGATGAGCGATTTCACGTGGTCTGCGAAGCAGGCGACGTGAGCGAGGCGCTGCGCTTAGTCAGATCAATGTCCGTTGAACTCGTTCTTCTGGATAACCACCTGCCCGGTGTACGCGGCGTTGATTCAATCGCGTCATTCAAGGAACTCGAACCTACGCTCAAAGTGGTCATGCTCACGGTGAGCGAGGACGAAGACGATCTTGCCAAAGCGCTCAAATCGGGAGCTGACGGGTATCTGCTGAAGACTGCCGATTCAGAGCAGCTCTCTGAAACGCTGCACCGGATCATGGAAGGTGAATCTGTGATCAGCCCGCAGATGATGAATAAGCTCGTGGCCACGCTCCGGCATCAGGATCGGCCCTCCAGCGAACAGAGTTATCGCTCAAAAACCGAACGCCTATCGCCGCGCGAACATGAGATTGTTCTGCTGATCGCCAAGGGACTCAGCAATAAACTGATCGCTCGCGAACTCGATATTGCAGAGACCACGGTAAAAATTCATGTTCAGCACGTGTTCAAAAAGCTTGAGCTGAGTTCGCGAGTGCAGGTCGCACTATTTGCGGCCTCCGGCGGCTTGCCGCCAGTAGCCTGATCACTCAGTTTCGGTTCCCCGCCATCGCCATCTGCTTCTGGGCCTGCCAGATTACCTGATCATTCACTGCGTAGAGCTGGCAAACGTCTTTTGCATGCTTTTGGCACTGCTGTAACGCGGTCTCTGCAGGATCGTCGCCGTCTTCTGCCCAGCCCCATGCTCCCGAGGCTGACATCGCGAATGCCCGCGGAAAAGTCTGCGTTAGAAACTTTTGATAGCCCGCCCGCCCTTGATCCGACAGCCGGACCAGTTCCTCCGGCGAGGCACCCGACACGCTGCGTGCCGTGGCCGGCATCGCCACCGGGGGAAGATGGACCGAGTCACCGGTCGGCATGTCGACCTTGCGCAGGAAGCGCTCGGTGGCTGGCCACCAGATGTCAACGCTGTGATGGCTGGTGACCAGGCGGTGAGCATCTTGCCGGAATGCGCTGACATTAATCAGCTCGGCACTGCCGCCAGCCGCTGTATAGGCTTTCTGCAGACGCTCGGCAAGTCGGATGTCAAACAAGCTGTCATTCTCGCCATAGAACCACAGGCTGGGCAGGCGGTTTTTCATTCCGTAGTGGGCGACAGCCATTTCTAGGCGTGCTTTCCAGTCGCAGGCGCTGTCTTTCAACATCACACCACCCGCGAAATTGATCAGACCTCGAACGCCGGGCAGTGCCTCCGTACCGAGGGCGAGCACGGCCAGACCACCGAAAGACTGACCGCCGACGACGATGTGACCGGCATCGACCCATGGGAGGGTGCGCATTACGTTGAGGACGGCCCGGATATCGGATGCTTGCAGTAGGCCCGTATCCACGATGTTGCAACCACCATGCCGAAAGCTTCCGCCAGATTTCGAGAAGCCCTGGCGCATGGGAATCACCACAGCATAGCCGCGACTGACAAACTCGCGGCTCAGTGCCACAAAACGTGCGCGTGCTTGCTGCGAAGGTTCGACGAAATCTTTCCCGTGATTCATGATCAGCAACGGAAACGGGCCCTGTCCTTCCGGCTTGTAGACAGTGGTCTCCAGAGCGAATCGGCCTTGCGCCGTCTTCACATCGATCTGGATGATCTCCTCCCGAAGCGACACAACCGGATAGTCTTGCGCGGAGGAACAAGGTGTGAGCACACTCAGCACAGCCACTGCTGCGGATCCAATCATTCTGAGAATTTGTGCTGAAGAAACCATCGCTGTCGGAAACACTTGCGCCAATTCGTTGAGGCAAGTGTCTCGTTCAGCGAGGATCTGGAATATTCCCGAGTGGTATTAGTGCGTGGGGGAAATGGCAGTAGGAAAAACTACTTCCTCTGTTGCTGGCGTCTAAGCTGTTGGTATGTGCCAAGCAAGCCGCTGGTGTTACCCGGGACATACTCCGAAAGGCGTAGGCGGGATCTCCGTGAGCGCCCTGATCAGAGCGGCAAACCTCGGAAACCTATGTCACCGAGCCGGCGAGGCTGGTCAACTGGGGGAACGCTGATCGAGTAAAACCCGAAACTTTTCGGCGGGGTCAGTGGCGCTGAGCCTTTGATTTTGCAGGGCCCCGTGCCGTACGGCTGCGCTGGGTCTCCATCAACCATGAATTTATTCCGCACCTCCCCAGCTTGTCTGCAAAAGGCAGCCTGAGCGAATGATATTGAATTAGCAAAACACGACAAAAAAAACCGCGCCCTTGTGGGGCGCGGCCTCTTTGCGGCGGGCAGCGTCTGTTCTGCCCCGCAATGACCTGCTTGAATGATATCGGCGCCTTGCTTACGCGACCTTCTTGTCAAAGAACTGTTCGTCCTCGGTGGAACCGTGCAGCGCGGTAGTCGAGGACTGGCCTTGCTGGATCGCCTGAGTCACCGCGTCGAAGTAGCCGGTACCAACTTCGCGCTGATGCTTGACCGCGGTGAAACCCTTTTCTGCGGCAGCAAACTCGGATTCCTGCAACTCGACGAAGGCCGTCATCTGATTGCGTGCGTAGCCGTACGCCAGGTTGAACATCGAGTAGTTCAGTGCGTGGAAGCCTGCCAGCGTGATGAACTGGAACTTGTAGCCCATCGCGCCCAGCTCTTTCTGGAATTTGGCGATGGTGGCGTCGTCGAGGTTCTTCTTCCAATTGAACGAAGGCGAGCAGTTATACGACAGCATCTTGCCGGGGAACTTGGCATGGATAGCTTCGGCGAATTTCTTTGCGAATGCGAGGTCGGGCTTGCCGGTCTCGCACCAGACCAGATCCGCATACGGTGCATAGGCAAGGCCGCGAGCGATCGCCTGATCCGCACCCGGACGGGTCTTGAAGAAGCCCTCGACCGTGCGCTCGCCGGTGCAGAATGGTCTGTCCAGCTCATCCACGTCCGACGTCAGCAGGTCCGCGGCTTCCGCATCGGTACGTGCAACCAGAATCGTCGGCGTGCCGGAGACGTCGGCCGCCAGACGCGCGGCATTGAGCTTCTCGACAGCTTCGCGGGTTGGCACCAGCACCTTGCCGCCCATGTGGCCGCACTTCTTCACCGAAGCCAACTGGTCTTCAAAGTGGACACCGGAAGCGCCGGCCTCAATCATGGCCTTCATCAGCTCGAACGCGTTCAGTACGCCACCAAAACCCGCCTCAGCGTCAGCAACGATGGGGGCGAAGAAATCGATGTCGTTCTTGCCCTCGGACCACTGGATCTGGTCAGCGCGCTGGAAGGTGTTGTTGATGCGCTTGACGACCATCGGTACCGAGTTGGCCGGATACAGCGACTGGTCGGGATACATTTCACCCGCAAGATTGGCGTCACCGGCGACCTGCCAGCCAGAGAGATAGATGGCTTTGAGGCCCGCTTTGACTTGCTGCATGGCCTGGTTACCGGTCAGCGCGCCCAGCGCATTGACGAAGGGCTCGTTATTGAGCAGGTGCCACAGCTTTTCTGAGCCGCGCTTGGCGAGGGTGTGCTCGATCTGTACCGAACCGCGCAGATTAACGACATCTTCAGCGCTGTAGTTACGCTTGATGCCTTTCCAGCGCGGATTTTCTGCCCAGTCTTTTGTCAGTGCCTGAATTTGCTGATCGCGAGTTGCCATGGTGAGTTTCTCCTGGAGAGTTTCCCGTCGGGGGATTGAACAAAAACCGATGAGAGAATCTTAGGTTGTTTTTTGCGAGGCAACAAGGTCTTATATAAGACATATAAGATAAATATTTTTATTAAAAATCAATGATTTATGTTTTACATTTTGCGATGCGGTAAAAAATTTCTCTGTGTGAAAGGATCATCTGCTGCCGCGCACCCAGATTTTTTCATAATGCGAAAAGCGCTTTTCACAATTTGAAAGCAAACTGAACAGCGATCACGATGGCTAGAGGGGTTGGCGCGAGACCAGCACGCCGTCTTCGTCCGCATAGATCATGTCGCCGGGATACACAAGCACACCGCTGATAGTGACGACAACGTTCTTGTCTCCCGCGCCTTTACGCTCGCTGCGACGAGGAATCGTGCCCAGCGCCAGGACACCCACGTCGCAATCATCCAGTTCCAGCGTATCGCGTACGCATCCGTTAACGATGATGCCGGCCCAGCCGTTGCCCTCGGCGAGCTTACCCAGATTGCCACCGACCAGCGCAGAGCGAATACTGCCGCCTCCGTCAACCACCAGTACGTTGCCCTCGCCCGGCATCTCCAGCATTGAGCGCACCAGTGCGTTGTCCTCCAAAACTTTGAGCGTACGCGCCAGTCCGGCAAACCTCTGTCGCTTGCCGAAGTGCCGGTAGCCGGGCGGCAGCGCTTGTAAACGGCCATCAGCGATCTTGTCTTCGTGCGCATCACAGAGATCGCAGGTAGAAAAACTCATCGGTAGCCTCCAAAGCGCTGTGGAAATTTCAGTCGCTCGATTACGGAACGACCCGATTTTGATTGGCTGGCGCGCCTACCCCAAGCATAGGACAGGTCAAATCCTTGCGGCAGCGGCACGTCAGCATGTCATTGTAACTTTGGAGGGAAGAAAAACCCGTTTTGCATAGATGGCCTC
>Ga0315902_10004145_pt1 | contig 21177 bp, 7 predicted proteins | sample LakEriMetagenome_9_FD_203523 | JGI IMG/M metagenome (GOLD analysis project Ga0315902, IMG submission 203523) | Freshwater fungal communities from buoy surface, Lake Erie, Ohio, United States - Buoy 12 MA117 | ecosystem: Environmental > Aquatic > Freshwater > Lake > Lake biofilm | place: USA... | reverse complement strand
TTTTCTTGTATATTCATGCCAAACCACATATTTGTGTGGATGGAATAAGTCATATCCGTGAGTATATGCTCTTGCGGCAATTGATATTTCTTCTCCGTGGAAATAATATAATGGATCGTGTTGAACTTCTTTTGAGAATTTTCCTAAAGTAAAACAAAAGTGTGCTGAGTAAAATCTGGCAGGAACTGGCTCTGTAAGTTCTTTCCAATTTGGGATCGACTCAGGTAAAAAGAATACCGCACCTTCAGGGATAAACCTATCAAACACCATTCTCCAAGGCTCCATAATCCTCTCTTGTGGATCATTTTCAGGATTAAAAGATGGTATATAGGCGGTTAACAAAGGTTTCTCATAACCTTTGTCTTGTAATTGTTTAATCATTTCGATTAATGTCTCATCCCAATCCTTATCAAATCTATGGTGAGAATCAATTTGAAGAGTATATTCTTCATTTTTATAAAGTTGTTGAACTTGGTTTCTTGCCCAGCAAACTCCCTTTGAGTCAGAATATAATACATCTAATATTCTGAATCTTTTATCTGATTTATATTGATCCAAATTATCAAAACCATCATTTGGGTGATATTGTCTACAAATTCCAATTCTTAAGTTTTTTGGGTATTTTGCATTTTCTAACATACTTTCTAATGTTGGTATGAGTTGGGGATCACGATATGATGCGATCTGAACAAAAATTTTTGACATTTCTTTTTTGAGAAAAACATATCAAATAATACTAACTTGTAAATCGAAATATGGTAATATTAACAAAGATATCCACCTAAACAAGGAGCTGCGTTACAACCTCCAAATCCACTATTGAAATCAAATGGTGTTACAAAGAGAGTAATATCTGGTAAAGTATAAGGTGATGGTGTGGTATTAATACAAATACCACACTCTAAGATACTATTTGATTGATCTGATATTGCGTATACACCATTCAACACAATGGTTGAGCTACAACCTATGTTGTATATTGCACCAGTACAACATCCTGAAAATACCATTGTCTGATTAGGATTAGAAATAATACAATCGACACAATCATTATAATCTGGAGAAGTTGTAACTTGTAAATCTGGTGGGTCTATCGATAACACTCCAGTATTGTAAAAACATACTTGATTTGAACTTGGGAAAGTTTCACCGTATGTCAAGACATCCCCTACGCCCCAAAGAATGTCTATAATTTCAACATTAATTTGATTTATTCCTGATCCACATTCACCAAATATATATGTATTTTTTTCGCACAAATTACCATTTGAAACATTACAATCATCACAATCAAGATATCCTGGATTTACTAGTGGAATACTCAATAATTGATAGTTTTGAGGAAGAGCCACTTGTCCTGTATTATACCAACATTGACCGCTAACAAACACCGTTGATCCAATTGGGAATACCGATAGATCGGTATACGCAAATGAAGTACCTCCTGTACAACAACCTGACCATAATACAGGACAATTTAAATTAGTTGTTTGACAGTCAGTACAATCTAAATAATTAACATTAGTTGCGGGTTCTGTATTATAATATGGTGGACCCATATATTCTTCATTATTTAACAATTGCCAACAAGAACCTGAAATTACAACAAATTGACCCACAACAGGAGTTGTATAACCAGTAACTAATGTTGTAGTTGTATCAACAGGGGTGCCGCAACAAGTTGATATCACCCAAGTTTGAGCATTATTTTCACAAGCAAAACAACTTGTATACGCGGTATAAGGAGGGTTGAAATAGTTGACTGGCCAAATTCCGTTATAATTATCGTATTCCCAACAATATCCATCCATTAACATAAATGATGGTATAATTGGAATCGAATAATCAAATGAAACATTTGTGGTTATTAAAGGGTTATCACATCTTTTATATGTTAATAAATAACATTCTCTTGGTGGTACACCAATTTCATCACATTGTATACAAGATCCGTGATTAGTTGTATTTGGGAATATTTCAGTCATTTGTTGGATACCATTTAAAGAAAGTAAAGACCAACATTGATCGTTATAATCACATACCGCATTTATTGACCATATGCCACCAACAATTGGTGGGGGTTGAGGGGTTGACCAAACAATCTCACCTGAACAACAATTTATCCATTCCCAATAAACCTCAGGGGTAACTGAAGGAGTTACCGATGATGTCGGTGTCTTAGTTGGGGTTGTGGTTGTTGTCGGTGTTGGAGAAGGACAATTTTCGGGTTTGAATCCAAGATTTGTAATACCACCACTAAGATCATCAACAACAAGCAATTGAGGATCACCCAAGAAATTATTTAAACAAACATCAACAATCCATTGTAAACCAACTTGAGTGTAAGTTACACTAGTTGTAAATCCGTTAAATCCTTGTGATTGTAAGAATGAAGTAATGTCGTTTTCAAGACCAGGAATTTGAGGAGGAGGACCCACAAAAATACCCAGACCTGTAGGGTTATAATTAACACCATTTATTAAGAATGTTGTTATATAGTAATCCACACCTATGGCGACTGGTATTGATAAAGGATCTCCACAATAACAAGATCTTGGCATTGTTGGAGTCGGTGTTTGTGTTGGAGTTTTAGTTGGTGTCTGAGTTGGAGTTGATGTCTGTGTTGGATTCGGAGTTCTAGTTGGGGTTTTAGTTATTGTAGGTGTACTTGTTTTTGTAGGTGTATTTGTAGGTGTCTGAGTTTGAGTTTTTGTTGGTGTTGGAGTCTGTGTTGGGCATGGGTTATATTGGTTGTTACAGTTAGTACAATTAACCCCACCACTTGGACCTGTAAAAGAATTAACTGCGGTTAATAGATTTATAAGAGGAGGATTTGGAGACACATTTCTAATTATCCTATAACAACTTAAACCAAAACCAATGTCAATGTATAGAACAGTTTCATCCGCATATAAACCATCTTGTGAATTTGGAACAGAATAGTCATAGAACAATGTATCTCCCGGTACACAACAATCAAAGAAAGTCATACCCGCAACACCTTCGGTTGGTGTTGGAGTCTGAGTTGGTGTTTTGGTTGGTGTTTGTGTCGGATTCGGAGTTCTAGTCGGTGTTTTTGTTGGGGTATTAGTTTGGGTTGCAGTTTGACTTGCGGTTTGACTTGGTGTTTGTGTGGGAGTATTAGTTGGAGTTTCTGTCGGTGTTTGAGTTGGAGTCTGTGTAGATGTTTTTGTTTGAGTGGGGGTTTGGGTAGGGGTCTTACTTGGGGTTTGGGTTGGAGTATTTGTGGGTGTTTCAGTTCTTGTGTTGGTTGGAGTCTGAGTTGGTGTTTTACTTGGTGTTTGTGTAGGGGTATTAGTAGGTGTTTCAGTTGGTGTACTTGTATTAGTTGGTGTGTTGGTTGGAGTGTTAGTAGGTGTCTGTGTTGATGTTTTGGTTGGAGTATTGGTTGGGGTTTCAGATGATGTCTGAGTCGGAGTTTGGGTTGGTGTTTTAGTTGGTGTTTTAGTTGGGGTTGGTGTTTTTGTCTCAGTTGGCGTATTGGTATTTGTTGGAGTTTGTGTTGGAGTTTCGGTAGGTGTGTTTGTTGGTGTTTTCGTCGGAGTCTTAGTTGGAGTAGGTGTTGATGTCTCCGTTGGAGTGTTTGTATTAGTCGGTGTACTAGTAGGTGTCTCTGAAGGTGTATTTGTTGGAGTCTTAGTCGGAGTCTTAGTAGGTGTTTGAGTTGTAGTTTCAGTAGGAGTAATAGTGTTAGTCGGTGTATTAGTTGGTGTTTCAGAAGGTGTCTGTGTTGGAGTTTTTGTCTGTGTTGGGGTATTTGTGATCGTTTGAGTAGGTGTTTGAGTCGAAGTATTTGTAGGTGTTTGAGTTCTAGTGTTTGTGGGTGTATTTGTAGGTGTTTTAGATGGAGTTTGAGTAGGTGTATTAGTTGGAGTTTCAGATGGTGTTGAAGTGTTTGTAGGAGTATTTGTTGGTGTCTTAGTTGGAGTCTGAGTAGATGTCTTTGTTGGGGTATTTGTAGGTGTATTAGTTGGAGTCTCAGAAGGTGTATTGGTAGGTGTCTGAGTTGATGTTTTTGACGGTGTCGGGGTTTTAGTTGAAGTTGGGGTATTAGTGTTTGTAGGAGTATTTGTTGGTGTTTCAGACGGAGTATTGGTTGGAGTTTTTGTTGGTGTTTTGGTAGGAGTTTGGGTTGAAGTTTCTGTTGGGGTATTAGTGTTTGTAGGAGTATTAGTTGCCGTATTTGTTGGTGTTTGTGTTGGTGTTTTTGTTGGTGTTTTGGTAGGAGTTTGGGTTGAAGTTTCTGTTGGGGTATTAGTGTTTGTAGGAGTATTAGTTGCCGTGTTTGTTGGTGTTTGAGTAGGGGTCTTGGTCGGGGTTTTTGTTGGAGTGTTTGTAGGTGTTTCAGACGGAGTATTGGTTGGAGTTTGAGTTGATGTCTTAGTTGGTGTATTTGTAGGAGTTGGGGTATTAGTCTCTGCGGGAGTTGATGTATTTGTTGGGGTATTTGTAGGAGTTTGAGTTGGTGTCTGTGTTGATGTTTTGGTTTGAGTCGGAGTTTTAGTTTGTGTCTGAGTTGAAGTATTTGTCGGTGTGTTAGTCGGTGTCTCAGTTGGAGTTTGAGTTGGAGTTTTGGTAGGAGTTTTTGTAGGAGTTGGAGTTCCTGTTTGAGTAGGAGTGTTAGTACTTGTAGGTGTATTGGTTGGTGTCTCCGAAGGAGTCTGAGTCGGGGTTTTGGTAGGAGTTTTTGTAGGTGTATTGGTTGGTGTCTCCGAAGGAGTCTGAGTCGGTGTATTTGTAGGTGTTTTAGTTGGTGTTTTAGTTTGAGTTGATGTTTTGGTTTGAGTCGGAGTATTAGTATTAGTTGGAGTATTAGTCGGAGTCTCCGAAGGAGTCTGAGTCGGGGTTTTGGTAGGAGTTTTTGTAGGTGTATTTGTAGGAGTTTCAGACGGAGTATTGGTTGGAGTTTGAGTTGATGTCTGAGTTGGTGTTTTAGTTTGAGTTGATGTTTTGGTTTGAGTCGGAGTATTAGTATTTGTTGGTGTATTTGTAGGTGTTTCAGTAGGAGTCTGAGTTGGAGTTTTAGTTGGAGTCGGTGTCTGTGTATTGGTAGGTGTAGATGTTGTTGTTGGAGTTTGTGTTGTAGTATTGGTAGGGGTATGAGTTGGGGTCTTAGTTTGTGTTGGAGTTTGACTAGATGTTTTTGTCTGAGTGGGAGTGTTTGTTGAAGTTTGGGTATTTGTATTTGTTGGGGTATTAGTCGGAGTCTCAGATGGTGTCTGAGTTGGTGTTTTTGTTTGTGTAGCAGTATTTGTTGGTGTTTGACTTGGTGTTTTTGTTGGTGTATTTGTGGGAGTCTCAGTCCTTGTTGGTGTTTGAGATGATGTGTTTGTTGGTGTATTAGTTGGAGATCCTGTTGGTGTTTTAGTTGGTGTATTAGTCGGAGTACTTGTTGTTGTACTTGCCGGTGTGCTTGTTTGAGTTTGTGTTTGTGTTGGAGTTTGGGTATTAGTAGGTGTTTGAGTTCTAGTATTAGTAGGTGTTTGAGTTGAGGTTTTAGTAGGGGTATTAGTAGGGGTACTTGTTTGCGTACTTGTATTGGTTGGAGTTTGAGTCCGAGTATTTGTTGGGGTATTGGTAGGTGTTTTTGTTGGTGTCTTGGTCGGAGTTTGAGTTGTAGTTTCAGTTGGAGTGTTAGTATTTGTAGGAGTATTAGTGGGCGTTTCCGAAGGAGTTTGTGTTGGTGTTTTGGTTGGCGTTTTAGTCTGAGTAGGAGTTTTAGTCTGAGTTTGTGTTGGTGTAGGAGAACTTGTCTGAGTTTGAGTTGGGGTATTTGTTGGTGTTTGAGTTTTAGTCTGAGTAGGAGTCTGTGTAGGAGTTTTGCTTGGGGTATTTGTAGGAGTCTTAGTCGGTGTTTGAGTTGAGGTACTTGTATTAGTTGGAGTATTTGTAGGAGTACTTGTTTGAGTACTTGTAGGGGTTTTTGTTTGTGTATTTGTTGGCGTATTAGTAGGAGTCTGGGTAGAAGTCTGTGTATTAGTTGGTGTCTGAGTTTGAGTGGGAGTTTGAGTTTGTGTAGAAGTTCTTGTCGGAGTTACAGTAGGATTTGGTGTTCTTGTTGGGGTTTTAGTCTGAGTATTAGTTGGTGTGTTTGTAGGGGTATTAGTTGGTGTTTCAGTATTAGTTGGTGTATTAGTTGGTGTTTCTGTATTTGTCGGTGTATTTGTAGGCGTTTGAGATGGTGAAACAGTGGGTGTATTAGTAGGAGTTTCAGTTGGTGTGTTTGTAGGAGTTTCAGTATTTGTGGGGGTATTGGTAGGAGTTTCAGTATTTGTGGGGGTATTGGTAGGAGTTTCAGTATTTGTTGGTGTATTTGTTGGTGTTATTGTGGGAGTAGGACTAGGAACAATATAAAAGAAAGGTTCAATAACATTACCTGTTGATCCTGTAACATCATTAAAAGTATCAGGATCTAAATCATTTACAAAGGTTGTGCCTGTTGTTGTCCAAGCACTAAATGTATAACCAGGACAAGGTAAAGCTTCTGAAATATATGTTGATCCCTGATAAACATTTATTGTTGTTGTTGCGGTATAACTAACACCATTATATACTACTTCACAAGTACCATTATCAACTACGATAGTTAACTCAATTAAAGGCTCACAACTAACATATTCTAATGTTTCACATCCATTTCCATCAATTATTATAACAACAAATTCACTTAGTCCTTGTAAAGTAGGTGGAACATTTATTGTTAAAGTAGGTGGAACTGTTGATCCCAAAGAAAGTATTGCACTAACCTCACAATAAGTTACCGTTGCGTCACACACATACACAACATAAGGTGACGCACCTGTTACAGATGTCAAAACTATTTGATTAGAAACTGGCATTCAATACCCCAACTATTTAATCATAATTATCTAAAAAAGGAAAAAACAATAAATTATGTTATTACAATAGTTGCATAGTCTGTACATCCACTACTATCAACCACTTGGACTACATATGTACCACTATCAGATATTTGGTAATTGTTAGTTACAGTAACGGTAGATCCCGTAATAGGGTCACCTGATACGGTAACATCATATACAGGTGTGCTCCCTGGTTGTATTCTATAATATCTATAAGTTGTGCCGCCATAAGCGGAAAGTATTAAATCTGAACCTATACTATAAGTGTTTGAAGTAAAATTGATTATGGGTAACCCAAAAGAACATCCACCAGCATTTACATTCAAACCTGTACCGCATAAGTTACCATCACTTATTGAGAAAAATCCAGTATATCCTGATGGAACACCATTAAATTGTGCCGGAGTTCCAAAGGTTGAAAATAATCCTCCGTCTGAAATCGAATAAGACCCATCTCCACCGCCTATACCTATTTCAATGTACCCATCGGGAGTAATATCACTAGTTGAACTTCTAATATAATCATATTCAACAAAAGGAAGACTATTTACTGTTAAATAATTAAACCATTCTGCATAACAACCATTTGTATTACAACCTGATAGAGTGAACAATCCAGAATCTGAAATTGTTGTAGGACTAATGATAAACCCACTATTTCCTGAACCTGTGTGAACAACATTACCCACAGGATTTGTGACACTATAACTGAAATCAGCATCCGCTAATATGAAAAATAACGCATTTTGACCCTCACAATATGGCCCTCCATTGAACATATTAATGATTGGTGTTGGAGAACAAACCGCTTGATTAATTGTAAACGCGGTTGTTGGGTTTGCGCCGTAATTATATGATGATGCATCCAATTGTGTTGTTCCTGACGAATATCCACTGAATGTGAAAGGTGAATTTGATGTAGTTACTCCAGAATTTGTGAAAGCACCATCAAACACAAAGTAAGTTTCGCTTGATCCGTATGGTGGTGATGGATATCCCCCAACCACTTGGAATGTTACAGTTCCATTACCACTACCGCACTGAGGATCAACAGAATTATCAGTTGTTGATATTATGTCAATATATGAATCAATTATATTTGTTATCACAACAGGTAAAGTATTTCCACAACCAAGTTGATTTATACATTTAAAATCTATTTGGATTGGGAATGTATATCCCGAAAGATCAAAAGTTATTTGTTGGGTATTACCTGTTGGTGTCAGATTTGTTGCTCCACTATACCAAGAATATGTATTACCGACCGACTGACCTACTGAAACATTCGAACCACTGATTGTTATGGTTGAAGAAGAATAATTTGCATATATATTATTTGAAACCTCATAACCGATTCCACCAACAAGACTTGTATCAAGTGTTGGTATTTGATTACAAGTTGGTGTTGGTGTAGGTGTTTTGGTTTGAGTCTGAGTTGGTGTTTGAGTCTGAGTTGGTGTATTCGTATTTGTCGGTGTGTTAGTCGGTGTCTCCGTAGGTGTTTGAGTTTGAGTCGGTGTATATGTCGGAGTAACGGAAGGAGTTGGAGTAGGTGTTGGTGGAGGTGTTTGTGTTGGTGTTGGTAAAATATCCGCCAAGGTTATCTCATATGTGCAAGACAATCCCGAACAATAAACAAAAAAAGTTCCAGCTTCGTTTGTTAACGGAGGAATTTGCTGGTCAGGATAAAATGTATACGGAAGAAGTTGTAAACCTAAATCGATATACTCTGTTTGACCTGATGGTGTAAACCTAATGAAAACTTCTTGCCCGTTTAATGTGGGACTACTTATTAAAACCGCATCCATTGAACATAAATAGTCCCAAAATTGAAACTAATTATCTCATAGATAGTAATTCTTCAAGTTGGTATTCGTTTTCTTCAACTGGCCATTCATAAAAGGTGCTATCATACCCAACATGCAAAACTCCGCCAGGAACACACAACACAAAATTATGATTTGAGTTCTTTCCGATCGATTTTGGATTCCAATAAGTTAGTTCCCAATCAAGACCGGCATACCAAGAAGAATTATAAGGTTGACCATAATGAGCATCCAGATGAAGTGGATATAAATTTTTCAAATCAGAGACTCTCATAAACATATGACCAGCCCTTAAACTTCTTTTCTCACACAAACTACCAAATTTTGTTTCTCTCCATCCGAGCTCCCCGTGTTCTTTGCTCATATAACCTGTTACAAAACCTATCTCGGGATATTCGTAAAGAATGTTACAATAAGTGCTTATGGGCTCAACAAAAATATTGTCTTGATCTGTAAATTGAATAAAGTCATAATCGTCGATGTTAATATCATCTAATAATTGGAGTAAAGCGCCCCTTTGTCCCATATTAAATTCTGAAACATATAACTTAAATCCATCATCAATTTTTGAATTTATAATATCAATTATTTCTGTCTTTTTATCGCTCTCTGAATTTTCAACAATGTAAACATCATTTTTAATACCAGTCTCTCTAATATCAATTAATGATTCAATCACATTAGGTATATGATTTGGTCTTTCATAAGAAGTTAAAAGTGTTAAAACTTTAATGTCTTTTTTAAGATTGGGTAATATTCCTAACTCAAATCTTTCTGTAATTTTTTCCCAACTATAATTTTCATTAACAAATTTTGAATGTTCTTCAATTTTATCCCAATTTAACTCATCGTAATTTCCATAAATAAAAGACATACTATTTTTTAAACCCTGTAAATCGGGCTCACCCCATTCCCCTAACATCCAAGGATGACCCTCCACTTTAACACCTTTTGTATGTATTGCGTCATATCTTCCATCTATTAATTCAACAGCGCCAGGTTCCATTGTTGATATAATCGGTAATCCTGAACTCATTGCCTCAAGTAATGTCATTCCAAAGGTGTCGGCTCTTGATGGATAAACATATGCATGACACTCATCATATAATTTGGATAATTCATCCTGTGTTGTGTTTGTATGATTCCAAATAATATTTTTGTGTGGTGAAATTAGATTTTTAAGTTTTTCGCCACCATAGAACAACATTCCATCGTTTGATCTAAGGTGTAATTCTACATTTGGATTATTTTTAAATAAATCAATAAACGCTGTTACAAGATGGAAAGTTCCTTTTCTATCACTACACTCTCCAACATATAAGAATTTAAAAACCTCATCTTTTTTTCTTTTTTTATATGGAAACTTATTTTTTTCAATTCCGTGAGGAAAAAGAAATATTGGTTTGGTAACACCCAAATCAATCATTCTTTGTTTGGATATTAATGATGGCGTTAAAAGAAAATCCGCTTTGTTGCAATTTTCAGCAAAGTTTGGAATACCACCTGATGTATCAACACCTGTATAAATAACCTTTATTTTAAATTGATCCAATTCACCAATCATATCGGGATAAGAAAACATTATTCCTATTTCATTATTTGGTTCTTTATTTAGAAGTGATAATATTTTTTGGTTTTTTGTTTGTGTTTCCCCAATTATCTTTTTACAACTAACATCGGTATCTTTAAGGTTTTCTATTATTTTTTGGGACAATATTCCCATAGATGAATGATCGTCAAACTTTGCAAGCCAAGTGATCTTGGTTTTCTTATCTTCAGATTTCAAAAAAATGTATTTGAAATCTTCTGTTGAAATTAAATTCAAATAATATTTTATATTTTTTTCAAATTCTCTATATGAAAAAAAGTAGTTTATATTTTCTATCGGATTTGGAGTTTTATGTTTTTGTATAATACCTACACCCCAATCACAATCGACAACACAAGTGAATATGTCTTTAATATCAGATCTTACTTTTACAACCGCCTTCCAAGCGGTTCCATTCCAAAACCCGCCAGCAGGTGTTGATGTGTCATAATAATCTTCTCTTTGGTGGTAAATTGTTGGGGGGTAACAATCGTGTAATATGATTGTTCCATTATCATTTAATGACCCCAAAGAATTATGTATGTCTTTTTCAACTTGGTAATCGGTGTGGGACCCATCAATAAAAATCAAATCATATTTTCTTTCATTTTGTAAAAAAAATTCATCAGAGGTCATTTTAAAATCAACATCAAAATTACCCTCATATCCAGGATCAACCCCGTGTTTTAATTCACAAATTATATTATTAAAACAATCATCAGGATTCCTAACCCCAATCTCCAAGTAAGTTTTGTATTTATTTGACTCAATAAGAGAATTTATAATTTCTATTCTATCCATTTATAAGATTATTAAATATTTCATTTTTTATATCAACCCATTTGTCAAAAACATATTCATTTTCTACTTTGTTTTTTATGTTTTTACCAAATCTCTTTCTAAGATCTTCATTTGTCACCAAAAGTTTTATATTTTCATACCATTGTTCGGGAGAATCACATAATAGAACATTTTCTTTCCCTAAATCCTTGTATTCGGCAAAATTTGAAGCGACAGATGGAATTCCTTTATACCCCGCCAAAATTATTCTTATGTTAGACTTATGTAAATTAACATAGGTCTCAACAATTGGTGAGATGTTTATATCTATATCCCCCAACGAATCCTGAAACTCAGAAAATTTATGATTATATGAAATTATATTAGTTTTTTTATGTTGTAAAATACTTACAATTTTTGGATTATCAGTATAGACATTCAAATAAACATTTTCAAATTCCTCTAATATTTTAAGAATAGTATCTTTGATGGGTGTTAGAGAGATTATGTGACCGCTGCTACCATACCAACCCAAAACTATTTTATCTTTATTTTCTGTTTTTCTTTCATTTATAAACACAGGATTAATAATGTTTGGTAAAACTTCACACTTTACATTTGATATCAAACTAAAATAGTATTTCATTCTTTCAGTCGTGGTTGTTATCAAATCGCATTCATTTAACATTTGTAAAACTTCTGTGTAACTTGGTATAAACTCTAATTCATTCAAATTAACATAAGGTAAGACATCGTCATAATCTAGTATAATTTTCACACCATTATCTCTAAAATATCTTATGTGATTTAAACAATTTATTATAGGTCTATTAATTATTATGATATCTGATTTTACATCTATTTCATTTGTATAACCAAGTCCACTTCTGAATATTATTTCGAAATCTTTTAATCCATAATATTGTTGAAATACTCTCCAATTACTACAATTATCGTTTGGGTGGCCAGCTGAAAATATAGTGATTACTTTTTTTTTAAACTTATCAATGACTTTCAACACATCCTCAATCTGAATTAATTCCATACATTCTTTTCTTTCTGGTTGTTGTAAATCCATCCACCATCTTCTGTCCCAATAGTTTTTTCCACAATCCTTTTCAATATAAGTTACACCAGTATGTTTGGCATGATCATTATAAAACGGTGTTAAACAAATTCCAACATCAGGTTTAATTGCCGAAGCAAAATGATGAAAGAAGGTATCAACAGAAATCCAAAGAGATGATAAATCAATAAGATTGGCCAGATTTGATATGGGTTTATCTAAGTATTTTAAATCCACATTTGGTATTTGATTGTCTTTTGTTGTCCCAACTTGGATTACAAAATATCCCAATTTTTTAAGTTCGTGAACCAATTTTATCCACCTAACATCTTTCCAATCTTTGTTAGAATCAAGATTTTGAATTTTAGCGGCGCTTGTGCAAATCAATGATATTTTCTTACCCACTAAATTCAAATCTATATCTTGATCTCTTTTTCCGTTATAAATCAATTTATCGTTTTCATTTCTTATCTCACCATATAAACCAAAAAAAGCGTCAATAATTGTTTGTATATTATTTGATGATCCGTATTCATACACAAACCTTGAGTATGCTCCGAATAAATCATCAGTCCAATTTATATAACCTTTTAGTTTCAGATGTTCATACACAAAAGGATATTTGCAACAAACATAGATGTCTTCTTGAATTTTTTCTAAAAGTGGAAGTGCCATTATATGATCTCCCAAACCACCATCGATATGAATAATTCTTTCGTTAAAAAACGAAGATTCTGATTTTTTATCAAACCTTTCTGAATCTTTATTTATGTTTTGAGGTCTTTCGAACTTAGCTTTTTGAAATCTTATTTGTAATTGTGTGGCAACATCATATAAAAACCAATTCAAATTTTCATATTTTGTGTCCAGATTACATTTAATAAAATTTGTTCTATAGGTTTTTAATACTTTTGAAATATCATTTTCATTAAGAATTAAAACCTTTTCCGTGTTTGATTTCAATACCAATTCGATAACAGAGTCAATCTCATTTTTGTGAGTTGGGTATGCAAAATATTCTTGGAATCCAATTATGATGTTTTTAATGTCGTCATCAAGCCAAGGAACATAATTTTTTGCGTGAAGAAATATTTTGTGTTCAGAAGCAATAAAATTTTCTCTTACAAAAACTAAAAGATCTTTTAATTTATTTTGATTTTGTGTATGAATTATTAATGTTCTCATTTTGAAGTGGGTGAATTGTTTTTTTTAACATATCATACCATTGTTGAGAATAATCAGATTCTTTATATTCATCAAAACAAGGCGTTCCTAAAGTATAATGTAAAATCTTCGGATTGTGAATTATTTTGTATTCACCAACTAACCAATTATATTCTAAAGGTAATGATCCAATATTTTCATTTGACCAAACCAATCTATGTAAGTCTGAAGGACTTGCGGCATTAACATACTCAGGTGTTAAATTTTCACATAAAGAATTATTAAAAACCATAAAACTTGACCAATTTTTTCTTGGGTAGTTTTCATTCTTTCCTGTCGCTTTGTTTATGATTTTACTTTCATATTGGTGTTGACAAACATAAACGGATTTATTTGGATCTTTTTCAATTAAAGAAAATATCTCACTAATATCAATATTACAAATCATATCACAATCCATAAAAATTGAATATCCATTAAAATCAGAAAGATAGGGAACCAAAAATCTGGTTAATGAAAATTCTGTGGTTCCTTTTGAATCTTCTCGATAATAAATGGATGATAGATGAGACAATTTAAGGGGTGATATTGAAAGGGGAATAGAACTTTTTTCTATTATGGATTGAACCAATGTGTGATACGCAATTGATTCCCTACTATCATATCCGATAAAAATTTTAATCATCATTCGAATAATAATTTTGTGTTATATTTTGGAACAACAATTGCGTGAAACTCTTGAATTGGTTCCAAAAACCAAGAATCATTTATGAAAAAGAAATCTTCAAGTTTGGATTTCCACCAATCAGGATTTTCAACAATTAAATGTGCATTTCTTCCATCTCTAAGTGTTTTTACCGCTTTTCTTGTTGATATTACGATATATGCACACCTATTGGTTAGGACTTTTATATCATCTAAAACGAAAAATAATTTATCAGGTTCTATGTGTTCAAGAACATCGGTGCATACTAATAAATCGGCAGGTCTTGGTTGTTCATCCTTTCCTTCCACCGCGGGATCATATTCCCAAATTGGAAAATCTAAAGACTTTGCCAAATATCCTCTTCCACAACCATAATCTAAAATACTTTTTGATGCCGTTAGATTCATCAATTTGATAACCATTGTTGAGTGTTTTGATCCTCCAGTTCCATACTCGGGATAATCCTCAAATGTTTTTTTTAATAAATCTTTATATTCGTCTGTCACCAATTTTGGTTTTCTTACACCTATCATTTTAACTTTTTTTTCAGGTTTTATATAATCTTTAATCATTTCTTGTAAAAGCCCATCACCATAAAACTTTACATCAGAATCAGATAGTTGATTTAGTTCGTGAAATGTTTGTCTAGCACATTCTGCAATTGACGGTGTTGTGTAAAATGTCTTACCATTATAGACACATTCGTCTTTAACCTTGAAGGCATTATTTGGGTGAAAATCGGCATGACTTGACTCTGAATCAAAAGATCCATCCATTCCAAAAATATGAATGTCCTTATATCCCAAAAATCTTGCCATTGTCATAGCTCTTAATCCTGCTGATGACCCACCTGTCATTGCCCATTCACCTCGAGGAAGTAATCTCATAGACTCAAGTGTTGTTTCAAACACATGCCAAAGCGTTACATCATAACCTTCTAAATGATCAAAGTATTTTGGATGGCAATTAGACGCTATTAAATATTTTGTATCTTTTTGTGGATTACCCAATAAAGTAACTTTGTGTTCTCTTGGGTCTACTTCTATGTGGTATGTAGGGATTATTCCACGATCTACCAAAAATTTATGGGAACCTGAGCAAGTGATAATATTTTTGAAATTCCTAACTTGTTCCCAAGTTTTTTTTAATGAGGGACCAAAACATACGACCGCAATCGATTCATTTTTTTCAATATGAGATGGATCCAACCTCTTTTCTATCCGTTTCAAAGACAATTTGATTTGTTCATCTCTTACAAATTCAGGAACACAAAAGTGCGTTTTTTGTTTCTCTAAAGGATTTATCATAATCCAATAATAATAAAAACTAAACCAATGAAAAGATCAAGTTCCTATGGAAAAAACTTCAACATAACTACCTCGGGCAACTATGACTTGGCCGGCGGCGCCTGATGAGGCACCAATTTGAATTTGTATAACACCTCCTGCGGATGGATAAAAAATACCTTGATAATTTGCCCAAACCGCTAAATTCGCCATAGATGTTTGAGATAAAAGAACGGATCCTGAAGCACTATTTCCGTTCCAAGGTTGCTGATAATTTTTTAAAGACACCAACAGACCACCATTACCGATTGATGCGGTTGCTTGTATCATACCTCTCGCCTCGGTCATAGTTGGAAATGTCATTCCGAATCTTGTTGGTTGAGCGGCGGATCCTCGATCAACAATTAACTCAACCATAAATTTATAGTATGTGTTAGCAACGACAGAAATAGCAAGACCTGTTATATTATTCAGAGACGCTGTTGAACTAATTGTTAAATCTGCGGTTAGATAAGCTCTTGACGCTCCTCCTCCTCCTTGAAGTCCGCTTATACCACTTACACCAACACCCTCGATACCACTTATTCCTGATAGACCACTAGTTCCTACTAATCCACTTATTCCTGAAGTTCCTTGTAAACCTGATATACCACTAACACCTTGTAAACCTGAAATTCCACTAACACCAACTAATCCGCTAATACCTGATGAACCAGCAATACCACTTATACCTGATGAACCAGCAATACCTGAAATTCCACTCAAACCAGATTCTCCACCCTTTCCACTCAAACCTGATAAACCACTTAGACCTTGTAATCCTGAAATACCACTTTCACCCCTACATAAACAATTTAAGATAACAACAGTTCCTGATCCAGTTGTAAAAGCGGGGTCAGTGTCACTAGGTGAACAAAATTCAAATGTTTCTCCTTGATTCAGTGTAATATTTTGTGTAACACGACAACAATCTCTATATGTAAGTTCACTACCATCTGAGTCACTCACAGCAGAGAAGGAGGCACAAAAAGGACCCTCAATACCTGAAATACCTGAAATACCACTTTCACCTAATAATCCGCTTATCCCCGATAAACCTTCAATTCCCGAAATACCACTTGACCCAACAAGTCCGCTCAAACCAGAAGGACCCTGTAGTCCTGAAATTCCACTAATACCTAAAAGACCTGAAATTCCACTAACCCCGATCAATCCACTGATTCCAGATATACCACTTACTCCTTCTATTCCGCTTATACCACTATTACCTAAAAGTCCTGAAATACCACTTAGTCCTTGTAACCCACTTATTCCTGACACACCTACCAAACCCGATATACCACTATTTCCTACTAATCCGCTTAGTCCCGAAGACCCAACTAAACCTGAAATTCCAGATAGACCCTCCAAACCACTAATACCACTAGTTCCTTGTAATCCTGAAATACCTGATGCCCCAACCAAACCACTTAAACCACTGGTTCCCACAATTCCTGATATACCAGACTCACCAACTAATCCTGACAATCCACTTGTTCCTACTATCCCACTAATCCCTGAAGATCCAACTAATCCACTTATTCCACTTATCCCTGAATTTCCAACTAATCCTGATAAACCCGACGAACCAACAAGACCAGATGTCCCGCTATTTCCAACCAACCCGCTTATACCTGAAGATCCAACTAATCCTGACATACCTGAAGTTCCAACTATACCACTTATGCCAGACGTCCCAACAATTCCCGATAGACCACTTAGACCCGAAGATCCAACTAATCCCGATATTCCGCTTAGTCCTGATTGTGATGAAACAATACAAAAGATTACTTCATCACCATTTGTAAATCCTGTGCTGGCATTACCCGATGAATTAACCAATGAAACAGGAAGTTCCCAATATATTGATGATATTTGTATTGGTGTTCCTGTAATTGTCCAAGTTTGAAAGTCATTGGATACGGTTCTATTTTGTATTATAAAGTTTTGACCCGCAGATAACAGATTCAAAAATATATCTATATCTATATTATCTTCATCTATATGATGTATGTTAATTTGAGTTGATCCTGTTTGTGTTACACTATTCCATAAAATTCCCGCAATACCCGGATTTCCACTATTACTTGTTGTATTTGCGGTATAAGGAAAACAACTTGATGATTGTCCTGGTTTTCCTGAGATACCACTAATTCCTGATATACCACTTACACCTTCTAACCCACTTATACCTGATACACCAACCAAACCCGATATGCCCGATGACCCAACAATACCTGAAATTCCAGATTGACCTTCTAATCCGCTTATACCTGATGTTCCTACAATTCCTGAAATACCACTATTACCAACTAATCCACTTATACCTGATAGACCTTCTAAACCACTTATACCACTATTACCAACTAACCCACTAATTCCTGAAATACCAGAATTACCGACAAGTCCTGATAATCCCGACTCACCGACCAATCCACTTAATCCCGATGTTCCTACTAACCCGCTGATTCCTGATAGTCCACTAGTTCCTACTATACCACTTATACCTGATAAACCACTTACACCGACCAACCCACTTAAACCTGAAGTTCCTACCAAACCACTAATTCCCGATAAACCCGATGTTCCTACAATTCCTGAAATACCTGATGTTCCAACTATACCACTTAAACCTGATGTTCCTACTAACCCACTTATTCCTGAAAGTCCCGATGTTCCAACTATACCCGACAAACCACTAGTACCAACAATTCCTGATAGACCAGAAACCCCAACTAAACCGCTTATACCTGAAAGTCCCGATGTTCCCACAATTCCACTAATACCCGATAAACCTGAAGTCCCAACTATTCCTGAAATACCACTTAGACCAGATGTTCCTACTATTCCACTAATACCCGATAATCCACTAGTCCCAATAATACCCGATAATCCACTCGTTCCTTGTATACCTGAAATTCCACTTAAACCAGAATTACCAACAATTCCCGAAGATCCTTCCAATCCTGATAAACCACTTGTTCCAACAATCCCAGAAATACCTGAAATTCCTTGTAAACCACTAATGCCCGATATTCCGACAATACCTGACAATCCCGACAAACCTGAATTACCGATAACACCTACGGATGTTACAGCAAAAGAATAATACGATGTTCCTTCTGTATACCAATTTAAAATGTGATTTGTAGCGTCGATGTTGTTTGCATATATTCTAACAATCATCCTGTCTGTAGAATTTATGGTTGTGGTAGGTAAAACTAAGTCAGTAAGACTCTCTACTGGTGTCACATTATCAACCCAACCAATTAAAGCTGTGTTTGTATTTGCGGTAAATGTATTATATGAAGTTCCCGCAGAATTTGCCAAATCGATTTGACAATAGTATTCTAAACCATCGTTCGATGCTGGTTTTAAAAAATGATGATGAAATCTTTGTGTTCCACCAGGAATTACCGCAAATCCTAATTCATCAGTTATAAATTCAGAAATTAACACATCGTTTGTGCTACCTGTTATTGTTTTTGTTACAACTTGTTGTGCTGTGGCAAGTGGTGTTGGTGATAATTCCTTATATGTTAATGGTGTTTGAGTAACAGATTCATTAAAATAATAAATTTGTCCTGTTGATATGCCATTTTGACCTGATATACCACTTAAACCTGATTGTCCTGCCGGTGGAGTTGTTATACAAAATAATATAAAATCATTGTTTGAAAAATTAGAACTACCTGTTCCCGATGATGATATTAAAGTAACAGGTATTTCCCAATAATCACTTATATATTGAATTGGAGTTCCAGTAATTGACCATATTTGATAATTTCCTGAAAAAATTTGATCTTGTATTGTTATGGTTTGGCCAACAGATAAAAGAGATAAAAATATGTCAATATCCGTTGCGGCATTATCAATATGATCAACGGTAATCATTGTTGATCCTGTTTGAGCAGAATTACTCCATAATATATAACCATCACCAGGATTACCTGAATAGATTGTTGTTTTGGCTAAGTAGAAAAAACAATTTGAGGAAGAACCCGCTCTTCCTGATAATCCGCTGAGACCACTAATTCCTGATATACCTGATAAACCTGAAGTTCCAACAATTCCTGATATACCTGATAGTCCACTATCTCCTACTAATCCTGATATACCTGATAAACCTGAAGTTCCTACCAAACCACTCAAACCACTAGTTCCTACTATACCACTAAGTCCAGATCCACCTCCACCACCTGTTGCACCTGAGAATATTCTCCATGCAGATGTACTTGTTCCACCACTAACACCTTCAACCGAACAATTGATCCAAGCATTGATAAAATCAATACCCTCTTGAGTATTTGATCTAATTAGAGTTGAGTCGGCATAAAAAACGGCTGTTGGTTCATTGTTATATGATGCTCCTGTTACAGCATTAAATAATGTATCATAATTATCTATTTTAAATTGGTAAATTGTGTCAGTTTCATAAACATAACACAACATACCCAATCTTTTATTACCTGTAGAAATATTATCATAATTTAAAATTAGCGATGTATCTCCAGTTACATAATCAAAAATATTTGTTGCCCCTGTTGGGTAGTCTAAATACAAAAAATTAGGGGAAATTCTAGGTGTGAATCCTCCATATGTAGTGTCATTTGACGACTTTGTACCACCAGTATTACTAAAAGTAAACGCAGATGTCATAATGTCGAATACATAATAAACTTCGTGAAAACCACCTATTACAAAATCACTAAAAGTTACACCTGCTCCTTGTTGTGCAACAAAGGGTTGATCGACATATTTTGGTGTATATTTTTGAGCTGGAAATTTTTGAAAATTAAACTTATTAATAGGATCTGGTATTGGATTTTCAACATATTTCCTACTATAAGCATTTTCATTACTTTGTGTTTGACTTGTAAGAGGATATGTTATATAACTTATGGTGCGTAAATTATTTGCCATTTCAAATATATAGGTTCATATATAAGTATCTTTAAGTGATATTATGTGTTTTTTCTTTTATATTAAAAAACAATTTAAAACTATCTGACTATTTATAAAGAAAACTGCAGTATGATATCAAATAAAGAATATTTTGAGAATCCTTATTACTTTTTTCTGAAAGATAAAGGTGATAAAGTTGTTCTATATTATAACTATTCAAACACACTATCAGAGGCAAGAAAAAATGATTCCTCTTTGGAATTTAAAAAGTCGAATAGACCATCTATTAAGAAAAAACTTAACTCAATTATAAAGTCAAAAAAACACAAGGGTAAAAAAGAACTTGATGCTGATTTAGAAGACTTTAAAAATAAGGTTGAAACAAATGAATTAATTGATAGTGATGGTTCTTGGTCAACATCTAGAATTCCGATTCTAGACCCAAGAGTTTCTCCAAAAGGAACAACCGATCAGTCTATCGTTACTGGTCGTATATCTAATGATCCTGTAACAAGAGGATATAGGGTTTATTACGGAGAATCAAAAGTTAATGAAACAGATTATTCTGACGCTTTTGGTTATGAAGAAACTAAGTTTATGGATGGTAAAGAAACCTACAATTTCTTTAAAGAGAAAATGAACTTGGATCCATTCGAAGCCAGAGAAAGAACTTTACAACAAGGAAAAGACCCAATGGGTAAAAGGAAACTTAAAGCCCCAAAAAATATAAGAAAACAGAAAGGATTTATTGATAGATTAACTTTGATGGAAACTCAAAGACAACAAATGATTGAAATGATAGAAGAGATTGTTAAAAACAAAGAATCCGAACAAGAAAAATCGAAATCTAAAGAAAAAAACATTTCAAAATTTTTGGAAAAAAATTTAAAATCAATAAAGAAAATTGCAGATAAAGAAGGTATTACCATAAAT
>Ga0315902_10004144_pt1 | contig 21177 bp, 19 predicted proteins | sample LakEriMetagenome_9_FD_203523 | JGI IMG/M metagenome (GOLD analysis project Ga0315902, IMG submission 203523) | Freshwater fungal communities from buoy surface, Lake Erie, Ohio, United States - Buoy 12 MA117 | ecosystem: Environmental > Aquatic > Freshwater > Lake > Lake biofilm | place: USA... | reverse complement strand
GCGGATATCACGCTGGAAATCAACCGGCGTTTCGGCGGGCTCGGCCCCGTCGGCCGGCTGGTCGACCCCGAGCGCAACGAGCCCCCCGACCAATCCCAACAGCAGCAGCACGGGGGGCAACCAGGGATGCATCAAGGGGAGACTCCGCCACGCGAGGAGAGACACCGGGTTGCGGAAATCGTAATTCCCCCTGGCCGGGGGGGAAAGCGGCATAGCCAAGGGGCCGGGGGGACCGCCGGGAGGGGCCCGGGACGGTTGCCCACGAAAGAGGAATCAAGAACGGCCCGGGACAGCCCCGCCGGAATCGACCGCTGGCAGAGGCCGCCGGAAGTTCAGGCCGCCGCAAGTTCAGACCGCGGGGGGTTCAATGCCGAAGTCGCGGATGGTCAGCAGGCTGGTGAGGGGAAGGTTCCTGGCGGCGAAGTTGGCCGCTCCTCCTTCGAGGCGATCAATGACCGCGACAATCTGAACCACTTCGCAACCGAATTCCTGGATCCGTTCGACCGCCTGGAGGGCGCTGCCACCCGTGGTGACGACGTCGTCGATGACGACCACTTTCATCCCCGGCTGGACGGGACCTTCGATGAAGCGTTGGGTGCCATGCCCCTTGGCTTCCTTCCGGACGAGAAATCCGCAGAGGTTGCGTTGGCGGGCCCCGGCAACCGCAAGCACGCCCCCGACGATGGGATCGGCCCCGATCGACATGCCGCCGATCGCGTCAAACGGGGTGTTGTGCAGCAGGTCGAGCAGTCCCTCACTGACCAGGCGGAGCCCCTCGGAGTGGAGGGAGATCTGCTTGCCATCGAGGTAGTACGACGCCTTGCGGCCTGAAGCGAGGGTGAAGTCGCCGAACTTGAGGGCACGTTCGCGAAACAGGGAGATGAGCCGGTTGCGGTCGTACATGGCGGGGTGCTGGAGGAGTCGGAAGGAAGATGGCGCGAGTATCGGGGAGGGACCGCCAGAGTGGCAAGGGAGGGGCTGCTGTCCCGGCGAGTGCGGGTCCTGCAAAAAATGCGTCTCAGTCCATTGAAAACGATTCTGTCGATTGGTAGGGTTTCTCTGGCTGTGGGTTTTGGACCCAAAAAGATCTTTGACAATCAGTTGATTGTGGGAAACGGGCCCAATATGCTCAAGTTGCTGGTTCGCCAGCGACGGCGGCAAGTGGGTGGACGTGTTTCAGGCGTGGCGAGCTGCGGTGGCCGACGGAGGTTGGCAACCGCGGTTTGTGGATTTCGTGGCAGGGCTGTGTGGAAACGGCCCACTCGTTCCGTTCGAAAACCCTTCTGGTTTCGCCAGCGGCGATCCCCGTTGCGATCGAGGACCAGAGGCGATCGAGGAATCGAAAGACAACGCGATGGCAACGGGACCAGGCCCAGCCTTTATCACCGGGGAGTTCAAGCGGGTCCTGGATGACCGCTTCCGGCTGTCGTTACCGGTCGAGCTGGCGGATCCCGTCAGCAGTCCGACGGGTGATGTGATCCTGGTGAAAGAGCAGGCGGGTTGTCTGAGCCTGTGGCGTCCCGAAGAGTGGCAACAACGGCTGGATGATGGCGTGACGCTGATCCAGCAGAAGATCCACCTGGGGCGGATGGAGCAGAAGTGGGGCGATGTGCAGCGGTTTGGCCGACTGCTCTCGACCCGGTCCCGGACCGTGCGGCTGGCAGGCCGATCGCGGCTGGTGATCCCCGAGGGATTTCGCGAATTCCTCGATGTGGCTCCCGAATCCGAAGTGATGCTGATCGGTGCCGTGATCTGTGTTGAGATCTGGAACCCGGTCGCCTGGCTGCAGTTGCTGCGGCAGGAAATGCCCAGCTTCAATCCCCTGCTCAAAGACCTATCGGGCTGATTTCCCACACTCTCTGCGACAGACTCGGCTGCGGCCACCCCGCATGCCCGGCGTCGAGGAAAAAGCCCCTCACTCGGTGTCATCATCCAGGCATCGCCAGACGTTCACGCACCATGGACGGTCTGTGTGGCATGGATGCCGCTTTTTCTTCCGCCGGGCATGCGTTTTTTTACACCTTGGCCAGATTTCGCGTCAGTCGGCCACACGGTTCGTGACTTCCACAGGATGGGAGTTGTGCTTCCGGCCAACTTTTGTACCCCGCATTTCCTCCCCTTCTCATCCCTCGGGGCGGTCTTGCGGGGTGCTTTTTTCTTTGGGCCCTGCGAAGCCACCGGGACTGCAGGATCGTGCGTCCCCATGGTTGGCCCCTGTGGTCTCCCCCGGTGACGTCGGGCCGACGATGCCCCCCAGACACCATTGCGATGGACCGCGGTGGCCCGCCCCCGCTTTGGGGACTGACACCGCTTTGGGGAGGACTGGCAGCCCGCTCGCCGCGGGGAGTAGACTCGGGATCGCTGGTTTCCGATCCCGCCGGACCGTGCCTCAGGCCATTCCCGGTCCCCGACTCCCACCCCGACTCCACATCATGAGCGACCACTGGATTGCCGACCGGATGCACCGCATCGACGCATCGGGAATCCGCAAGGTGTTTGACCTGGGGGCCCGGCTGAAGGACCCCATCAATCTCTCGATTGGCCAACCGCATTTCGACACCCCCGAACCGGTCAAGCAGGCTCTCTGCCAGGCGATTGCCGAGGGAAAGAATGCCTACAGCCAGACGCAGGGAATTCCCGCACTCATCGATCGCCTGCAGGCCCGCATCGACGCCCAGTACGGGCATGCCGACCGCAAGGTGTTCATTACCAGTGGGACCAGCGGTGGCCTGACCCTCGCCCTGTCGATTCTCGTCAATCCGGGCGATGAGGTGATTGTCTTCAGTCCGTATTTCGTCATGTACCGGCACCTCACCACCCTGGTGGGAGGCCGGGTCGTCGAGATCGACACCTTTCCCGATTTCCGGATCGATCTCGACCGGGTCCGGCAGGCGATCACCGCCAAAACCAAGGTCATCGTCTTCAATTCTCCCAACAACCCCACCGGTGCCCTCGCGTCGGCCGCCGAGATCGAAGGGCTCGCCCGGCTTGCCGCCGAGCACAACATCGCCCTGCTGAGCGACGAGATCTACCACGACTTCTGCTACGACCAGCCGTTCGTCTCCCCCGCCCGGTTCAACGAACAGACGATTGTGGTTGATGGTTTCAGCAAGTCGCACTCGATGACCGGCCTTCGGCTTGGTTATGCCCATGCCCCCGCGGCCCTCGTCCAGCAGATGCTGAAGCTGCAGCAGTTCACCTTCGTCTGCGCACCCCACCCGGTGCAGTACGCCGGTCTGGCTGCGCTCGACTGCGACATCAGCGACCGCGTGCGCGACTACCATCGCAAGCGCGACTACGTCGTGTCGCAATTGAGTCCGTACTACGAAATACCCCGGGCCGATGCCGCGTTTTTCCTGCTGCCCAAGGCTCCCTGGGGAACCGCGACCGAGTTCTGCACCGAGGCGATTTCCCGTGGATTGCTGATCATCCCCAGCAACGTCTTCTGCCCGCACGACACCCACTTCCGGATCTCGTACGCCGCCGAAGACCGCACCCTCGAACGAGGCTGCACGCTGCTGCGCGAATTGGCCCAGCGCTGAGCAGTCGCTCATCCCCCCCAGCCACTGACCCCCCAGCCACTGACCCCCCAGCCACTGACCCCCCAGCCACTGACCCGGTCCGCCATGTCGCCCCGTCGCCGCTTTCCGGTCTGGCATCTTGGCCTGCTGGCCGGAATCCTGTTCGCCCCGTTGCGCTGCATGACCCCGGTCCAGTCGCAACCTCCCGAAACGACACGCCCGGCCAACACTCCGCCAGTTGACGCACCACCGGTTGACACAGTACCGGCTGACACACGGCCGGGTCCGACCTCCCCGGTCGTGGTCACCGCAGCCGACGATCCCGAATCGCTGCGGAGAGTGGACCGGGGCCTGCAGGTGCTGTCCCGCGGTGCCCGCGAGTATCCCGAGCACCGCCAATGCTTCGCCTGCCATCACCAGACTCTGCCCCTGCTCGCCCTCACGGCGGCCCATCGGCTCGATCTTCCCCGGCAATCGGAACTTGAGCGGGAACTCGTCGAATTTGTCCGGCACTCGTTCGAGAACCGTGTTGACGAACTGACTGCCGGCGAGGGGATTGGTGGCAAGGCCCTGACCGTTGGCTATGCTCTCTGGACCCTGCGCCTGGCGGGTCAACCGGCTGACGACCTGACCAGCGCGATGGTCACCTACCTGCTCAAGACGCAGTCGGCTGAAGGGGGATGGAAGCTGCATGCGATCCGGCCCCCTGCCGAAGAGTCGGTGATGTTGGAAACCGTGCTCGCCGCTGCCGGGATCCGGCATTTCGCGGGGGAAACGCGGCAGGTTGAGCGCGATGCCGCCGTGCAGCGGACCCGCGACTGGCTCTCCCGCCAGACGACCCTGTTGCACGAAGACCGCGTCGCCCGCGCGTGGAGTGTCGCCCTGCTGGGGACGACTGGCGAAGACGCCCTGTCGGCCCGTCAGCCCCTGTTGCAGACGCAACGTGCGGACGGCAGTTGGTCGCAGACCCCCGAAATGGCGGGCGATGCCTATGCCACCGCCACCGCCCTCCACGCCCTGCTGGAGACAGGCTTGACCCCCCGCGATGAGCCGGTCCAGCGGGGTGTGGCCTTCCTCCGGCAGAACCAGGCGGAGGATGGTTCGTGGCCTGTCGCCACCCGCGCGACCCCGGTTCAGGTCTTCTTCGACAATGGGGATCCCGGGGGAAAAGACCAGTTCATCACCATGCTGGCGACCGGTTGGGCGACCGCCGTCCTGGCGCGAACCGCCGCACCGGATCATCCCTGATCCCTCCAGGGCTTCCGGAACACTCGCCGGCCCTTCCTGGCGAGCGGTCCCGCAGTTCCGCCTCTGGTTCCCCCCCCGCCGGCACAATCTGCCCCGCACAATCGAAACCGCACAATCGACCTGGGGCATCCATGGGCCCGGTGTTCTGAGCAGACGCTTCTTGACACCCCCCCCGGAGGACCAGAAGAATCGGTGGAAGGGGAATCCCTTCCCTGGCAGGCGGGGGGCAAGACGGTAGTCTTGATCGTCGCCACTGCCGACACTCTGCGGAACCCAACTCTCGCGTGGCGGAACTCTCGTGCTTTTGGAAGCCCTGACAGTCTGTGTGAACTACGGTGATTTCCTGGCGGTGGCCGCCCAGCACAACCGGGCCCTGTTCGATCGCTGGCTGGTGATCACCACCCCCGAAGATGAAGAGACCCGTGAAGTCTGCCGGCAGTACAACCTCGACACCCTGATCACCCGCGAAGGAATTGTCCCCGGGAGCGAATTCAACCGCGGGTTGCTGATCGAACGCGGACTCCAGCAGTTGTCGACCAACAGCTGGCGATGGAATCTCGATTCCGATGTCATCCTCCCCAGCCACACCCGCCAGGCGCTGCAGCTCGCCCAGCTCGATCCCGAGGCGATCTATGGGTTCGACCGCATCATGGTGCGTTCGTGGAACGACTGGGTCCGACTTCGCGATTCCGGCTATCTCAGCCAGCAGTTCCGGTCCACCTACGAAGTCCATTTCCCCCCCGGTTTTGACATCGGCCTGCGCTGGGTGGTGCCGCATTCCGGCTGGGTCCCCACCGGCTTCAGCCAATTGTGGCACGCGTCTTCCGAGCATTGGCGCGGCACCCGCGTGAAGAGCTATCCCTCCAACCAGAACAGCTCGTCACACACCGACGTCCGGCATTCGCTGCAGTGGGATCGCCGACAGCGACACCTGCTGCCGGAGATCATCACGATCCACCTCGAAAGTGAGCCGTGCCCATTCGGCACGAACTGGCAGCAGCGAAAGTCGCAACGGTTCGGCCCCCCCGCGCTGCAGGCCCCCTCGACAGACGGCCCCTCGGCTCCGCCGGGCAACAGCCCCGTCTCGATGTAGCCGCTGCATCGGCATGGCCCTCGGTCTGTTCGTCCCGATGTCCATTTCCACTGCGCAGCAATGCTGGCCCCCTCCTGCGCGAAAACGGGGCGGGGCAATGGCGGATCTGGTCCGGCCCTGGTCAATCCGCAGCAACACTTCGCCAAGCACGAGCGTCGACAAGTCGAGCGTCAAAAAGTCGATCAGAGCGGGCCATCCCGCGCCATTCCGCCCCATCCCGGCCAGTTCCCTGTCGAAAAAACTGGGCCGGTCTGGGGTGGCGACACGCTTCCGCAGTGAACGGCGTGTGAGGGAATTCCCATCACGCCTCTGGTACGTCAGACACCGGGATCGGGTCAGACGCCTGTGGGCTCGTTTCCGTCGACAGCCGTTGATCGACCGTGACGCGGTCGCCAGCGAGTGGATCGACGACCACTGTCTTGACCTCCCGTTCCCATCGATCGGCGGGCGTTCCGTCCCGTGGCGTTCCCTCGGCGTTTGAGGCGTCCCGCCCGGGGGGCGTGTGATCGGTCGCACCAGGATTCTCGTTCGGATCCACCGCGGTCGCCCGGGCCTTTTTCCGGGGTCGCCCGCGACCTCGCCGTCCCCGGGGCCAGAGTGCTTCCCCCTCTTTGGCCGCCAGCGGCCGTTCGCCTGCATCCACCCAGCTCCGTTCCCACAGCTCCCGGGGGAGTGACATCCCCTCTTCCAGCGACACCCGCACAACCCGCACCATGACAGTCTCCTCTCTCCGTTGATGATTTGAACAACAGTTGCACTGGACACGCGTTTCCATCCACTGTAATGTACGCAGAGACATACTCCAGGGGACACTTTTCCAGATGTGTCCAGATTGGTGAACTTGCGGACGAGCCTTGGTGGAGAACGCCACGATGACCATTGCAACGTCTTTCCCGGAAACAATTTGCGCGACAATGCTGGCGGCCCGGCTCAAGAGGCACCGCCTGCGGATGGCCTGGAGCCTTGAAGAATTGGCCGAGCGGGCGGGAGTCTCCCGCAGCACGTTGCACCACCTCGAGCATGGCACAACACCGCAACCGCGCCTGTTGACCCTGCATCGAGTCGCCCGGGCGCTCGGTATCGCCGTCGAAGCCCTGATCGGTCCGGCGGAGGCCTCGCCCCTGCCGGCCGAAAGTGCCGTTCCAGCCCCCATCCGGGAGGTCGCACGCGTGCCGGTGGGGGGCGCGGCTGACGTCCCCCGGCCTCCCGCCCAGGGCGGGACGCATCCGGTTGGTCACCCGATGACAGTCAGAGACAGGCCGTGGGAACCGGGGGAGGATCCGTCCGGTCTTCTCGATCCCTCCCTGTTTCGCGACTGGACCGTGGCGGAATGGGCCCAGTGGGAGTGGCAGCGGGAACAACTGCAGCGGGCGTCAATCGGTTCCGCAAGCACGTCCGCCAAGGGGGCGACACTTCGGGCGGTGGCGGAAGTGATCAACCGGCATCGCGAGACCCGACGGCAATTGCAGGTCTTGCTGCATGGCCCTTTCGCGCAGGTGGCCGAGCGGATGATCCAGACCCTGTTCGAGACCGCCAGCGCGGGGACGTCTGCCGCTTCGCCTCGTTGCGCGTGACCGGGTCGGCGGGGATCGTTCCCTCGAACAGGTACGCGAGGGCTTTGAGGGGGTGTGCCCGTCGGGCCCCGACCGCTTTATTTCGCGAGCGGATGCAATTCGATCTTCCGGAAGTAGATCTCGGCCCCCTCGGTCTGGAAGGTGATTTTGCCGGCGGTGGGAAAGACGTCGTACGCCTTGTTGACCACCTGCCCATTGACGATGTTGGTGATCGTCGTCCCGTCGCAGATCACCTCGACCCGGGTCCATTCGGGATGGGGGCTCTCGACATCCCGGGCCCCCCGGTAGTCGAGTTCATCGACCCAGTCCGGATCGCGGCCAAACCAGTTGATTCTCCCAGAGGTGATGGTTTGCGGAGTCCCTCCCGACTTCCAGAAGGGCTCTTTGTCCTTGTCGAAACCGACATCGGCGGTCAGTCGCGGGATGAATTTCTTCCCGTCGGCTGTCTCGCCCGGGACCGCCAGGAAGTCGCCGACGCCCCCCTCGATAATCTGGCATTCGAGACTGGCATGCCACGTCTTGTTGTATCCGCCATCGGGACCGAAACAGTGCAGCAGGATGCCACTGTCGCGGGCCGCCTTCTTCCGGCCACCCCAAGTCAGTTCTCCCCAGCGGAATTCCGCGACGAGCCGGTAGTTGGCATAGGTCCGCCGGGTAATCAATCCGCCGAAACTCCCCTCGCCCGAAATGCGGATCGCCGGGTTGCCGTCGATGTTGTCAACCACCGTGAAAACCCGCAGCGGGTCGTCATGTCCGGTCTCGCGGGTGAAGGTATAAAACGGTTCCAGACCTTTCCCCTTGACCAGGTCTTTGCCGTTGAACAGCACGATGGTCTCAGACGGCACCAGGGGAGGCTCTTCCGGCGGGGTCGAGTCCTGCGAAACCCCCCAGCCGGGAAGGCCGACCAGGGCTCCCAGGGCCAGCACCAGGCTCCACAGGCAGCGCGGGGACGGGGTGATCATGAGTGCAATCCAGGCAAAACCGGGAAAACTTCCAGTGGAAGCATGCGTCGGGGCGACAAACCTCTCATCAACGGCAGATTCGACGAGTAGACCAACTCCCCGGATGCGATGCCACCAATCCATGTCATCAAAAAATCAGGAGGATCTGCGGGTGGGTCGCTGCGTATCCCGGCGTTCAGCGTGCTGCTTTGGCATCCCGATCGAACGACCGTTTCGCCAAAAACTCCCCCGGTTCCGCTTGGCAATCGACTGCCGGGTGTCTACAATCTCTCTCCAGAACACCGGCCCCATCGTCTAACCCGGTTAGGACACAGGGTTTTCATCCCTGCAATGCGGGTTCAAATCCCGCTGGGGTCACTCTCTCAGGCCTCCTCTTCCTCCGATCTCTCCCGATCGGAAGAAGAAGAGGCCTGTTGCATTTCCGGTCCGGGTTCTATTTCCGGTCCCGACGGGTGGCCCAGCTCGCTATGTCGAATTGGACTGAGAGACTTCTGTTCTGGTGCCGGTCCCGAAGTGCTCTCTCGTGGCCTTGTGCGGTGGAGTGTGACTCTTCCGATTGGGGATAGGATTCTCACGGCTCTCTGGTCCCGCTTTCTGGCCAGTCTGTCTGGCCCCGCCTGGAAAGTCTCCGCCACCCTGTTTCCCCTCATGCGGGCTGGAAATTTTGCCGGGGGAAAACGAAGATTATCGCGACATGGGCTGGCTGATTTCTGGCTGTCAGCAGTGGCCCAACCGGGTGTCGGGGAGTGGGTAGCCTCGGTGCCGATGTTCCGTTCACGTCTGCCGGTGCTGTGTCAGAGGGCCGAGTCCGGCCCCTGGGCGCCATTCCTCTCCTGGGATCTGCTTCCATGAATTGTCTTTCGCGAGTGCTGCGGCCCGGTCTGGCCGCACTGTGGGCTGTGGCCCTGCTGCTGCCTGGAACGTTGGCGTGGGCCCAAACCGGAGGGGTCGCCCGCAAGGATGCCTCGGTGGCGGTCGATGGTGTGCTGAAGCAGGTGTTTCGCAGCCAGCGTCCCGGCCGGTATGACTACATCGCCCAGGTCGAAGTCGCCCGTGCCGAGCTGCGGAAGCGGCTCGACGCCAATGCCAAGGTGGCTGTCCCTGTTCCCGGGGATGTCATCTATGTGCACCTGACCCAGAAGCTCGACAACGCCGGCCGCGTGATTGCCGCCGACAGCCATGCTGGTCTTCCCGCCGAAGGGTCCGAAGTGAAGGTTTACCTCGCTCCCCGGGCGGCCGGAGGATGGGAAGGGGCTTATCCCGACTGGGTCGACGTGGTGAAGGGTGACCAGGGGGGAGCCTCCGAGCTGTTCCCCCCCGAGCCGACCGCCGTCAACCAGACCGGTGGTGGTGGACTGGGGCTGAAGGCAGACGTGCTGAAGGTGCAGGGACGGATTGTGCTGCGGGTGACCGCTGTCGAACGGGGAAGCCCCGCGCAGGAAGCCGGACTGGAAGTGGGTGACGTCATCGCCGGTGCCAACGGCGGAGAATTGACCGGTGCCGATCAGCTCGACAAGCTCGCCGCCGCCGGGAAGCCCTTCTCGGTCATCATCGTCGACGTCAACAGCGGCAAGCCGGTGCAGGTGGATGTGAACCCCGGCCGGGCCGTGGCTCCCGCCCCGACCCCCGACAAACCGGCCAACACAACGCCCGCCCCCGCCCCCGCTCCCGCTCCCCAGCAGAAGGTCTCCCTGGGCCTCTCGGCTGAGGAAGTCCGCCTGGGAAATCGCAGTGCCCTCAAGGTGACCCGCGTCGCTCCCGATGGACTCGGAGCGAAGGCTGGTGTGGAAGTCGGTGACGTCATCGTGTCTGCCAACGGCATTCCCACGACCGGTCCCGAACAGCTCGTGAGCGCCCTCAAGAAGAGCGGCTCAGAGCTCGTGCTGACCATCCGCGACTCGCGCACGAACAAGGATGTCGATGTCAAGATCCCGCTGGGTGCCGGTCGTCCCGAACGACCCGCCCCGGCCAACACGGGAGTCCCCATCCCCGGCACCAATCCCAACGCCCTCGGGGTGGTGACCGAGCTCGCCTTCCACGAAAACGAGTTCGCCGTGAAGATCGTCGAAGTCGCCGACGGCAGTGCCGCCGCCAAGGCGGGGCTCAAGCCCGGGCTGCTGATCACCGAGGCGAATGGCAAGCCGGTGCTGCATCCCAACGAACTGAACGACGCCGTCCGCAACAGCGGCGGACGCCTGAAGTTGACCGTGGTGGAGCCGAACAGCGGCCGCTCGGCCAATCTCAACCTCGACCTCCGCTGAGAGATCGCAGGCGACCTCCGAAAGACAGCCCCTGTCTTCCGGTGACCCCTGTCTTCCGGAGTGAAATTGCCCGATTCTTCATCCAACCCCGCCTGGGCCGTGTGCCCAGGCGGGGTTGGTGCGTTTTCCCGTGGTCCGGCGTACAAGCCAGTGTGGTGCTGCCCCAGTCTCCCACCATCAGGGAACGCTTCCTCCCGATGCGCTCCGGTTCCCACCCTGGCCGGGGGGAGGTGGGCAGATCTCTGGAAGTTCCTCAACACAGGAACCGCGACGCACGTCGATTCGAGACTTGGGGAGAGTGAGACATGGCGGCGACAGACGCCACTTGGCCTGCCCCCCACTGCGGTCCGCACGAAATCTTCCAGGGCCAACCTGTGTCGCGGATGGCTGATCCCCGACGACGTCTCCTGTCACAGCCTCAGATTGTCAGCTTCAGGCAACGACTGCCTGGAACGGTCCTGAGACACGTTGTGAACGGGCGACACAACAGATGCCGCGACCATTTTGCATGGCGAGAGACTGAACTTTCCGATTGCTGCGCGCATCGACCAGTGATCGGCTCTGCCCCAGACCGAGCGCGCAAAAAAAACCGGCGTCCCCGCAACTGCAGGGACGCCGGTGAGTGATCGAGTGGGGTTGTGTGAAGCGGCCGGAACTGCTCCGAAACCGGCTCTCCGCGACGAACTACTCCGCGACCTGGGCGGTCGCCGGGGCATCCCACACCATACAGTGTGTCTCCAGAGAAACGACGCAGAGCCGCTTGGTATCGGGGTGTGGGGCGAGGTCGTAACCGGCGTCACGCAGCAGCTTTTCCTGCTCCTGCTCGACGGGTCCCGAATCGCGAACGACGCGCCACCAGTGCAGGTGCGGCCAGTCGCGACGGACAACCTTCAGACACGAATCCATCGTGCGTCCATTGGTTCCCGGGCTGAAACCAGCCTTCCGGGCGAGAACTGTGTAAGTCGCGAGCTTGCTGGCCCGTTTCAACTCCCACAGCAATTCAGCGACGAGGTCGGCGCGTGTCGAGGCCATTCCGCAATCCTCATAAGCCTGAAGGGTGACTACCTCGCGGATCGGCTCGTGTCCGCGAATCTCGTGAAGAAATCAGGATATCCGAATGGCCCCCGGCGGGCAACTGACGCAGGTGTTTCCATGTGGCCACACGTGCGCTAGAAGGGCCTGTTTTTCGCTCTTCCATCGACATTTACCACGCCGTCTGCGAGAGCCAGACATACCCCGCGCAGACCAGCAACTCTCCCAGGCAAATCGCGAGCAGGTAACTCCAGAATGGCAGCTTCAAGGCTCCCGCCAGATAGCACGCCAGATCGGTCGGCGCCAGGGGAAAAAACGCCCAGGCAACCAATACCCCAAACCCCCACCGCCCCGACAACAGCCGTGTCAGCCGCTCGACTTGCCGTGGATGCCGGGTCTCACACCACCGATCCAACCCCAGCGCCCCGGCAAAGTGATAGATCAGCGTGGCCGACAGTGCGATTCCCAGCAGGCTGATCCCCAGCACCAACCCCAGCCGTTGCGGAAACAACAGGCAGCCAGCCAGGACAAACGGGGTCGAGGGAATCAGCACCAGCGCCCGTGTGACCGAGGCCAGCAGATACAACAGCAGCAGGCCATGCTCGAATTGCCGCAGGTCGGCGGCGATCTGCCGGGGGGTGAACTCCTCGGCATGCGTCACATAGAACCCCAGAACGACCCCCAGGATCAGCAGCCAGCCCCCCAACAGCCAGCGACGCCAGCGGGCCAATTGTGGTGAGGCGGTCATGGGGTGTCGCGGAACGAACAGAACAGCCAGGGGCAACTCCCCCACCGCCACGGCGGAACAGGTCGCTGGTATGCTATCACAGTCCCAACCTGCCGTGGTCCCGTCCGCGAAGTCCCCGTGCCGTTCGGCGGGCGACTCGCCTTCCTCCGCCCCCCCTCGTTCCGGTGACCGGCGACCGTCGACAATTGGGTCCCCTCGACGGGGGGCCACGTCCCGCGGCCATCGTCGGCCTGCCACCGCACCGTGGCCTGTCCCTGCTCTCGCACTCTCTGACCAGGATCACCTGATGCCCACTGCGCTGCGCTTGTCCCGGCGGGATCTGTTGCTGGGTGGATTGTTCGCGGCGTCGCACAGCCCCGTGGGGTGGGCGCGGCAGTCTGCGCCCGGCCCAGCCCCCTCCGGCAATCCCGCCGCCGCAGGGCGGACCCCCGGTCCCGGTCCCGGGTCGGGTCAGGTGGTGGCTGTTGCTCCCCGCGATGGCGACGAACTGCAGCGGGCACTCTTCCGGTACGCCGGGACGGGCCACACCCTGCAACTCCCGCAGAAGTCGCAACTCCGGCTGACCGTCCGGGAAGAGCGGGTGGGAAGCCACCGCGAAATCTCCCGGCACCCCCTGCTCATCCCCGAGGGGGTTCGCCTCGATCTGCACGGATCAACACTGCTGTTGGAATTCACCGTCAATGCCTACGGCATTCGATTGTCGAACGACTCGGCCCTGCGGAACGGGACGATCCGGGTCGTCCGCAGCGAGGGGAAGGGGCTGCAGGCGTGCTGGCACAGCGGCGTATCGATCGGGGCCGCCTATGGCGACGGGGGGACTCCCGGGCAGCCGGGCCACTTCTCGACCGTCTCACACTGGGAGCTGGCCGACCTGGTGATCGAACAGCCGTTCCCGGCAGCCGCCGTGCAGTTGATGTCGGAAGCCTGCCACGGTGTGATCCGCCGGGTGACGATTGCCGACTCGAAACAGGCGCTGCTGGGGGTCGGTCTCGACTGGGGGAGTGTCGGCCCGATCACGAGTGAAGACCGCGAGATTCCCCGCATGCGGCGGCTTTGGGAACAGGGGGAGATCTACTCGACGCATCCGCACGATGTGTGGATCGAGGGTGTGCGGGTGGGGCGACTCCAGAGGTGCCGGGATGGCAACGACGCCGGGATCCGCTGCTCGGCGTGCGATCACATCACCATCCGCGACCTGCGGGTCGAGTCGGCGGGAGTGGCCCTGGCGCTCTTCGGGGGCGACCTCGGGTATGAGTTCGCCCGGAAGGATCAGCGGGACCGGGCGCACCAGGGGTATGACGTCGACGGCGTACGAATTGGCCGGGCGGAGATCTTCGGCCTCGTGTTGAATGGCCTGGCCGACAATGTCTGGCGGGCCCGCGAGAACCACGGCTACGACCCGGTCCGCGACCCCTCGCGCCCTGGCCTCGACCGGCCGGTCCTGCGCAACCTGTCGCTGCAGGGGGCGGGGGGGAAGTCGCAGGGCCTCTATGCCGTGGCGGTGACTGACGCCCAACTCGACCACGTCACCATCGGCGGCTTCGAGACGGGGGTGCATCCCGAGGACTGGGTCGACGGCCTGACCCTGACCCACGCCCACCTCCACGACAACACCCACGACTCGCGAATCGAGGGAGTGCGTTCCCCCGCCAAACGCGTCTCCATCACCCCTTAACGGGGACGCAGCTCGTTTCAAAAACGGGGACGCAGCTCGTTTTCGCGGGGCGGCAGGTCGCGGCACTTTCGCCCGTCCAGTCCCTCCCGCGTGGCTGCGCGGTACAATAACGCAGTCAGATGCCCGCTGGATCTCCGGGGGCCTTCATCACGTGTGCAGGGAGTTCACCACGATGAACAGTGGTCGGAGGATTTCACCAGCGTCCCTCCTGTTGCTGCTGGGATGTATTGCTTTCCCCGAGGTGTCGATTCGGGGACGGCTGGCGGCCCAGGAGACTGTGCCGAAGAAAGCCGGCGAGTGGCAGGAACAGTCGATGCGGGTGGGGACCCTCGACCGCTGGTTCCGCATCTACCGGCCCCAGTCACTGCGCGAGAGGGCCCCTGCCGTGGTCCTTCTGCACGGAGGGACCCAGAGCATGCGCAAGATCTTCTCCCCCCGGGCCGGGGGGACCCGGGCGTGGATCGACATCGCCGACCGCGAAGGAGTGTTGCTGATCGTTCCCAACGGGGTGAATCCCAAGACGGGTGACACCCGGGGGGACAACCAGAACTGGAATGACCTCCGGTCGCAGGACTCGGACCGGAATTCGACCGCCGATGATGTGGCGTTCCTCCGGCAGTTGCGGAATGAGATGGTGTCGAACGACAGGCTGGATGACACCCGGATCTACGTCACGGGGGCCTCGAATGGGGGAATGATGACCTACCGCCTGCTGCTGGAAGCCCCCGAGTGTTTTGCCGCCGCGGCGACGTTCATTGCCGTCCTTCCCGCCGGCATGCAGGAGACCCCGCCTCCGCGCCGGCCAACTCCTCTGCTGATCGCCAATGGAACCCTCGATCCTCTCATTCCGTGGAAGGGGGGACCGGTGCGGGGCCAGTCGGAACCGCTGATGTCGGCTCCGGCCAACCTCGACTGGTGGATCCGGGCGAACCGCGCGGACCGCGACAGGGTCACCGAAGAGCGTCTGGCCGATACCAGTGCCGACGATGGCTGTCGGCTCATCCAGTCTCTCTACCCGGCCGGGACCGGAGGAGCTCCCGTGCTGTTTCTGAAGATGGAGGGAGCCGGCCACGCTCTTCCCTCCCGGGCCCACGCGGTCCCCGACACGTGGATGGTCCGGCGCCTGATTGGCCCACTCTGCCAGGATGCCGAAGGAGCCGAGCTCGCGTGGTCATTCCTGTCGCAATTCCCAAGCCCCATCGTCAGGAAGCCAGCCCCATCCGAGCAACCGCCCGCCGGGTCGCTGCGCTGACCTGGGGCGGGAGGGAGGCCCCGGGGAAGTCGCCCGGTGAACTGGCCCCGGATTCAATGACCGGATTCAATGACCGGGTTCAGTGGCACAAGACAGAGATCCAGGGAAGGGGTTCCCCGACAAAAACAAGGGGCGGCCCCGCTGGTCGGGTCACCCGGGTTTGGCAGGCGGTTTGCGGGGACGGCCCTGAGGGCGGAGTGTCGATTCCAGTCCCAGCTTCTTCGCCGTCCGGCCCTGCCAGGCGTCTGAACCGTAGGGGCTGCCACGGCGGACAGCCGTGCGGATCGCATTGACCTCAGCCTCGGTTTGCGGCTGGTTCACATGAGCCACCCACCCGGACGGCATCGGCAACGGCCAGGCCGTGAGCAGTTGCTGGGCCTCGCGATCTCCGAACTGGCGCCTCCAGAGACTGCTCCAGCGCCATTTTTCTGCCTTTTTCACCAGGTTGGACCGCAGTGCATTCCGCTCGACGTAGCGGGCCACCGTGTAGAAGTGCTCGTCCGACTGCACCGGGAACGACTTGAACCGTCCCTGGTACAGGTGACCGCGTCCCAGGGTCTCACGATGCGCGTGCCACCGCATCGCGTGGGTGTGCGTCATCCAGCGGAGGAACTCGGTCATCTCGCCATCCTCCCGGGGCCAGAGCAGCATGTGCCAATGGGTGGGCATCAGGCAGTAGGCAAGCAGCCGGGTGGGATGCTTCACCAGGGCCTCGGCCAGCACCTGCTCGAAGGCGACATAGTCGGCCTCCTTCTCGAACAGTTCCAGCTTTGCCACTCCCCGATTCAGGACGTGGTAGACCATTCCGCCAGGGGTGTGTCGTGCTTGTCTGGGCATGCGGCGATTCTGCCGGGAGGGGACGAGAATGTCAATAAAACGAGCTGCGTCCCCGTTATTGGCGCCCGTTATGGGCGCCGTCAATCCCTCGCAATCCAGCGGAAGATCTGCCAAAGTCGAACCGAAGGTGGTGAAACGTGGACCGCCCACTCCGACAGGAAAACCGTCGGCAGCCGGCTGTCCCGAAACATTCGCAGGGACCGGGTCCGGAATGGCCATCGTGGCCGGGAGCGTGGAATGGACGTGATGCCGCAATCAGCCGCCGAGATGGACGATCCCGATGGGATTGTCGCCCGGGCCCTGCGCTGGCAGGCCTTGAGACCCGAGCAACTGGCGACGCTTTCGGAGAACTACAAACGGCGAGATCGCTGGGTGAATCTGGCCTTTCCGCTGTTATTTGTCGTGTTGTGGTATGTCTGTTTTCTGATCATCAATGGTGCAGCGCAGTGGTACCATGGTCGCCTGGGAGAGACCATCTTCCTCGATTCGGACGATTTCTTTCTATGGATACCCTGCGCTGCCTGGCTCGCAAGCCTCGGTGTCTCGTCACTGTTCCTGAGACTCCTGGCGGTGATCCTGGGGCCGCTGGAGTGTCATGTGTACCGGTTCTACCTGGCACATCGGACAAACGCTCAACGGCCCAGCGACATGTACGCGCTCTCTGTGCTGGTGGGGCGCTTTCTGTTTCTGCCGTCGTTTCTCGGGGTGCTGCTGCTGATCGACAGTTACACCGCCGTGACGCAAGACGAGTTCATCGACAATTCCCTCTGGTCGATCGGTCGGGAATCGCGGCACTCGTATGACCGTGTGCTGGGTGTCTACGAAGTGCAGGGGTTTCAGGGTCGATTCGGCCCCATTTGGGAAGTGCAGCACTTCATTGACTTCGACGATGGGGAACGCTGGAAGTCCCCGCGTGGTCGTGGTGGACCGAGACTCGAGTCTCAACGGGCGATGGTCCGTTTTGTGGCGGAACGCAGCGGCCTCGAGGTGGAGCAGGTGAAATTCCAGGAGGACCTCCCTCCCCAACCGTGAGGCGGCCCCCGGCATCACCCGCGGGACTCGAACTCGGGGGGCGGGAACGCCGACCCGGCCAACCGGTGCCCAGCCGGGATGCTCAGGTGACCGGGATGCTCAGGTGACCGGGATGCTCAGGTGACGAAGAGGGCCAGTCAACGCCAGCCAGGCCTGTTGTGCCGAGGGAGCCTGAAAACGAGCTGCGTCCCCGTTTGTGGAAACGAGCTGCGTCCCCGTTTAGGCGAGGACCAGGATTTCGCCCTTGCCCGGGACGGCGCGGTCGCCGCGGTAGAGCTGGTAGGGGCCCGCGGGAAGCGCGATGCCGTGCGGGGAAAGCTGCCGGGCGAGCAACGGCAGGAAGCCCGGGCTCGTCAGCGTTGAGTAGGTGAAGGTCGGCATCATCTGCAGCGGCTGCAGCGAGATGATCGTCCCCCGCTGCATCCACGCCCCCGTCCGGATCTCCGCCCCGCTCCGCAGGATGATCGTCCCCCCCTTCATCTGCAGGCCGGTGAAGTCACGCGCGGGGCCACCCACCACGATCGTCCCCCGCCGCATCCGCATCCCCACTTCCAGCCCGGCCGACCCGTCAATCACGATCAGACCGTTCCGCATCCCCGACATCGCCCCGCGGTACGCCGCCCCAATCTGCCCCCCGGCATTCCCCCGGATGTGGATCGTGCCGTTCTTCATCTCGGCCCCCACCCAGTCGCCCGCATTGCCATGCACGTCAATCCGCCCCCCGCGCATGTACGCCCCGAGGTGCATGCCGATCGTGCCGTGCACGGTGATGCTCCCCCGGCTCATCCCCCGCCCGACCCACCGCAGCTTGTGCAGCTCGCCGTGCACCACCAGGTCTTCGCTCCGTTCCCCCTCGATGTCGAAGAACTCGCTCAGTGGAAGGCGCCGCTTGCCGTGGTGCACGAGCATCGCCGCAATCTCGGCATGCGACAGCGTCGCCACCACGTCGGGCGAGAGGAACTCGGCCTCGAGTGGCACGGTGGGCGGACGCTTGAGTCGCAGGGTGACCGGCATGGGGAACGTTCCGGGGCGAACCGGCAGAATCGGGGCGGAAGGGGAATGGGGGCTCGGGAAAATCAGGGCGCGGCAGCAGGGCCGCAGTCACGCAGGTCGGGGTGCTCGATCCGTTCGAGCTCCACCGGGTAGTGCTCGAACTTCATCGTGTAGCAGTCTTCAAACAACGGCCGGATGAACTCATCGATCGTCGGATCCATCGCCGGCCGCACCAGGAACTCCTTCCCCTGCGGTGCCTCGCGGATGTCCCCGTCCTCCAGCACGAGTTCCCCCGTCTTGAACACGTACCGGGGATGGCTGAACATCTGCTGGATGTCGGCCTGCTCTTCGTAGATCACCACGTCGGCATCCGCCCCGACCCCCAGGTGCCCCTTGTGCGTCAGCCCCAGGGCACGGGCCGGACCCGCCGACATCGCAGTCGCAATCTCCAGCAGCGTGTACTCGCGGTCGAGTTCCGGCAGCTTGATGCGCGACTTGACCCGGTCGGGCAGCTTCTTCAGGCACTCCCGGCGGAACTCGGCACTCATCAGCATCTGGATGATCTCGGGATACCGCCAGAAGCAGCCCCCGTTCGGGTGATCGGTCGACAGGAAGACCTGCCACGGATCGCGGATCATCAGCAGCAGCTCCAGCCCCGCCGCCCACTGCACCGCGTTCACCAGGTTGCTCGGCCGGTACGTGTACGGCACGATGCCGCACCCCGTCTCGTTCTCCACGTCGAGATTGCCCCACTTCCGCCCCGTCAGCTTGTACAACAGGTGCTGCCAGGGTCCGTCGGCGGTAATCGTCACCGTGTCGCCGAACAGCACCACCCCGGCATCGGTCGTGAGATTGGGGTGCGCATTGAAGTAGTCGGCCAGCACCGTCGTCTCCGAGCACATCGTGTCCCAGCCGTCCCCGCCGTAGGCGTGGTACTGCGAGTGGGCGATGTGCGCCCGGTGCCCTTCCAGCCGGCCCAGCGTGTCGAGCGTCGTCGTGATGTTCCCCGGGGCCCCCAGGTTGTTGCAGTGCAGGTGCACCGGGTGCGGCAGCCCCAGGTCGTCGCAGATGCGGGCCAGGTTGGTGACGATCATCCCCGGCGTGAGCCGGTGGTAGCCATCAATCGGCGTATCGAGCGCCTTGGCGTCGTGCCCGTATTTCCAGGCCTTCACCCCCCCCGGGTTGACCGCCTTGACCCCGTACGACTTGGCCGCCCAGAGATACCACGAGAGCACCTGCTTCGCCCGCTCGTACTCTCCGTTTTCGAGCTGGTCGAGCAGAATCTCGTTGTTGGCCATCAGCGTCAGCGAGGCCTTGTCGACAATCGGAATGTCGGCGAGTTCCTCGTGGGTGTGCCGGGCCGAGAGAACCGGAACCGCCGCCTCGTTGACCGTCGTGAACCCCATCCCGGCATAGAGGTAGCCGGTGGCGAAGGTCGTGGGGGCCATCCCTCCCAGTCCGCTCCGGCGGGTCTTCGTCCGGATGAACGCCTGCGTCCGGCGATGATCTTCGGGCGTCATCGCGCGGGCGAAGTTGATCGCCCCTCCCGCCACGTGCGTGTGAACATCCACCCCCCCCGGAAAGATGATCATCCCGGTCGCGTCGATCGTGCGACCGCCAGAGACATCCGCCACGATCTTCCCGCTGTCGTCAATGCACAGGTCGCGGACCTGTCCATCGATGCCATGGGCGGGATCGTAGATCTTTCCTCCAGTGATGCGCAACATGAATTCGACGGGGGGCGGGGCCAACCGGAAGGAACAGGCTGGGTTTTCGGACGGGGTTCAGACAGGGGGATGCGTGGTCGACTCGGTCAACGTCGCCTGGTCGACGTCGCCTACAGGTTGACCTGCGAGGTCCACTGGTGTGGCGAAGGACCGCCATCGGGAAGCCAGAACGGCTTCTTCGCGATCGCCTCGTTGATCCGGCGGATCACTTCCTCATCGGTCGGGTAGGGAGACTTCAGCGCCGGCGACAGGGGCATCGGCAACTCGTCCATGCGATACGCCGTCCCCGGGGCGGAAATCCCCTGCGGGGCGGTCGTGAAGTGCACGCGGGCCAGCCGGCTCGTGTGCGTGATGTGCGGATCGAGCACGATCGTGGGAATGCGCTTCAGGTGGTCGATCGCCGGCTGCGGCATGGTCGCCCCCGGATCGGCCCCCACGATGAAGGCGGCGTCGCAGTCTCCCCGCACCAGCACGTCCACCGTCGAGAACTCACCCGGGTTGTACCTCGGATAGCCCCGGTTGAACGAAATGCCAAACGGGTAGCCGGTCTGCCACCGCATGATCACGTCGGCCCCGGTCACGTTACCATGCCCGCGCATCGGCATTGCGACAAACTTCGTGAAGGCGTTCAGTTCGGCCGCCAGCGTCAGCAACGCCGCGCTGTTCATGTGCTTCCCCCGGGTCATCGAGAGACCCATGCCGAAGAACATGCAGCCAAACTTCGCCGACTTCATCCGGCGAATCAGGTCTTCAACCACCTCGCGGGTCAGGCCGGTCTCGGCAATGTCCTCATCGCGGACCGGCTGATCCTTGACCAGCGCCCGCAGGATGGTGATCAGTTCAAAGTCTTTGCCCGGGCGAACCTGCAGGAAGATGTCGGCCGCCTTGGCGCTCTTCGTCTCCCGAATGTCCACCAGCACCATCGTGCGGTCCTTCCGGCCGCGCGGCAGAAACTTGCTCTTCTGCATGATGGTGTACTTGGTGAAGTGGCGGGGATGGCACTCGGCCGGGTTCCCCCCCCAATAGATGATGAAGTCGGCGCGCTGTTTCACTTCGCCGAGCGTACACGTGACCTTACCACCCAACTGGGCGGCAATCTCGGTGGGACCGTGTCAAAGCGAGGTGTGACTGTCGAGCAGCCCCCCCAGTTGGTCGGCCAGCGCCACGCACTGCTTCTGTGCCTCGCAGGTCGTGTTGCTCATCCCGTAGACCAGTGGCATGT
>Ga0315902_10004143_pt1 | contig 21179 bp, 17 predicted proteins | sample LakEriMetagenome_9_FD_203523 | JGI IMG/M metagenome (GOLD analysis project Ga0315902, IMG submission 203523) | Freshwater fungal communities from buoy surface, Lake Erie, Ohio, United States - Buoy 12 MA117 | ecosystem: Environmental > Aquatic > Freshwater > Lake > Lake biofilm | place: USA... | reverse complement strand
CGATCTTCGCGGTCGCCGGTCATGCGGTGGAGCGGCTCGAACGAGTCGGCGGTGAACGGCTCGTCGATCGGATGGCGAGAGCGGAAGTAGACGAGCGGCGAGGTATGCATGTCAGCAGTGAGGTGCAAGAAGCCGTCGCGATCAACCGCCATTTCGATCGAGTTGTGGCTGTCCCAGCCGGTGTGCCTGGGAAGCGGCACGAACGTCCAGTCCATGTCGCCAAGCGAACGCACCGCAACGGTGAGCCGGCGGTCGGCGTTGTAGAAGCCGACCAACTGCCGGTCGTTCACGGTGAGCAACGAGAATCCGACGGGATGGCCTGCCCAGACCGGAGCGACGTCGAGAACGTCGTCGGGCGGCGTTTCGGCGCGTGCCATAGCCGTCAGCGCGGCGGCGCACGCGATGGCCACGATGGAACTCCGATGCCACATGGGGCGAGACCGTACTTCCTGGACAGATTGACGGTCAGCCGTGGCCGCGGGCGCCGGCGAGCCACTGGTCGGCCCAGGTGCGGACACCGTCGACGCCCTTGCGGTGGCAGAAGTCGCCGAGCGTCTCGCCCGACTTCCGCTCCGCCTTGTAGCAGGCGAGCACGGCCGTGATTTCCTGGGAGAGATGCTCGAAGGGGACGACGTCCTTGTATTGCTCGTTGAGCCGGTCGCCCAGCAGACGGCCACCGAGGAAGATCGTGTACTTCCCGAGCGTCCGGCCGACGATGCCGATGTCGGAGTTGTAGGGGCGGGCGCAGGCGTTGGGGCAGCCGGTCATCCGCAGCGTGAAGGCGTCGTGGGCCAAGCCGAGTTTCGCCACCTCGGGCTCGAGCGAGTCGATCAGGCCGGGCAGCACCCGCTCGCTCTCAGCCACGGCCAGGCCGCAGGTGGGCAGGGCCACGCAGGCCATGCTCCAGCGGCGCAAGGTGGAGATCTCCTCGGAGGTCTTCACGCCGTGGTCGTGAAGGATCTTTGCGATCCGCTCCCGGTCGGTGACTGCCAGGTCGGTGAACAGGAGGCTCTGGTGCGCGGTGATCCGCACGCCCGGCCTGAGGTCGTGAAGAATCCGCCGCAGCGCCGTTTTCAGCCGGAAGCCGTCGGTGTCGTGCACCCGGCCGTTTTCCACGTTGAGCCCATAAAAATACTTTCCGTCTCCTTGCTCGAACCAGCCGATGTGGTCGTCGAAGCCGTGAACGTCGGCCGGATGGCAGGGGGCCAGCGGCTTGCCAAAATACTCCTCCACTTTCGCGCGGAAAGCCTCGAGGCCCATGGTGTGGATCGTGTACTTCAGCCGCGCCGTCTTCCGGTCGGAGCGATTGCCGAAGTCGCGCTGCACCTTGACGATCGCCTCGGCGATCGCGCACACGTCCTCGGGTGGCACGAAGCCGAGCCGCTTCCCCAAGGCGGGAAACGTCTTGGCGGCGCTTGGTGTCACGCCCATGCCGCCGCCGGCGAGGACGTTGTAGCCGAGGATTTTTCCGTTCTCGTGGACGACGAGGAAGCCGAGGTCGTTGGCGTAGACGTCGGTGCAGTTGTCTTCAGGAAGCGCGAAGGCCGTCTTGAACTTCCTGGGTAGGTACGTGGGGCCGTAGATCGGCTCCACGTCTTTCTCGGCCGAGGTGCCCCCTGCGAGCGTCTTCTCGCCCGTGTCGGGGTCGGTCAGCCAGATCTCGTAGTAGGCCCGCGTCCGCGGGGCGAGATGCTTCGCCAGTTCGTCCACCTTGGCCTGCATCTCGTCGCGGACCGGGTTGCCGTGGATCGGGGCGGGGCAGCACATGATGTTTCGCTCGACGTCGCCGCAGGCCGCAAGCGTGGTCATCTGGATGTCGTGGATGCGCTGCATGAAGGGCCTGAGGTCTCCCTTCACCACCCCATGGTGCTGGATCGCCTGCCGGGTGGTGAGCCGGATCGTACCGTTGCCCACCTCGTCGCCCAGGTCGATCGCCGACAGCAGCTGGCTGGCGGTCAGTTTTCCGCCGGGCACGCAGGTGCGGATCATGAACGAGATCTCGCGCTGGCTTTTGGCTCCTTCCTTGGCCTTCCGCGCCTCACGGTCGTCCTGCTGGTAGGTGCCGTGGTTCTTGAGCAGCTGGATCGAGCCCTTGCCGAAACCGGCGGCGCCGTCGGTGAGTTCCGTGGCGATGTCGCCCGCGAGATAGTTGCTCGCGGCCTTGGTCACCTCTACGGCGGACGGCTTGGGGGCGGCTGGGGTATCGGTCGATTCGGCGTCGGCCATGGTGCTGTGTGTGTTGTCTGAAAGAGATAGTGGGATCGATCGAACCTAAAAAGAATAGGCAATCGGCCGATCTGGTGCGATATCGACGCTGATGGGGGATAATCCATCGATCTTGAGAACCCGAGGAGGACCGTCGCGATGGGCCATGTTCTGTTTTTTCTGTTCGCGGTCCTGGCGGGGCTCCTCTGGACGGCGGCCTGTACGGTGGCGGCGGCCCGAGTGGAGCGGGGCTGGCTCAAGGCCCTGCTCGCGGCGGTGGGGACCGCCCTGCCCGTGATCGTGGTGCTCCCGATCGTGGCGTCGAGTTGGTGGGCCGCGTTTGGGATGCGGATGCAGTCGCACTGGTTTCCGCAGGTGTTCACGGTGCTCGTGTCGCTCATCATCGGTGGCGCGTGGATCGTGTGGGGCGGTCTCGCCCCGCGCGACGGGGGCGAGCCGCCGGCCGCCCGCTGGCCGCTCGTCGGCCTCATCGCGCTGGCTGCGATCGCCGCGTCCGTGACCGCAGGCGTGCTCCTGATTCTCGACAATGCGGTCGCCGCGCAGGCTCCGTACCTGCGGCTCGAGGCTGCGAACCTCATGCAGGCGAACCTGCCCCCGATCGTGGCCGACGACGAGAACGCCGCGGCCCTGCACCTGCAGGCAGGGGCTGCGATTGCGGCCGACAAGGAGTTTGGTGCCGACGGGTCGCCGATCTATTGTGAGGGCGACGTGATGCGGGAGGCGGTGACCGAGTTTCTTGCCCGTCATACCGCCACGCTCGACCTCGTGCGGCGGGCCACCGACCGCGACACCTGTCGGTTCACGCGTGACTGGAGCCGGCCGTCGATCGACATGATCCTCTCGGAAGTCCAGACGTTCCGGGGTGAGGGCCGGCTGCTGTCCCTGGCCGCACGGCGGGCGGCGGCCGAGGGGCGGCATGCCGACGCGCTGGCCGACATCATCAGGATCCAGCGGCTTAGCCGCCACGCGGCGGCGGAGCCGATCCTGATGTCGTATCTCGTGGGGATCGCTCTCGATAGCGAGGCGCTGATGGCGTTCGCCGACCTGCTGCCCCGGCTCGGAGCCGACGATGCGGCGCTCCTCGACTCCCCCGAGGTCCGCGATCTGGTGGGCCGTCCGCTCGACCTCCTGCCGGCGCTCTACGGCGAGGAGGCGTTTGGGCTCGCGACCTTTGCCGGCTTCGCCGACGGCCGAATGACGACCCACGAGCTCATGGGGCCGGATCAGGCGGGCGGCACGTGCGGGACCTTCGACCTCGGACCGGGCTTCCGCGTCTTCCACCTGCCGGGCGACCTCGACGGTTACCGACGGATGATGCACACCTTTCAGCAACTGGCGGCGGATCGCGAGGCATCCACCAACTACGCCCAGACGAGGCGGCGGGCCGAGGCCCTGGAGAAGAGCCTGGCCGACCATCCGCCCGGGGTCCTCTCACGGCTGGTGGTTCCTGCGGTGACCTACGTGTTTCAGACCCGGGCCCGCAGCGAGGCCTTGCACCGGGCCGCGGCGGTGCTCGTGGCGGCGACGAAGCAGCGGCTGGCGACCGGCATCCTGCCGCTGGAGCCTGCGGCCTTCGCCGGGCCGGCGTCCTTCGCGATGCCCGCGGATCCGCTCGCCGAGGGGAGCAAGCCGCTGCTCATGAAGCGGAGCGACAATGGGATCACGGTCTACTCGGTCGGCTCTGACGGCCACGATGACGGCGGGCCTGTGCCGCCGCGCGAAGAGGCCCCCGAGGGCAACGACGACGTCGGCCTCGTGATGGCGATCGACTAGGTGCAGGTTGTCAACCTGCACGGGCCGTCGAGAAGGGCTCTTGCGTCACTCGGGGTTGCCCGCGCCCTGGCGTCGGTCGTTCGCTACGGGCATCCTGCCCTGCGCTCACTCGATGCTGGCTGCGCTTCGGCATCCTGCCTGCGCTGGCCAGCAACGCCGACGTCAGGGCACGGGCAACCCCTCGCCGATACACCGCTGAACGCGCACAGGAAGCCCCGAGCGCGAGCGAGGGGATCACGGCCGAAAGCATCATCCGACCACGCGTTCCATCAACCCGTCGCTCGGGGTTGCCCATACCCGTCGCCGGACGTTCGCCTCGGCCCTCCAGACCTCGGCTCTCTGCGTGTCCGCTGCGCTTCGGCATCCTGCCTTCGCTTGCTCCCACAGCCCGGCTCTCGGGCATGGGCAGCCCCCGCTCGAGTCCGAGGATCAGGAAGCCCAATCGCGTGAGCGATGGGGACCTGCGGTCGAGATCGGCGCGGATGGTGGATGCGATCGTACCGCTTACGCGGCTACGCTTCCCGGATCAGGAAGCCCAATCGCGTAAGCGATGGGGATCGCCCGCAGCGCAAGAGCGAACTGTTTCACGCGTCAAAATACAGACAGAACTCATACGGATGCGGCCGCAGCCGCATCGGGTCGATCTCCCGCTGCCGCTTCCACTTGAGCCACGTGGCGATCACGTCGTCGGTGAACACGTCGCCGCGGAGCAGGAAGCCGCTGTCTCGCTCCAGGGCATCGCAGGCCTCGTCGAGCGAGGCGGGGGCCTTGGGCACGTTCTTCAGTTCCTCTGGCGGCATGTCGTAGATGTCGCGGTCGAGCGGGTCGCCAGGGTGGAGCTTGTTTTGGATGCCGTCGATCGCCGCCAGCAGGATCGCCGAGAAGGCGAGGTAGGGGTTGCAGGTCGGGTCGGGACAGCGGAACTCCACCCGCTTCGTCTTCGGGCTCGCGGAGTACATCGGGATCCGGCAACTGGCCGAGCGGTTCCGCTGCGAATAGGCGAGATTCACCGGGGCCTCGTAGCCGGGCACGAGCCGCTTGTAGCTGTTGGTGGTGGGATTCGAGATCGCGAGGATCGCCGGGGCGTGGCGGAGGATACCGCCGATCGCGTGGAGGGCCATCTCGGAGAGGCCGGCGTAGCCCGTGCCCGCAAAGAGCGGGTGGCCGTCCTTCCAGAGCGAGATGTGGGTGTGCATCCCGGAGCCGTTGTCGCCGTAGATCGGCTTGGGCATGAAGGTGGCCGTCTTGCCGTGCCGGCGGGCGACGTTCCGCACGATGTATTTGTAGAGGCACATCTGGTCGGCCATGCGGACCAGTTCCTGAAACCGCATGTCGATCTCGCACTGGCCCGCGGTGGCCACTTCGTGGTGCTGAGCCTCGACGTCGATCCCGCAGTGGATCATCGTCTGCATCATCTCGTTGCGGACGTCCATCAGCTGGTCGGAAGGGGCGCAGGGAAAATAGCCCTCCTTGTGCCGGAGTTTGTAGCCGAGGTTCGGCCCCTCGGCGCGGCCACGGTTCCACTCGGCCTCGGAGGAGTCGAGGTGGTAGTAGCCCTCGTGGGCGTTCTGATCGAAGCGGACGTCGTCGAACACGAAGAACTCGGCTTCCGGGCCGATGAAGCAGGTGTCGGCGATGCCGGTGGACTTCAAGTAGTTGACCGCCTTGCGGGCGATGTTCCGCGGGTCGCGGGAGTAGTCTTCCCGCGTGATCGGGTCCTGCACCATGCAGATCATCGCAAGCGTGGGGATCGACGCGAACGGATCGACGAAGGCGGTCGTCGGTTCGGGCACGAGCAGCATGTCGCTCTCGTTGATCGCCTGCCAGCCACGGATGCTCGAGCCGTCGAAGCCGAGGCCGTCGGAGAAGGTGTCTTCCTCGAGTTTGGCGACGGGAATCGTGAAGTGCTGCCAGGCGCCGAGAAAGTCGGTGAACCGGAAATCGACCGCCTTCACTTCCTTCTCGCGACACATCGCGAGGACTTCGCGGGGTTTCATGCAGATTCCTCGGGCCAGAAAACGGAGGGCCAGAAAACGGGAAAGGGGCGACAGGCCCGTCGTGGCCTGCCGCCCCAGTCTACCGTAGGAATGCGTCGCAGATCGGCTCTCGAGCCTCGTGACTGGCTAGCGCTTCGGAAGGACTTCCTCAGACGTCAAACCGACCGCAACGGCAACCATGGGAACTTCATGCGTGGACGAAACGTGTGATTGTCCAGAACCGATCAACCGGAGACGGCGTCGCTCGTACCCTTGCGACGACGGCACATGGTGCCGATGCCGATCGAGGCCGCGGCGAGCAGGGCGTAGGTCGAGGGCTCCGGCACCACCGGGATGATGGCACCGACCTGATTGCCGACGACACCGTCAACCGTGTACTGGAACGTCGATCGATAGCTACCGTAGCCGAGGATGTTGGCATTGGCATTGCCGGTGACACCAAACGTCTTCCAGTTCTCAACCACCATCGACGACACGCTGCCCGATTTGACCATGCCCAGCGGAAAGGCCCACGGCTGCGTCATCCAGCCGGCGGTGACCGCTTCACCGAGCGGGTTGGTGGAGTAAGGGGATGTGCCGCCGGCACCATTGCCGGGGTCATACGAGGTGGCGAGCGTCGGGGAGCGGGTGAGGCTCACCGTGCCGGCGATGCGGGCCGGAGCACAAGTGATCAGCGTCCACGTACCGGCGGGAATCGTCTTCTGATTGGCGAGACCGGTCGACCCCGAAACGATCGCGGACGTGGGCGAGGTGCCCGTCGCGTAGGTGAGTGGGCCAGGTGTCGAACCGGTCGTGTTCACCGTGCCGGTGGTGTAGGTGAAGTTGAACAGCGACATGTTCCACCCCTTCGGGTCGATCTGGAGTTCGCCAGTCTGGGTATTCCAGTAGGCGACCGCACCAGTAGCGCCGTTCTGCGTGCCGCTGGAGCGAATCGGAAGGGCCGTGCCGGTGGCGACGGCCGACCACGGGATCCCGCTCGGGGTCGTGCCCGACGTGGGCGGCTGAACAAAGACGGCGGCGGATGCCTGGAGTGCCAAGGCGAGCACCGCAATGACTGCGAGGTTGATACGACGGATGGCCATGGTTGCGATTCCTGTTTGATTTCCCCCGGCGGGGTCACGCCCGCCGACACAATCAGGAAGGTGCAAATGCCGTGCCGCGACTCACCAGGATGGTGATTCCAGGGCCGTCCAGAGGCTTGGGGCATAGTAATGGCCTGAAAAATTGGATTTCTGGCGTTTTGGCGACCCCTCTTGTGAGCGAACTTGGTCGGGAAACAGGCGCACCGCATTTCACAGTTTTGGCGAAATGATTTCACCAAAAATGCGAAACCTATTCGCAGGTCTTGCGAAACCAAGTCGCAGTCGTGGTGAAACTGGCCCCCGGTCAGGCCGGCCGATCCAGGAGGTGGTGGGCGGCGCAGGTGCCGCCGCCAATCTTCAGGACGACGGCCGTGGCACCGCTGCCGCCGCGAGGGATCAGTAGTCGGCCGACTGGGACTGCCAGCCGCCGGCGGCCAATGGCTTGGGACGGTGACGGACCGCTCGTCGGGCGTTTTCGTCGCGCAGCCGCTCGACCGCCGCTTCCAGGCTCATAGCTCCGAGATCGCCATCCACGCGGTCGCGGAGGCTGACAGTCCCGGCCGCCTCGTCCCGCGGGCCGCAGACGACCATCATCGGGATCAGTTCGAGCTGGGCCGTGCGAATCTTGGCTCCGAGCTTTTCCGCCGCGAGATCGACGCCGACCCGCAGGCCCGCGGCCTCGAGCCGGGCCTTCACCTGCTGGGCGTAGCCCTCGCTCTTCTCGCTCACGGGAATCACCCGCACCTGCTCGGGTGCCAGCCAGAGTGGGAAGGCGCCGGCGAAATGCTCGATGAGCACCCCGACGAACCGCTCCATGCTCCCCAGCGGCGCCCGGTGGATCATCACCGGCTGGTGCTTGGCGTTGTCGGCCCCGATGTATTCGAGGTCGAACCGCTCTTTGCTCGGCAGGTTGTAGTCGAGCTGCACCGTGCCGAGTTGCCACTCGCGGCCGAGTGAGTCGTTGATCACGAAATCGATCTTCGGGCCATAGAAGGCCGCCTCCCCCGGCTCGGGCTCGCAGCCGGGCAGATTCATCCGCCGGGCCACCCGCTCGATGGCCGCCTCGGCCTCGTCCCACCGTTCCGGCGGACCCACGTACTTGTCGCTCGCCGGGTCGCGGAACCCGAGCCGCACCCGGAAGTTGTCGAAGGCCAGGCTCTCGAGGACTTTCAGCGTGAAGTTGATGCAGCCCTCCACCTCCTGCTCCACCTGCTCGTGGGTGCAGAAGATGTGGGCGTCGTCCTGCGTGAACCCCCGCACCCGCGTCATGCCGCCGAGTTCGCCCGACTGCTCGTAGCGGTAGACCGTGCCGAACTCGGCCAGCCGCAGGGGGAGATCCTTGTAGCTGTGCGGCCGCGCCTTGTAGATCATCGTGTGGTGCGGGCAGTTCATCGGCTTGAGCAGATACTGCTCGTCGTCGCTCATCACGATCGGCTTGAACTGGCTGTCGGCGTAGTAGGGATAGTGTCCCGAGATCTTGTAGAGATCGACCTTGCCGATGTGGGGTGTGTAGACCGGCTGATAGCCGCGGGCAGCGAGCTCCTCTCGCACGAAACCCTCGAGCGTGCCTCGGAGGACGGCCCCCTTCGGCATCCAGAGCACGAGCCCCGACCCGACGAGCGGGCTGGTGGTGAAGAGATCGAGCTGCTTGCCGAGCACGCGGTGGTCGCGGCGGCGGGCTTCTTCCAAGGCGGCCAGATGCGCGTCGAGATCGGCCTGCGAGAACCAGGCGGTGCCGTAGAGCCTTTGGAGCTGGGCGTTGTTGGCGTCGCCCTTCCAGTAGGCGCCGGCGATGTTGGTGAGCTTGAAGGCCCCGATGCATCCGGGGCTGGGCACGTGGGGCCCGCGGCAGAGATCGACGAACTCGCCCTGCCGGTAGAAGGAGAGCGAGGGATGCGCGGCGAGGCCGGTTTCGATGTGCTCCGCCTTGAGCGGCTGGTTGAGTCCGCGGATGATCTCCGCCGCCTTCTCCCGGGGCACCTCGACCCGCTCGAAGGCCTCGTCGGCCTCGATGATCCGCTTCATCTCGGCCTCGATGGCCGGCAGGTCCTCGTCGGTGATCGGGCGGGAGGCCCGCATGTCGTAATAGAAGCCCTCGCCCACCGTGGGGCCGAAGGCGAGTTCCACCCCCTCGAAGAGCCGCATCACCGCACGGGCCATCACGTGCGCTGCCGAATGACGCATCACGGGCAGGGCCCGGGCATCACCCGCATAGAGGGGCTCGAGATCGACCGAGCCTGCGGCCGGGACCGGGGCGTCGAGGCCCACGGTGGTGCCGTCGAGCATCGCCGCGATCGGGCGGCCGCGACCCTTGGGGCCGGTTGTGCCGGCCGATCCGGCGTCGATCACGTCGGCGACGCGGGCGGGGGACTCACACTGGCGAACGGAGCCGTCGGGGAAGCGAACGTTGAGCATGGTTCAGAGGGCCGCTGCAAGGAGGATTTTCGGGGAAAACCGGAGCGTATCCGCCCCGTCGAGCGGGCGACAAGCGGAGATGGTGGTTTCCCGCCGCCCGGCCCGTCGTCGCTTGACTCGCCCCACTTTGGGCGCGAGACTCCTTCGTGGCACGACGCAGAGACCGCCTCGTGCCAGCGAGGGCGATTAGCTCAGTTGGTTAGAGCACCAGCTCGACAAGCTGGGGGTCATAGGTTCGAGTCCTATATCGCCCACTCGGCCGGTTCTGTTGATGGCAGTGGAATGCAGCGGCTTGGCCCGGTCGGCGAACGGAACTCCGCCACCGTTCACGAGGCCTGCCGCCGTGGCAGGCTTCGCGGCTGCTTGGCGTAGCCATTGTCGACAAACCACTGCCAGGCCGCCTCGACCGATTCCGCGAGCGGGCGAATCGAATAGCCCAGTTCCGCGATGGCACGGTCACTGGAATAGTGCTGGCACAACAGTGACATGCTCGCGGCGGCCGAGTTGAGCGGCCCCTCGCGGCCCACGCAGCCGGCGATCAGGTCGCCCACACGGCCCGCGAACCGCACCACGCGGAGCGGGGCCTCGCCCCGGGGGGGTCGGCATCCGGCCACCTCGGCGAAGAGCGTCCAGGCGTCGAAGAACCGCAGGTGGTGGCCGCCGAGGATGTAGCGGCGCCCCGGCGATCCCTTCACCATCGCCGCGACGATCCCGGCCGCGATGTCGCGGGCGTCGCCGAAGTGCTGCGAGCCGGGGGGCGCCAGCAGCCCTCGCCCGGCCGCCACCTCAAGGAGCATGCGGCCGCTCGATGGCTTCCAGTCCCATGGGCCGAGCATGAAGACGGGATTGAGGATCACCGCGTCGAGGCCGCGGGCCACTTCGTCGAGGACGACCTGTTCGGCCTCCCGCTTGGTGACGACGTACGGACATTCGATCGTGTTGCCGAACGGAATCTCCTCGTCGGCGGGGGTGGTGTCGCCAGTCAGTCCCAGGGCGTTGACGCTCGACACGTGGACCAGCCGCGCCCCTTCCCGCCGCGCCGCCTCGGCGACGAGTCGGGTGCCCTCGACGTTCACCCGCCGCATCTCGGCGAGCCGCTGCCAGCCGACATGCACCATCGCGGCCGAGTGGATCACCACGCGGGCCCCGGCGACGGCCCGCCGCACGGCCTCCGGGTCTGTCACGTCGCCGCCGGCACGTTCCACGTCGACGCTGGCAAGCTCGCGGTCGCCCGACCGCCCGCGAACGAGCGTCCGCACCCGGCGGCCCTGGTCCACAAGCATCCGAATCACATTGTTGCCCACCAGTCCCGTGCCGCCCGTCACGAGGCAGTCGACGGCCGGAGAGCCGCCATGTCGCGTCGCTTCCACGAGGATCACCCCTTCCCTGAGATGCCGCCATGTGTCCGGTCAGTCAGCCGCACCAGGTCCGACCGGCGGCGGCGGGCGAACTTTTCTCCGGTGAGCGTCGTACAGTTGGCAGATCCGTCCGCCGACAGGGAGGTGCGCGCATGAACCGGGAAGATCTCGTCTCGCTGTGCGAGCTGTTTGCTGGCCGCCGTGGCCTCGTACACGGCCGTGTCCGGGTCGATCTGGACCCATCGGCCGTCGATCCCGTGCCCGAAATCCTGCGGAGTTTTCGCCGGGCCGAAATCTCCGAGAGCGAGAAGAATGCCCTGCTCGCCCTCGTCTGCGACACCGACGAGGAGGACGTGCTCGGCGAGGAGGCCTGCGTGCTCGACCCATTCGCCGACGAGCAGGCCTCGCCGGGCGACGACGACTGACGGCCCGCGGCGAAAGCGATCGGCTGGCATGTGGCTGCCTATCAGGCTTGGCCGCGCATCGACAGGCTCTTGACAGTCAGCACCGCGCCGGCCGACATCAGGGCGAGCCCCAGCCATCGCGGCGGCTCCACGACCTTGCGGAGCGGGGCCGCCTGCCACGCCGCGATCTGCGGTCCACCTCCCATCCGCGCCGCGACGAACGTGCTCGACTTCTCGTTCAGGGTGAACGACTGGACCATCCGAAACTGGATGCCCGCGAAGAACAGGAGCAGGCCGGCGAGCAGAAGGTGCTGGCGGGTGGGTTTCATGATGTTCTGTTCATCGAATCGAGCCCGCCCTCCCGTGTACCGCAGGCTCCCAGGATGCGGTTGCAGTGGATGTTCCGGGTGCGAGGCCCGCTGCTGGAAGCCTTTCCAGCCCGTGGCAGGGGAGGTGGGGCTGATAAACGGGGCAAACCACGATCGACCCTGCTGAAAATTACTGTGGAACCGGTCGTGCCGAGGACGATGAACCTGTCGATCGTGATGGTTATTCCGCATCCGATCGACCCGCAACCGAGAGAGGCCGACCGTGACCACTCGCCTGAACTGCCCGCTGATCGTTCTCATGACCCTGGCCGGATGGAGCAGCATGTCCGCTCCAGCCCTGCGTGCCGCCGACGGGTTTGATCCCGCCGGCATGCCCGCCGTCCTGTCCGACGGCGGCGACGCGGCCCCCGAGGCCATGATCATCGACGATCGGATCATGCTCGATTCCGACGCCGGCGACTCCGCGTCCGGCCCGGTCGAATCGATCCTCGCCGACGGGGCGAGGGTGGAGGAATCAGGTACCCCGATCGTCGAATCGGTGGTCGAGTCGGCCGGCGAGCCCCGGATACTCGACGTCTCGTCGCAGGGCTTCGACGGCATGCTGATGGATGACTTCAACGTCGATGAGATGCCCTACGAGGCCAGTTCAGGCCGCTGGTTCTGGAACGGCGGCTGGTATGTCAGCGGCGAGTCGCTGTGGATGGACCGCAGCCGCGAGGTCCGTACCGCCCTCGCCGTCGATACCGTCCCGCTGCCATACAAGTTGGGCTTTCGGTTCCCCCAGTACACCACGAACTCCCAGCCCTTCGATGTCGCCCCGGGCGCCCGGGTCACGCTCGGCAAGTCACTGGGCAGCGACTACCTCGACCGCGATCGAGCCGTGGAGTTCGTCTACTACGGCGGCATGACGTACAACAGCAACATCGGATTCAACTCGTTGGGGGCGTCTGGCTTCGTCACCCCGCTCGGGTATGACGTTCCGGGCTTCAACGGTGCCGGCACGTTCGACACCTGGTTCAACTCCGACTTCAACAGCTGGGAGTGGAACTACAAACTCCGCCGCCAACTCGGTCGCGACCAACTGGTGATGTCGCCCGGCGGCAACTGGACCCGGCACGCTGAACGTGGCTGGCTCCCCTCGCTGATCACGGGCATCCGTCTGGCCAACGTCAACGAAGACTTCCGGCTGCTGAGCAGCAACCCCGTGGCCGGGACTCCGTCCGGGACGCAGTTCGGCGGCGACTATGTGATCAACACCTCCAACTGGCTCCTGGGCCTCAACATCGGCGGCGAACTGATCAGTCAGAACGAGTTCTACTACTGGGGCATCCGCGGCCGTGCCGCACCCTGCCTCACGTTCGCCAACGTGAACCAGACGGCCTACGGCATCAACACCACCGGCTCGCCCACCCGGGCGGCCTTGAATCCGAACCCCCCGCCGGAGGTGATCCAGCGGCCGTACGCCCAGGGCGCCTTCTCGTTCAACGATCAGGGCAGCCAGACGGCGGCCGGCTTCATCGGTGACCTCACGCTGCTGGCCGGCTGGCAGATCAGGCCCAACTTCGCGCTTCAGGTCGGCTACGACTTCCTGTGGGTGGCCGGCATGGCCTCCGCGATCAAGCAGTTCAACCTCGACCAGCGCGACACGGGCATGATCAACACCGGCGGTCAGACCTTCTACAACGGTCTCTCGTTCGGCTTCAAAGGCTCGTGGTGAACCCCGCCTCGTGACCTTCGCGGGTCACGCTCCGGCGATCACCACGGCGACGGCCTGACCCGTGGTGCAGAGATTCACCGCGATGGCGGTGGCGGGGCGGCCGGCGAGCGGTTCGCCGCGGACGACGTTGACGGGGCAGGCGGGGTCGGGCGTCTGATAGTTCCGCGTCGCCGGCACCACGCCCGCCCCCAAGGCGAGCACGCTGGCCATCAGTTCCACCACGCCGCCGCCCGCCCCGAGATGGCCGAACGCCGCCTTCGGTGCGGTGACCGGCACGTCGCCGAGTTCGGCGGCGATCGCGGCCGCCTCGGCCCGGTCCATCTCGACCGTGGAGAGCCCGTGGGCGTTGACGTGGCCTACGTCGGCGATCGTGAGCCCGGCCGCCTCCCGGGCCGCTCGCAGCGCCTGCCGCAGCGAACTGCCGCTCACGCCGTGCCACCGGGCGCGGGGCTCGCAGCGAGATGCCGTGGCGAGCACCCGGCCGAGGATCGTCGCGCCCCGCCGTTCCGCGTGGCTGCGGGACTCCAGCACGAGCGTGCCGGCGCCCTCGCTGTTGACGAGGCCGTCGCGGTCGAGATCGAAGGGCCGCGAGGCCGCCTCAAAATCATCGCCACGGTGCGAGAGTTGGGCGGCGCCCCGGGCCACCATCGCCGTGGGATGGAGCCGGCAGCCTGTGCCTCCCGCGAGCATGACGTCAGCCCAGCCGCGGCGGATCACGCTCGCCGCCTCGGCGATCGCGAGCAGCCCCGAGACGTCGCCGAGCACGATCGAGTTGTTGGGGCCGCGGGCGTCATGGGCGATCGCCACGTGCGAGGCCGTCATGTTGGGCAGGTGCTTGAGGAGCCAGAGCGGATGCACTTCCTGCTGGATCGCCTCGGCCCAGGACGAGTAGTCGAACCGACCGTCGACGACGGAGCGGCGATACGTGCTCTCGAGATCCTCGATGTCGGCATAGATCATGTCGCTGCCGAAGACGATGCCGAACCGCTCCGGGGCGACCGCGCCGGCCACGAGACCCGCGTCGGCGATGGCGAGATCGGCTGAGGAGAATCCAAGCTGGATGTCGCGACTCATCACCTTGAGGCTCTTGCGGGGCCGCACCGCAAGCTTGGGATCGAAGTCGACGATCTGACCGCCGAACCGGACCGCCAGGCCAGAGGCGTCGAAGCTCGTCAGCGGCCGGATGCCGCTCGTGCCGGCGACGATGGAATCCCAGAAGGCCACACGGCCGATGCCGATCGGGCTGACGACACCGAGTCCCGTGATCACGATGTCGTCCGGCGAACTCATGCAGGTGACGCTAAACCAGCGGTGGTGTGGCGGGGAAGGGCGACGCGTGAATCCGGGGCATCAACGCGAACCGGGACCGGCGTGGGCCGGATGGAGTTCCCGCCACTGTCGCGGCGGCATCGGCTGCGGGTCGGCCCAGAGCCCGCGTCGTGCGCGGCGGGCGGCCGACTCGACGGCGATCAGATCGTCGTCCTCGGCGAACCCCGTGAACGCCCAGGCCCAGCCCTCGGCCACCATCTCCCGGTTGATGTTGCGGTCGTCGAGGCGAAGCGTGCCGAGCACCCGACCGTGCTGGTCGCGGGCGTCGCCCTCAACCCGCACGACGCCACCGGCGAGTTTGGCCAGAAGCACCGCCCGCGCCTCGTGGCCCTTCGGCTGGTTGAGTTCCGGGGCGTCGATCCCCACGAGTCGCACCCGCACCTGCCGCCCCTCGGTGTCGAGGCAGGTGACGGTGTCACCGTCGTTGATCATTTCGATCCGCCAGGCCGGCCTGCCCTGGGCGTCGCTGGCCGGGCAAAAGGGCGCCGAGGCGGCAACGACCGCCGACAGCACCGCCGCGGTCACTGCATACCAGGCGCGGAGCCGCCGCGGCATGCCCCTCGGCGGCGGCGGAAGCACGAACCGGCGGGCCGACGCCCTCATGTCATTTCCCTGCGGCTGCGGGCTCTTCGGCGGCCTTCACGACGGTGATCTGTCCGGGCTCCTCGACCACGATCTGAGGCCGGCCGTCGCGATTCTCCACCACGCCACGGACGCGGATCGTCGCCTTCTCGAAGTGCTCTGCTGGGCTCTCGATGCCGTCGGCCTTCAGCCGATCGAGTCCACCCTTGAAGATCACCACGGTGAAGTTCTTCTCGTCGCGGTGGTCGCTGCGGGAGTTGAGGAAGCAGACCGCCTTGCCGGGCAGCTTACGGGCGGCCTCGACGACGAACTCGACCGTGCATTCCTCGCCGGCATGGGCGAGCGCGTCGGCCGAGTCGATCGCCGGGACGGCAGGCTCGGCGCCGGCGGTGTCGGCGGCGCCGGCGTGCCGCGCTCCGACGAGAAGACAGACCAGCAGGATCGATGCCACGAGGCGACGCATGAGGAGGATCTCCGAGAGGGAGGGGGACGCCTCCATCCTACCCATGCGCGAGGTCCCCGGGTGCGAGGCGGCTTGTGCACGAGTCAAAGCCGCCGCCGGACGAAGTTCGGCAGGCCCGTCTAGGCTGCCGTGACGCCGTGGCTCTCGCCGAAGTAGTACTTCTTGGCGTCGGGGTGGTTGAGAACCTCGTCGGCCGTGCCGTGGCAGAGCACCGTGCCGGCGCGGATCACGTAGCTGCGGTCGGTGATCGCCAGCGTCTCCCGCTCGCGGTGGTCGGTGATCAGGATCGAAATCCCGTCGTCGCGAAGGCCTCGGATGATCTTCTGGATCGAGTGGATGGTGACGGGGTCGATGCCGGTGAACGGTTCGTCGAGGAGGATGATTCGCGGCTCGGTGATCAGGCAGCGGGCGATCTCGAGCCGGCGCTTCTCGCCGCCCGAGATGTAGTGGGCCTTCGAGCGGCGGATCTTCACGATGTCGAACTGCTCGAGGAGTTCCTCGCACCGCTTCCGGCGGACCTTCGGTGCCATGCCAATCAACTCCATGATCGCCAGCAGATTCTGCTCGACGGTGAGCTTGCGAAACACGCTCTGTTCCTGGGCGAGGTAGCCCATGCCGCCGTCGCGGGCCCGCTTGTACATCGGCCAGTCGGTGATGTCCTCGTCGTCGAGGAGCACGCGGCCGGAGTCGGGGATCACGATCCCGCACGTCATGCGAAAGCTGGTGGTCTTGCCGGCGCCGTTGGGGCCGAGCAGTCCGACGATCTCCCCGGCTTCGACGTGGAAGTCGACACCGTCGACAACGCGACGGCGACCGTAGTTCTTGACGAGGCCTTCGACGCTCAGAAGCGACATCCGTGCCACTCCGTCGGGGCGGGTGCGGTGCGGGCGGCCCACCGGACCACTCAGCGCACGAACCGCATCCTCCCGAAGTTGGGCCACGAGGGCAATCGCAAATCCCAGCCGCCGAACCGCAGGGGAACGCTCCAGGAGGCCGGGACGGCATGCGGCCAGAAGACCACGAGGGCCTTGCCGATCAGCAACCGGCGGTCGACGTGGTGGCCGTCAAGCCAGAGGCGGCTGTCCTTGCTGGCGGCCGAGTTGTCGCCGAGCATCAGATACTGCCCCTCGCCGAGCGGGAACTCGAGCGCCTCGTCCTCGATCACGCGGCCGTTGCCCTCGACGTCGACGGCGGCGATGTAGAAGAGGTCCCGGAGCAGCCGCAGGCTCGTGACCCGCACGTCGGCGTTGGTGACGGTGATGCCGGCGGGCGCGAGGTCGCTGGGATCGCCGGAACCCGGCGCTGCGTTTTTCAGGACGAGGGCCGGTGGCTCGGCGGGGAGCGGCCGCGACCAGGCGGTCGGCGAGTCGAACGCGATCCGCCGGCCGTCGACGAAGAGCGAGAGCTCGTCGTCCACGTTGGCAAACTGGATCCGCCACGAGCCGCGGCCGCGGACCGGCGTGGCCGCGGTGGCCGGCTTCGTGCCGCCCGGCACCGCGAGGCTTGCATGTCCGTCGGCGAGATCGATCTCGACGCGGTGCCGCTCACCGGTCTCGACGAGGTCGAAGGCGACTCGGCCGGCGGTGGAGCGGCTCTCGAACATGCAGGACACCGCGAGGTCGCCGACGGCATGCAGCCGCGTGGGCTGCGTGTTGTAGGGCTGGAAGTCGTCCACCGGCGCGGGTGACGGTGCTGCGGGGCGGCCGCCGGAGCGGATCGTCCGCCAGTCGTCGAAGGCCGGCACGAGATGGCGGTAGCGGAGCGTGGCCGAAGCGTTGCCGCTGCACGCGGCGGAGAACGAGCGGCCGGCGTCGTCGGTCGTCCAGCGGCAGCCGTTCGCCTCCGGCGCCGACCAGTCGGTCCAGGCCGTCGGCCAGCCGACCTTCGCGAGTTCGGGCGACACGCGGTCGGAGTCGCTCACGCATTGGAGCATCGCCAGCATCCGCTCGGGCGGCTTGCGGGCGATGGTCGCCGGGGCGTCACCGCGGACCGTCCAGATGTCGCCGCCGGTGATCACGACGGTCTCGCCGGGCAGGCCCACGAGCCGCTTGATGTAGTTGGTCTTGGCGTCTTCCGGATACTTGAAGACGACCACGTCCCACCGTTCGGGCGCGGTGAAGTCGTAGGCGAACTTGTCGACCAGGATGCGGTCGCCATTGAACGAAGGATATCGCGGATCGGGCTGGCCTGGACGCAGGGCCAGGGGCGTGTCGGCGCCGCAGTTGAAGCAGCGGGCGGCGGGCACGATGCGATCCGGGCGGACGCGGCCGGCGAGTTCGTCCCACTCCTGACTGGCGCCGACCTGAAACACCGCGCCGCACGACGGGCAGGCGAGATCCTTGTGGCGGCCCATCAGGGTCGGCGCCATCGAACCGGTGGGAATCACGAACGCCTCGGCCTCGAAGGCCCGAAAGAGCAGCGCGAGCGTGAAGGCCACGACGATCGACTCGATCGTCTCGCGGCCACCCGCGAGCGGACTCCTGACGACGTCGCCACGGCGCGAGCCGTCACCACGCCGGGGTTCGGCGACGCGGTCTCGGGGGCTGGGGCCGGCCATCGGGTGGCTCCGGGGGATATAGAAAGTGCGGAGAGTCTACCTGTGCCGGCGCGGCCCGCTCAACGCCGCGCCGTGGCGAGCAACTCGTTCACCGTGCTCTCGACGTCGGCGTAGGTGAACGGCCTGCCAAGCGTGGTCGCGGCGTGATCGTCGTCGTACCGCACCGCGAGCGAGCCGTCGGGTCGCCAGATGAAGACCGCCGGCACGCCCGCCAGGTCGAGCTTCGTGTACATCGAGTCGGCCTCCTCGGTCGCGATCAAGTTGACGAGGCGATCGGCCCCAACCTGCTGGAGAAAGTCGCGGACCGGCGGCACCGCCTCCTCGAACGCACCGATGCCCTCGTAGTCGAGCGCCAGCGACAGGCAGGCGACGCCCTCGGGATGGGCGGCCGCCAGGCGGACGAGCCCCGGAAACTCCCGCACGCAGGGCGGGCACGAGGTGCTCCAGCAGTCGAGCACCACCACCTTGCCGCGCCGCCGCGCCACCTCCTGCATGAGGCCCTCGTGGTCCACGGGAGTCAGCTCGAGGGTGACATCGGCGGCGCGGGCCCAGGTGAGCCCCGCCGCGGCCACGCTGCCGAGCATTCCCAGGGCGGCGCGCCTGCCGCACAATCGCCCGACACGCCCTGAGGGCCGGGAGCCTTCCGTCATGCCGCGATTCGAGCACATCCGTCACAAGCCTCCGGTGGTCCTCGCCGCGCCGCGGCATCTCGTCGTGGCCTGTGCCGTGATGCGGAGCCACGTGAACCTCTCGCATATCGTACGGACCTGCGGCTGCTTCGGCATTCCGCGGGTGATCGCCTGCGGGGCCGCCGGCATCCACGGCCGGATCGCCCGCGATGGCGCCGAGTCGGTCGAGGTGGCGGTGCATCGCAGCCTGCCGCCGGTGCTCGACCGGCTCAAGGCCGAGGGCTACGAGATCGTCGGCCTCGAGCAGACCACGCGGTCGGAGAGCCTGTTTACGTTTTCCTTTGCGGCGAAGACGGTGCTCGTGATCGGCAACGAGCGGTCGGGCCTCGAGCAGGATGAACTCGACCGCCTCGATCGAGTCGCCGAGATCCCGATGGCGGGCATGCCGCACAGTCTCAATGCCGCCACCTCGGCGTCGATCGCGGTCTACGAATACTGCCGGCAGTGGCCCGCGGGCGGGGGAGCCCCATGACGCTCGTGGTCGGCACCGACGAGGCCGGTTACGGTCCGAACCTCGGGCCACTCGTCGTTGCGGCGACGTGCTGGGAGTCGGCATGCGATCCGGCCGACGCGGAGGCGGCCTTTGCAGCGGCCATGATCGGGATCGACGGACTGTGGGGCGACTCCAAGCGGATCTTCCGGGGCGGCGGCGGATTCGCCGCGCTCGAGCGAGGCGCGCTGGCTGGCATTGCTGCTTCCGGCGGTGGTGTGCCCGGTGGCTGGGCCGGCCTGCTGGCGGCGGTGGACGCTCCTGGCGGCGAACCGGCCGAGTGGGCTGAGGCGGCGGCCCAACTGCGGTTGCCACGCGAACTCGGCGTTGACGACTCGCCTGCCGTCGCTGCACGGGCCGATGCCGCACTTGCCGCCAGCGGCCTGCGGCTCGTCGCGGTTCGCTGCCGGCTCGTGCAACCCCGTGAGTTCAACGCTCTGCTCGACACCGGTCTCAACAAGAGCGACATCCTCTCCCGGGCCACGCTCGACCTGGCCGCGCCGTTGGTGAACGCCGCGGCCGGCGAGTCGGTGGTGTGGTGCGATCGGCACGGCGGACGCCGCCGCTACGCCCCGCTCGTGTCGCGGGCGTTCACCGCACCGCTCGTGCAGGTGATCGCGGAGACGCCGGAATGGTCGGCCTATCGGCTCCCGGAGGCTCGCTGCCGGATCGAGTTTTCGGTGGGCGGGGAGTCGCGGTTGCCGGTGGCCTTGGCGAGCATGACGGCGAAGTACATCCGCGAACTCTCGATGGCGGCCTTCAATGCCTGGTGGGGTGGCCGCTGCGCGGGGCTTGAGCCCACGGCCGGATACCCGGTCGATGCGGTGCGCTGGCGGCGGGACGCCGAGGCAGCCGTGCAGGCCGCGGGCCTCGCGTGGGACGACCTGTGGCGGCGAGCCTGACCGCGCTACGCGGACGCTGGACTCCGTATCAGGAAGCCCAATCGCGTCTCGACGACATTCACTTCGAAACAGGAAGCCCAATCGCGTAAGCGATGGGGACTCGCCGGCCGCGCCGCGCCGCGAGGGGCTACCCATGCCCGTCGCCGGACGTTCACGTCGGCCCTCCAGGCCTCCGCTCACTGCGTGTCCGCTGCGCTTCGCCATCCATGGCTCCGCTTGCTCCCACAGCCCGGCTCTCGAGCACGGGCAGACCCTCGCTCATCGTGATGTGTGCTTTGAGGAAGCCCCGAGCGGAAGCGAGGGGATCGATGATTGCGAATCATGAGGCTCGCTTTGGCCGCAGGCCGTGATCCCCTCGCTGGCGCTCGGGGCTTTTTATGAGATCCTCCGCCAGGAAGCCCAATCGCGTGAGCGATGGGGACACGCCGGCCCCGTTCCGCCGCCAGGTACACGCGTGACCCGGATGAGCCGCCCGCTTGTTCGCCGCGCCGGCGGCCGCCACAATCGTGGCATCATGGCCGCGCTCACGACCCGTCTCTACATCATCCGCCACGCAGTCGCCGAGGATGTTTCGCCCGAGGGCGATGACTTCTCGCGGCGGCTCACCCACAAGGGCAGCCGGCGGTTCGCGCGGCTCGTGAAACGACTCGCCCGCGCTGGCATGGAGGTGGACGCGATCGCCACGAGTCCCTTGGTGCGGACCCGCGAGACGGCCGAGATTCTTTCCGCCGGCCTGCCCGGGCGGCCGCCGGTGGTGGTGGTCGAGGCGCTCGCGCCAGGTTCGGACTGGCATCGCATCGTCGAATGGACCGTGGCCCAGGATGCAGGCACCGTCGCTTGGGTCGGCCATGCGCCGTGCGTCGGTC
>Ga0315902_10004141_pt1 | contig 21188 bp, 17 predicted proteins | sample LakEriMetagenome_9_FD_203523 | JGI IMG/M metagenome (GOLD analysis project Ga0315902, IMG submission 203523) | Freshwater fungal communities from buoy surface, Lake Erie, Ohio, United States - Buoy 12 MA117 | ecosystem: Environmental > Aquatic > Freshwater > Lake > Lake biofilm | place: USA... | reverse complement strand
CACATGTATTGGAAGAAGTGTTAATGAGTTGTTAAACGAGATTCAATGTCTCTTATCTTCGCGTCGACTCAAACGTATTCCTGTGAACCGAATTCATCTCGGAGCGGACATTCCCGCTTCTATTGTCGTTTTTCTAGTTGCTTTGCCGCTTTGTATCGGTATCGCTATCGCCTCTGATGCAGCTCCATTTGCCGGAATTATAGCCGGTGTCACTGGCGGTGTAGTGGTTGGCTTGCTTAGCGGTTCATCGTTAAGTGTTTCAGGCCCGGCCGCCGGTCTTGCGGCGATTGTCGCGGCGGCTATTCATGATCTGGGAAGCTACGAGGTTTTTTTATTGGCGGCTTTTCTCGCCGGTGTCTTACAACTTCTTATCGCTTATTTCAAGGGAGGAGGTATTGGTCGTTATGTGCCAAATGCCGTAATCAAGGGCATGTTGGCCGCCATAGGTATACTGATAATTCTGAAACAGATTCCTCACTTTGTCGGTTATGATGCAGACCCGGAAGGGGAAGAGTCATTTATACAGCCCGATGGTCAGAATACATTCAGTGAATTATGGGTTGCGTTGAGCCGTTTTTCACCGTTGGCAACTTTAATTGCTACAGTGGCCGCAGCTATTTTGCTTTTCTATGAATCAAAGTTTATGAAGAGACAAGCCTGGGTGAAGTACCTGCCCGGGCCATTGTTGGCTGTAATAAGTGGTGTGCTATTAAACGTGTATCTGGTTCCGGATGGTCATTCACTGGCGCTTTCTGATGAGCATGTGGTTCAAATTCCGATGTTCAACTCAATGCAAGAGTTGTGGGGTTTTATTAGTATGCCCGCGTGGGGAGCAATAGGTAATTATAAAGTGTGGGTTACGGCAGTTACGCTTGCTGTTGTTGCTTCACTCGAATCGTTATTGAGCTTGGAGGCTGCGGATAAGCTTGATCCCGAGAAGCGCATAAGCCCTGCAAACCGTGAGTTGTATGCTCAAGGAACCGGAAATATGCTATCTGCTTTAATTGGCGGACTTCCTGTTACTTCGGTTGTCGTGCGTTCTTCGGCCAACATAAATGCAGGAGCGACGTCTAAGGCATCTGCCATAATGCATGGTTTGCTGCTTTTCATCTCTGTATTCACTATTCCGGGTATTCTCAATATGATTCCCAAAGCAGCATTGGCGAGCATTCTTATACTCACCGGATATAAGCTAGCCAATGCGGCACTTTTCAAGGAGTATTATGCACGGGGAAAGCAGCAGTTCATTCCCTTTATCGTAACTATTGTAGCAATCATTTTTACGGATTTGCTTATTGGGATTTTAGTCGGCATTTTGGTCGGATTGTACTTTGTTGTGCGAAGTAATTTCCGATCCGCGATGATTATGGTTGAGGACGGTGATAAGTATTTAATCCGCTTCTCTCGTGAGGTGTCATTTTTAAATAAACCAAAGCTGGTCGACTATTTTCAAAAGGTCCCCGATAACAGTGCCGTGCTTATAGATCCCCTGCGCAACGAATTCATGGATAGAGACATCGTGGAAACGGTAAACGATTTCATTGTTTCTTCTCCGTCGCGCGGCATCCGTGTCTATATCATGCGCGACAATCGTCAGGCGGAAATATTTGAGGATCCTTTCAAATTGGAAATGAAATAAAAAATCAAGGCAATGAAATCATACGATAAATTACTACTCGAAAACAAGGCTTGGGCAGCTGAAAAACTTCAAAACGATCCGAATTATTTTTTGAAGCTTTCCGGAATCCAAACACCGGAATTTCTCTGGATTGGCTGCAGCGATAGTCGCGTGCCGGCCAATGAAATAACCGGAACCTCACCGGGAGAGATTTTTGTTCATCGCAACATTGCCAATATGGTAGTGCATACCGATGTGAATTTACTGAGTGTGTTGGAGTATGCTGTAAAGTTTCTAAAAGTGAAGCATGTAATTGTTTGCGGCCACTACGGTTGTGGTGGAGTGAAAGCTTCGATGGCACAGCATAATTTGGGCATCATCAACAAATGGATTATGCACATTAAGGATGTGCAGCGCATTCACGCAGAGGAACTTCAGGCCATAGGCGATGAAGAGGCACGTACCAATCGCTTGGTGGAGTTGAACGTGATTGAACAGGTTACTAACCTTGCGAAAACCTCTGTTATACAGCAAGCTTGGAAGGATCGTGAAGCTCCCCATCTGCATGGTTGGGTCTATGGTCTGGATAATGGTCTTATCAAACCGATTTTTGAACTTCCCGCCGGTTCACGCATTGACCCGCTCTACGAATACGACGATTTGTAATCCGTTTTGCTGGGCTGTGCGCATCGCACTTACCTTCGCGCCATGTTCGACTGGAAGGAAATAGGATCGTGTTTCATGGTGTTGTTTGCCGTGATTGACATTATTGGAAGTGTTCCGATTATCGTCAAAATCAAAAACACGTCAGGTAACATTCAACCCATAACGACCACCCTGGTTTCGTTTATTTTGATGGTCGTGTTTCTGTTTCTCGGCGAACGGTTTCTGTATCTCTTTGGTGTCGACGTGAATTCGTTTGCCGTTGCAGGTTCGTTCATTCTTTTCTTCATTGCGATGGAAATGGTTTTGGGAATCAAAATTTTCAAGCAGAAAGAAGGAACAGAGGGCGCTGCTTCTATTGTGCCACTCGCTTTTCCCATCATTGCAGGGGCCGGTACATTTTCCACACTCATTTCATTGGGCGCCGAGTACAACCAGATTAACATTTTGGTGGCCATTGCACTGAACATGCTGCCCATCTTTATTGTCTTGAAATTGACTAATCGAATTGAGCGCGCGCTTGGCGTTGCGGGTATAAATGTCGTCGAGAAGATATTCGGAATAATCCTGCTGGCTATTGCAGTGAAACTTTTTAGTAATAATATTCAACATTTGCTCGGATAGAGAAGTTATGACGAGCATTACCATTTACACCGACGGCGCAGCCAAGGGTAATCCCGGACCGGGTGGTTATGGCGCCATTTTGCAAAGTGGACCGCATTACAAAGAAATAAGCCAAGGGTTCCGTTTAACAACCAACAACCGTATGGAGTTGTTGAGTGTAATAGTCTGTATTGAAATGCTCAAGCAGGAAGGTTGTGAGGTTACAGTTTACTCCGACTCAAAGTATGTGGTCGACGCCATCGAAAAGAATTGGATAGGCGGCTGGGTGAAGCGCGGATGGAAAAATGTGAAGAACCCTGATCTTTGGAAACGCTACCTGCTGGTGGCGCAAAAGCACAAAGTTCGATTCAAGTGGATTAAAGGCCACAACGGTCATCAAATGAACGAGCGCTGCGATTTTCTGGCCGTAGAAGCGAGCAATGGGCGCGATTTACTGGTGGATACCTGGTATGAGGCGAATAATGACAAATGAGCGGTGACAAACTAGTCACTAGTCACTAGTCATTAGTCACTAGTCATTTATAACTAGTCATTGTTTTTGTTTTTCTGTTCACCCATCGCGTTTGTACATTCGCGTCGTCGTTGGAAAAACCGACGATTATCTGATTAAACATTCAATATACAATGCGCACAGATTCATACCAAGGCCACGATTATTACTTGATGGACGAATGGCTCAGCGAAGAGCAGAAGCTGGTTCGTGATACAGCCCGTGCATGGGTGAAGAAGGAAGTTTCTCCTATTATCGAAGAAGCAGCTGAAAACTGCAAATTCCCGCAGCACCTCTTAAAGGGGCTGGGCGAAATTGGTGCCTTTGGTCCATATATACCTGCAGAATATGGCGGTGCGGGACTTGATCAGATTTCCTATGGTTTGATTATGCAAGAATTGGAGCGTTGCGACAGCGGTTTGCGCTCAACGGCTTCAGTTCAGAGCTCCCTCGTGATGTATCCTATCTATAAGTACGGTAACGAGGAGCAGCGGATGAAATACTTGCCGAAACTCGCTACCGGTGAGTGGATGGGCTGTTTCGGGTTGACTGAGCCTGATTACGGGAGTAACCCCGGCGGCATGATCACGAACTTCAAGGATATGGGCGACCATTATTTGCTCAATGGAGCAAAGATGTGGATTAGCAATGCCCCATTTGCGCAGATAGCAGTGGTTTGGGCGAAGAACGAAGCGGGTCGCATTCACGGTCTTATAGTGGAGCGTGGTATGGAAGGCTTTACAACGCCAACCATGCACGGAAAGTGGAGTTTGCGCGCTAGCGATACCGGCGAATTGATTTTTGATAACGTGAAAGTTCCTAAAGAGAACTTATTACCTAATAAGAGTGGTTTGGGTGCTCCACTGGGATGTCTTGATTCAGCCCGTTATGGCATCGCTTGGGGAGCGATAGGAGTAGCCCTCGATTGTTATGATGTGGCTTTGAAATACTCCAAGGAGCGCATCCAGTTTGGTAAGCCAATTGGCGCTTTTCAGTTACAACAAAAGAAGCTGGCTGAGATGATTACTGAAATCACCAAGGCACAGTTGCTCACTTACCGTTTGGGTCAGTTGCGCAACGAAGGTCGCGCCAGTACTGCTCAAATAAGTATGGCCAAGCGTAACAACATCGCCATGGCCAAGGAGATCGTAAGCGAGTCGCGTCAAATGCTCGGTGGTATGGGTATCACCAATGAATATCCGGTGATGCGTCATATGATGAACCTCGAGTCGGTTATCACCTACGAAGGAACGCATGACATACACCTGCTCATAACCGGTATGGATGTGACAGGCTTCGATGCATTTAAATAGTGGTTATTCACATCGGAATAGTGGCATCATTTTTAGGAGGCCTTGAATCCGTGGAATAATTGAATTAAAATTGACATTATGAAGAAAATCTTACTTTCCTTTTTCATTTGCACACTGGCTTTGACAATGCAAATGAGTGCGACCATTCACATTGTAAACCAACAAGGTTTGACATTCAGCCCTGCAGATTTTACTGTGACGGTTGGAGATACCGTGCGATTCCAATGGAATAATGGGTCTCACAATACGGTTTCGACCGATGTACCTGCCGGAGCCTCCAGCTGGAATTCACCGCTGAATTCAGGCAACCAATCTTATGATTACGAAGTTGCTGTAGCCGGAAGCTATGCATACGTGTGCACGTTTCATGCAGGACAAGACGGTATTTTTACAGCGGAAGCCGCTCCCAATACAGTGCAGAACGTTCAACGTGCTGCTATCGAAATGAATGTTCGCACCTCGGCAAACGGTAATTTGACGGTGCATGTCTTGAATGCTTCAGGTGACAAGGCAATCGTGACCATGCTCGATATTACCGGTCGTGAAGTGGCTACAATTCATCAAGGGGTTATCGCTTCTGATGATTATACCATCCGCCAAGATGTATCTGCCTTTCAACGCGGTATTTACTTCGTGCGTTTTCAGCAAGGCGCTCGCGTTTCAACCCGAAAAATATTGGTTCAATAAAGGAACTTTATTCATTGAAAATCCCGTCCTAGTGACGGGATTTTTTTTGTCCCTTCTGTTGCACAGGACGTTGTGTAAAACGCGTGCAAACAACGCCGGAAGTCAGCAGGTCGTCGTAGCATATTCGTACACGACCTGAAAAGCATGAAACACATTCTTAATAAACTACAAGGCGATCGCACCATTTGGATGGTGACGCTCTTTTTGTCGCTCATTTCAATACTTGCTGTCTACAGCGCAATTTCAACACTGGCTTACAAGGCGCACGGTAATAGCTTGAAGTTTTTACTAAAGCACACAGGGATGATTGTGCTCGGGTTTGTCATCATGTACGTCGTTCACCGCATGGCGTTTCGTTATTTTTCCAGGTTGTCAAAAATCCTATTGCTGGTTGCGGCGTGTTTGCTGGCCTATGCACTTTTATTTGGTCATAATCTCAATGATGCCAATCGATGGATTGTAATTCCATTCACAGGATTGACTTTCCAGCCCAGTGATTTCGCCAAGATTGTGCTCATTATCTACGTTGGACGAACACTGGCAGTTAAGCGCGACATACTTCATGATTTTAAAGAGGGTGTGATGCCGGTTATCTGGCCCATTGCCCTTATATGTGGTTTGATTTTGCCGGCGAACTTTTCGACGGCGGCTATGCTCGCCAGCATTTGTTTTCTGATGATGTTTCTTGCCGGCGTGCCTTTTCGTCATATGAGTAAGCTTGTAGCCGTGGGGGTCGGGTTCATCTTTCTCATAATTGTAGTGGGTGAAACGACCGGATTTCCTGCGCGATACGGCACGTGGAAAAATCGAATTGTAAGCGCCATGGACGAGGATAGCGAAGGGAACTATCAGACTGATTTGGCTAAATATGCTATTCACGAAGGAGGTGTTATTCCCAAAGGCCCCGGCACGGGCAGTTCGCGCAATTTCTTGCCGCATCCGTATTCGGATATGATTTACCCCTTCATCATCGAAGAGTACGGCTCCATTTTCGGTGGAATTACGCTCGTGTTACTCTACCTGATTTTACTTTTCAGAACGATCAAACTGTCCATTAATAATCCAAAAATGGGAGCGCAGTTGACAGCCCTTGGTCTTGCGTTCATGTTGGTGATTCAAGCCTTCATTAATATGGCTGTTGCGGTGAGTTTATTCCCCACAACGGGTCAGCCACTGCCCTTGGTGAGTATGGGAGGTACAAGTACATTGTTTACCTGTCTGGCTTTGGGAATCATCCTGAGTATATGCCGAAGCAAGGATGAATTGGAGGAGGATTTAAGCCTAACCAAGACACAGTTTATGGAAACTGTTCCAACCCCATAAATCGGAAACACCATGCGAGTTATCATTTCAGGTGGAGGCACAGGAGGTCACATTTTTCCCGCGGTAGCTATTGCGAAGACCATACGTGCACACCATCCGGATGCAGCCGTTTTGTTTGTTGGAGCCTTGGGGAAGATGGAAATGGAAAAGGTACCTGCAGCAGGGTTTGAGATAGTGGGTTTACCTATAGTTGGTATTCAGCGGCGCCTAACGTGGAAGAATCTGTTAGTCCCGTTCAAGCTACTGGCCAGTATGTGGAAGGCACGACGCATTGTGCGCGAGTTCAAGCCTGATATTGCGATTGGTGTGGGTGGATATGCCAGCGGGCCTCTGCTGCGCGCTGCCGCAGCAGCAGGGGTGAGAACCCTCATTCAGGAGCAGAATTCATTTCCCGGCATAACCAATCGAATACTGTCGAAGAAAGTCAACACGATTTGTGTTGCTTACGAAGGGTTGGAGAAATATTTCCCCCAAGAAAAAATTGTGATGACCGGCAATCCGGTGCGACCTGAAGTTATTCAATTACAAGGGAAGCGCGAAGCAGCTATGAAGCATTTCGGTTTGGATGCCGAACGTAAGACGTTGCTCGTGATTGGTGGTAGCTTAGGAGCTCGCACCATCAATGAAGCAGTTGATTCTTTCGCGGAGCGCTGGGAGAGTGAGGGTTTTCAGGTCATCTGGCAAACAGGCAAAGGATATGTTGAACAATCGAAGAAGCGGTGCATGGGTCTTAAGTATGTTCAGGCGCACGAGTTTATCAAGGAAATGGATTTAGCATATGCTGCGGCTGACTTAGTGGTTTCGCGTGCCGGTGCCATGAGCATTTCAGAGTTGTGTTTAGTGGCCAAGCCTTCTGTGTTTGTCCCCTCGCCGAATGTCTCAGAAGATCATCAGACAAAAAATGCTATGGCGTTGGTTCGCAAAGAGGCAGCGCTGTTGGTGAAAGACATAGAAGCAAAGCAGCTATTGGGTGATGTGGTCAGTGATCTTATGAAGAACGATGACCAACGAGCCGCATTAAGCAAGGCTATTGGAATGATGGCGCAAGGAAGGGCAGCAGAGCGCATTGTAGATGAAGTAATGAAACTGGTGCAATAGTCACCCTGAAACGATTTCCATGAATTTTGAAGAAACAGAGGTCTATTATTTCCTGGGCATAGGCGGAATTGGAATGTCGGCTATTGCGCGCTATTTCCATGCGCACGGAAAATTGGTAATGGGCTATGACAAGACATCCACACCATTAACGACCGAACTGGAGATGGAAGGCATTGCGGTGCACTTTGATGATTCCGTGCTGGAAATTCCACCGGTGGTGAGGCATACACCGAAGAATAAGGTGCTCGTTATATACACGCCTGCTATACCAAAGGATAGTCAGGAATTGAATTGGCTGGCAGATCAGGGCTATTCGATTATCAAGCGCTCGCAGGCTTTAGGCATAATTACTTCACAAAGCAAGAGTATTGCAGTAGCGGGCACCCATGGCAAGACTACGACGAGCTCAATGATAGCGCATGTGCTCATGCACAGTGGCAAAGGGTGTAATGCCTTTTTGGGCGGAATTGCGACGAATTACGGGACCAATTTATTATTGGATAAAAACGCGGAATGGACCGTAGTGGAGGCCGATGAGTACGACCGCTCGTTTTTGACCTTGTCACCTGCCATTTCTATAATCACAAGCACTGATGCCGACCACCTCGACATCTATGGCTCGCATGAATACATGAAGGAATCATTCAATCTGTTTGCACAAAAATTAGCTTCAGGAGGCCTACTGATTTATCGCAAGGATCTGCCTATCGAAACCTCTGCACTTGGGCAAGGAGTGAAGCATCAGGATTATAGTGGCACTTCGCAAGCAGATCATTTTGCATCAAATATTCAGATTAAAGAAGGAAGGTACTATTTCGATTATAACATACAAGATGAATGCTGGCCTGCGGTTGAGCTAGGGCTTCCCGGTATGCACAATGTCGAGAATGCAGTTTCGGCCATTGCGGTGTGCAGAGCAGTAGGACTTTCGGAAAGTCAGATTAGAAGCGCTCTGAGCTCGTTTAAAGGTGTGAAGCGTCGATTTGAGTATCACATCCGCCGCGATGATTTGGTACTTATCGATGATTATGCGCATCATCCCGAAGAATTGAGAGCTTGCATTTCATCGGTGCGCCAGCTATATCCGGGAAGACACGTTACCGGCGTTTTTCAGCCGCATCTCTTTACCCGAACACGCGATTTTCTGCCTGAATTTGCCAGAAGCCTGGAGTTGCTCGATGAGGTCATCTTGCTTCCGATTTACCCGGCGCGTGAGTTACCCCTTCCCGGAATTGATTCACAATTGCTGTTGGATAACATTTCCATACCCACTAAAAAATTGGTCGAGAAGTATGATTTATTAGCAGAGTTGACTGGAAGTCCGCGCCAAGTGATAGTAATTCTTGGGGCTGGCGATATAGACGCTCTCGTAAGCCCAGTGGCTGCGGCATTTTCGGGAAAATAGGCGGAAATTTTTTCCGTTTTTCGACCAAACCAACATGACGAAGGAGAAAGGAAATACCTTGATAAAAAACATCGAACGCCGCAGGAAACTTCGTGCGGTTGTTGTGTATTCACTTGCCTTGGTGGGAGCGGTGGGCCTCTTTGTTGCTCTTGGTTTTGTCGGTAAAAAACAGAGCGATACTCGTTGCTGGAAACTGGAAGTTCAGGTAGAGTCGGCCGATGGAAGAAAATTCATCGACGAACAGCAAGTCGCAGCCATCGCAGATAGCTCAACCGATATGATTGTAGGGAAGGCACTGAGCGAGGTAGATCTTGGAGCTATTCACAGAGCGGTTTCATCCAATTCGTCGGTTCGAGAGGCGCATGTGTACACGACGGTCGACGGTCGTTGCGTAATTCAGGTGAAGCAACGAACGCCAATTGCTAGAATTTTCAATCGTGACGGAGAAAGTTTCTTTCTGGACGCAGAGGGCTACACCATGGAGCTTTCGGAGCTTACAACCGTCAAGCTGCCGGTTTTCACAGGTGAAATAGTGGACGGATTGCGCTCGGGAAGCGTGGCCATCAATTTCCCGGATAGTCTGGCCCGAAAGACAACGCTGGATGAAATCTACCAGTTTACGCAAATAGTAGCGCGTGATACATTTTGGTGTGCTCAGATTGAGCACGTTTATGTTAACCCGGCTGCTGAGTTCGAAATTATACCACGCGTGGGCAACCAACGCGTGAATGTTGGATATATCTATCACCTCGATAGCAAGTTGAAAAAATTGCGCGCATTTTACCAGCACGCTGTGAAGAATGATGACCTTGATCGTTTTGGCTCACTTCAAGCCCAATACAACGGACAGGTTGTTGGAATTAAAAGGTAAGGACAGGTTAAACGAAAAATTGAATAACAGAAAACGCAAATCCTATGAATTCAGAAATCGTAGTCGGCTTAGACATTGGAACTACCAAAATTGCATGCCTGGTAGGTCGCAAAACAGAAAATAACAAAATCGAAATTCTCGGTATAGGTAAGAGTGAGAGTATCGGAGTGACACGCGGTGTTGTTTCGAATATCGAAAAGACTGTGCAGAGCATTCGAGCGGCTGTTGAAGAAGCTGAGCGCGAAAGTGGTGTCAACATACGATTGGTTAACGTAGGTATTGCCGGACAACACATTAAGAGTCTTCAGCATAGAGGCATGCGCACTCGTCGTAATGCGGAAGAAGAAATTACGCGTGCTGATATTGATGCGTTGATTGAGGATATGCACAAATTGGTGATGCTTCCCGGTGAGTCAATTATACACGTATTACCGCAAGAGTATACGGTCGATAGCGAAACGGGAATTAAGGAGCCGGTGGGTATGTGCGGAGCTCGTCTGGAGGCGAACTTTCATATTATTACCGGTCAGATTACCGCTATCCGAAACATTTACAAGTGCGTTACAAAGGCCGGCTTGACAGTGGATGCGTTGACGCTGGAGCCATTGGGCAGTGCAGCAGCTGTGTTGAGTGAAGAGGAAAAGGAAGCGGGCGTTGTGTTGGTTGACATTGGAGGTGGAACAACCGATGTAGCGATTTTCCAGGATGGCATTATCCGTCATACTGCTGTGATTCCTTTCGGAGGAAATATCATTACAGAAGACATTAAGCAAGGTTGCACGATCATGCGTAACCATGCCGAGGCGCTCAAAGTTAAATTTGGCAGTGCCCTGGCAACTGAAAACAGAGACAATGAAATTGTTTGTATTCCCGGAATAAAGGGTCGCGATCCAAAGGAGATTTCATTGCGCAATTTGTCGCAAATCATTCAGGCTCGCATGGATGAAATTATCGAGCACGTATACTACGAAATCCGCAATAGCGGCTATGAAAAGCAGCTCATTGGTGGCATTGTACTCACGGGTGGCGGCTCGCAGTTGAAACATATGAAACAGCTGGTGGAGTATATCACCGGCATGGATTGCCGTATTGGTTATCCGAATGAACACGTTGTTAAGGCAAAGAATGAAAATATGCTGATCCCTGCAATGAGCACCGGCGTTGGTCTGGTAATTCATGGATTGGATAAGTTCAATGCTTTGACAGGAGTGTCAAATACGGAAGTTGTATCGGAAGTTACGAGCGGAACCGATAAAAAGGCGAAGGCTCCATTGAGCGACAAAGTTCGTGAGACAAAAGATTCAGCAGGGTTTTTAACGCGCATCAAAGAATTCTTCGATGCCGAGGAGGAATAATAACTAATCAACTATCGCAACGGCGGTGCATTTCAATGGTTCATTGCGGTGCATCGCCTTTGTCTTTTTTACTAATTGAATTTTATTTTCTATGTCGACTTTAATTGATTTTGTGCTGCATATCGATGAACACCTGATGGCCATGGTGGCGGATTATGGTATGTATGTTTATGCAATCTTGTTTTTGATCGTATTTGTTGAAACGGGTTTTATAGTAATGCCTTTGCTGCCGGGCGATTCATTGTTGTTTGCTGCAGGAGCTATTGCTGCAGCCAATAACAACGAAGGTTTGAATGTGTGGATCATTATTCCCCTTCTCATCTTAGCAGCGCTTTGCGGCGACAACGTCAATTATTTCGTTGGGAAGTTTTTCAGTGAGCAAATCAAGAAGCGAGATCGAATCTTGTTTTTCAAGCGAGAGTACATCACACAAACAGAAGCGTTTTATGAGAAGTATGGTCGTCAGGCCATCATCATGGCACGTTTTGTCCCAATTGTGCGAACCATTGCGCCTTTTGTCGCAGGAGCGGGCAATATGCCTTATCGCCGTTACATTACGGTTTGTATTCTGGGAGCACTTCTATGGGTTGTGGGAATAACCTTACTCGGATACACTTGTGGTGGTTTTGACATCGTGAAGAACAATTTCGAGATCGTGGTATTTGGAATTATCGGTGTTTCAATACTCCCTATTATCATTGGTGTTTTAAAGGCTAAGTTGAAAAAATCGTAAGTTGTTTTGGCTGATAAGAATGCGCAACATCGCTTGTTTGGTTTAGTGGGTTATCCGCTGGTGCATTCGTTTTCGAAAGGGTATTTTACTCAGCGGTTCGTGGAATTAAATGAGCCGAATTGTAGATACGAGAATTTCTCAATAGCCGATATTTCCCTTTTTACAGCGCTTGTTCAGGGTAACTCTTCACTTTCAGGCCTCAATGTCACCATACCCTACAAGGAAAGCGTTATTCCCTTATTGCATGAATTGGATGAAGCTGCCCGCGTGATAGGCGCGGTGAATTGCATTCGCATAAGAAATGGAATTCTAAAAGGCTTCAATACCGATGTTTATGGTTTTGAAATGAGCATTAAGCCCTTTCTTGAGAATCACTATGAGCGCGCCCTGATACTGGGCACAGGTGGTGCTTCGAAGGCGGTTGCATACGTGCTTCGTAAATGGGGGATACCGTTTCATTTCGTAAGTCGAACTCCCCGTGGAGATCAAGAGCTGAGTTATGATGTCTTGAAGGCGGATGTGATGCATCATTTTCCGCTCATCATTAATACAACGCCGCTGGGTACCTATCCGGATATCGATGCATGTCCGGTGTTACCTTACGAGGGACTTTCCGCCGGGCACTTTTTATATGATCTGGTATACAATCCGGAGGAAACTACTTTTTTGCGTCTGGGGCGTATGGCCGGTGCAAAAACGATGAATGGATATGCCATGCTCGTGCAGCAAGCTGAAAAGAGCTGGCAAATTTGGAATGAGGAATAGTAACATCGAATGAGCGAGCAAAAGCGAACATTCATGCAAAATGTGATGGTGCTTACTACAGGCACTGCGGTTTCGCAGCTCATTCCTTTTCTAGTACTGCCTATTCTTCAAAAATACTTTTATGGCCCGGAGGATTTTTCGAAGCTTGCATCGTTCGTTTACTTCAGTGAAATGCTTGGTGTAATTGGAACGTTGAAAATGGAATATGCCATCGTCGGCAAAGCTTCACTGCGAGAATCTCGCGAGGTCGCTGTCACCGGATTTCGTGTTGTTGTCATAAGCGCTTTTATAGCGTTTGTTGCTTCTTTGCTGTGTTATCAGTTCGATTTGATTCACGGACTTCATGAACTGGGGTTGAGTATTTTTCTCATTCCGGTTGTTGTGTTGGCAATGGGCTGTGTTCAATTGACTGCCTATTGGTTTAACGCGCGCAAGGAGTATGAGCGAATCGCGCGAGGGAAATTTATTCAGACTACCACAACCGAAGGAGTAAAGCTGGCCTCCGGTTTTGCAGGAATGAATTTTTCAGGGCTGATTGTTGGGCGAGCGAGCGGATATGGTGTAACAGCGCTGATCCAATATTTCCGTTATCGAAAGGATTCCGATTCGATAGAGCGCAGGAATTTCTCTCGCTGGGAAATTCTGAAGCAGCATAAGTCGTTTGTGCTGTATACTACCCCTAGCGTGTTTGTGGGAGCTTTCATCAATTTCCTGTACATCGAAATGTTTGTCGAGAATTTCGGTGCTGTGAGTGCAGGAATGGTGAGCGTAGCAATGACATACGTTGGTGCCGGTCTTGGAATGGTGGCAGCATCGATTTCTCAGGTCTATTACGGAACAATTTCGAACATTCATGACAAGAAGGGAATGATGGCTTTGTATGGGAAGTTTCTGGGTCGTCTAACTATCATGTCGTTTGTTATGACAGCCATGATTTGGGTTTTGCCTGCTTCGTGGGTCGTGGGTGTCTTAGGACCTGAATGGAATGATTTGATAGTATACTGCAGAGTCATCAGCGTTTGGTTGGGAGTCTGGTTCGTGTCGTCGTCACTTTCATTTATCTACTTGCGATTGCAGCGTCAGCGTCTTATGTTGATTATGGATGCGCTGCATGTAGCAATGATATATGCAGGCTTTCATGCAGGTCGTCTATATGATGGCACCGCACTTTCAGCACTGTGGGGGTTTACCTATGCGCAGGTTGCATTCTATTTGATGGCCATTGGTCTGGCCATCGTATTCATCAAAACATCGAAATTGTTGCATGACGAGCCAATCGGTTAATATGAGTTCTTCGAATGTTTTCACGCGCGACAGCCGATTGCTGGAGGCTATTGCGTGGCTATTGCCTCTTTCGCTTGCTGCGGGAAGCGATTTTTGGGTGTTTGAATGGATGGGTATTTCATGGTATGCCTATCGGGTCGTCGTTTTTCTAACTGCTGCGCTGGCATTGGCCGATATACTAATGGTCAGAAGAAGAGTTTTGGGCTGGCAAGCAGTGTGGCTTTTGTTTATGGCTGTATGGTTTTTTTGGTCGCTATTTAATCGACCTGATGCTATTCAATCGACCGAGTGGAAGAAGAGCATCTTTTACATCTTGGTTGCCGGAGCTACTTTATTGTCGTTCTACTACTTGGCGTTTTGTAGAATGCAGAAATCCATCATTCATGCAAGTGTGGCTGGATTCGTTGTAAACGCTGTTGTCTCTGTTGTGCAAATGCTCACGTCGATTCGTCCGGAGAGTTCTTTTGCTACCCAACTTGCCAACTATTCTTCAGAGCATGTGGTGCGCTTTGCTCCATCGGGAATGTTCGGCAATCCCAATCATTTTACTTTTTACGTGTGCGCGCAGTTGTTCTTGGTTTATAACTTTCGTAGGTACATGTCATTTACCTTGAGAGTGATTCTTTATGCCCTGGGTAGCTTGCTCATAGCTTTCACACAATCGCGTTTGGGTATGATGGCGATGGCGTTAATGGGATTGTTGATGGTGATAGAAAATCGTCATTGGTTGCGCATACAATCTGCACGTATGCTTCGCCCACTTGTTTACTCTCTTGTTTTTTTGGCTGCCCTTGTGTTATCAACCAAGTGGGTCAATACTCGAACTATCGCACTTACGCAGGAAGCCGCTCGCGGCGATGTGTTGCAAGTGAAATCTTCCGGTGATGCGGATAGATGGAACTTGATTCAGTGCGGTATGGAAATGATTCAATCCAGTAATTATTTGGGTGTTGGTGCCGGGCAGTTTGCAACAGCTGCTCAATCATCAGGTTGTCAAATCGGAAGCATGAGAAACCCTCATTGCGGATTCATTGAAATAGCTTCTGAATCGGGTATTGTAGTGTTCGCATTGCTGATAGTAGCGGTTGTATTTTTTGTTTGGAGCAGCCGTAAGTTGCCATTCGCATTGAAGGCGCTGACATGGGCCGGCATTTTGTGTTTCCTGCAGTTTGCCAACAGCAGCTTTGTATCCATTCCTGTTGCATGGTGCTTCATGGCTTGGCCGTTTTTAATATCCAGCACCGAAAAAGAAGAATTGAATTAAGCATGCATGCACTGATTCTAACCGATGGCTACCCGAATGCATATGTTCATGCTCAGGGAATCTTCGTGCGCGATCAGGCAATTGCCCTTGCGCAATCAGGCATGAAAGTCGGTGTTGTCGCCTGCGTGCCAATATCAATTCGAGATATATGGAAGAGTGGAGTGAGTGCATTGAAGGCGAATGAGAGTTCCACGCTGGGAGTGGTAGAATCACTTCGATGTTTTGTCCAGATTCCTCGATGGTATATGTATCCGGTTGCGCGTATTGCGCGGCTTGGAATGCCACTTGTCGAAAATTACATAGCAAAGCATGGAGTACCTGATGTTATCCATGTGCACGGATTTCATTCCGGACGATTAGCAATAGAGGTCAGGAATAGGTGGCAAGTGCCAATTGTTGTGACCGAGCATAACTCACGGTTTTTATCAGGTGCGATTGATCAGAATCGGTTCCGTTTCGCCCGTGATTTTTTTAAGGAAGCCGATGCTCGAATTGCCGTAAGTAGCCGATTTCAACATCGACTAGAACAATTGTTTGATGTCCGGTTCGATTTAGTTCCCAATACCGTTGATGTTGAATTGTTCAACCCCGGTAAACGCGATGGGGAGTTTCTTTTTTTCTCGGCTGCCCGATTCGATCAGAATAAGAATCAGCAGTTGCAGATAGAATCGTTTGCGCGTGTTGCTCATCAAATGCCTGACGCACGTTTGTGGTTAGCGGGAGAAGGCGAACGGAAGTTGGAATGCTTGCGATTAATTGCTTCCTTAGGATTGAATGAAAGGGTTCGCGTTACGGGCTTTCTTTCTCGCCATCAAATGATAGAAGCTATGCAACAGTCATCGGTCTATCTAATAACAAGTATTAGAGAAACATTTGGTGTAGTTGCGATTGAAGCAATGAGTTGCGGCATGGAGGTGATTTCAACTCCATGTGGTGGCCCCGAGGAAACATTGGCCAATCGTGGGAAAATTGCTCTTCCAACACCGGAAGAATTTTCCGCAGCCATGCTCGATGCGTACAACTGTCGAGGTGAAAATCGATCGCAAGAGTTACACGGTGAAATGGTCGCACACTATAGCTACGAAGCACTAGCGGCCACGCTAGGTCAAGTATATTCGCGTGTCTTAAAATCACATTCGTAATACATGCATCCAATGCGCATATGCCATTTTACATCTGTTCACCCGTGGAACGACATCCGCATTTTTCACAAAGAATGTGTTTCGCTGGCAGCAATGGGACATGACGTAACGCTAGTAGCGGTTGGTGAGAAGGATGATGATTTTGTGTTGCAGGGAGTGCGCGTAGTAACGTTAGTAAATTCATTCACTGGACGTGGTTCACGCGCATTGCGTTTTTCGGGAAAGGTTGTCTCATCGGCATTGAATATCGATGCAGATATCTATCATTTTCACGACCCGGAACTGTTGCCTTATGCGAAGCGATTTGTGCGACTTAGCAAGAAGGTTGTTTATGATGTGCACGAAGATTTACCGCGGCAGATTTCTACAAAGCCATGGATTCCAAAGTTGTTTCGGGGCTTAGCCGCATCTATTGCAGAGTGGATGGAGAACCATTTGGTAAAGGGCGTTTCAGGAGTGGTTGCTGCTACGCCACACATTGAAAAGCGATTTCAATTATTGACCTCGCGTACTTGCTGTGTTTTTAATGCGCCATTATTGCGGGAGTTCAGCTTACAGTCGACGCCTTCTTATAGCTCCCGTAAGCTGGTTTACATCGGATTGATTTCTGAAAAGCGTGGGATTCTGACGTTGCTTCATGCACTGGAAAACATCAACGGAAGGTTGCAGTTAGCCGGTAAGTTTGAAAGCGATCAACTGCTTGCGCATTGCAAGAGCATGCCTGCATGGAAGAAGGTCGATTATCATGGTGTGCTCGATCGAGCTGCTATTGCCGGTTTGCTCTGTGAATCATCCGTGGGTATGGTCACGCTTCATCCCACTACTAATTACTTGGAATCGTATCCAATTAAAATGTTCGAATACATGGGTGCAGCCTTGCCAGTGGTCGCATCTGATTTTCCCTTGTGGAAAGGTATTGTAGAGAAGCATGAGGCCGGCGTGTGTGTTAATGCGCTGGATCCGGATGCAATTGCTGACGGAGTAAATCGATTGCTCGATGATTCAGAGCTATGCAGAACGATGGGTGAAAAGGGACGCAAGCATATTTTGTCTGAATTTAACTGGGAGCACGAAGCTTTGAAACTGAATACTTTTTATGAAACCTTGATGAACTAATCGAATGAAGATAAAGGTTGTCATCCCTTGCCGAAATGAGCAGGCATACATTGGGAAATGTCTTGATTCATTGGTGCGTTGTGACCGCAACGGGATCGATTTGCTGGTTTGTGTAGTTGACGGTATGAGCGACGATGGTACTAGAACGCTGGTGAAGGAGTATGCCAATCGCCATGCATTCATTTCGCTCCTTGACAACGAAAGGAAGACAACACCCTTTGCATTGAATTTGGGATTGCGACCACTTGATTACGACGCAGGAATTATACTGGGTGCACATGCCGTTGTGCATTCTGATTTTCTGATACACAACGCACGTGTTTTGCGGGAACATCCGGAAGTAGGTTGTGCCGGTGGGATTATTCGTAATGAACATGAGAACGAATGGTCAGAAATAATTTCACTCGCGATGTCGTCGGTTTTCGGCGTGGGTAATGCACATTTTCGGACAGGAGGAAAGTCTGGGTACGTAGATACGGTGGCATTTGGCGCTTATCGCCGAGAGGTCTTTGAACGTGTGGGATTCTTTGATGAAGAGCTCGCACGCAATCAGGATGATGAATTCAATTATCGTGTTGTCCAAGGTGGATTTAAGATTTTCCTTGATCCTGCTATTCAATCAGATTATTTCGTACGTGGTTCAATTTCGAAATTGTATAAGCAGTATGATCAATACGGATACTGGAAGGTATTTGTAAACAAAAAGCATGGCGCTGTGACAACGTTGCGGCAGCTTGCACCGCCTTTATGGGTTCTCTTTCTGTTGACGGGTTGGACCGGATCATTGATGCATCCGTTATTGGGTTGGGCGTATGTTGTAACCGTTTTCATGTATGTGGCATTGGCTTTATATACAGCTGCTCGTATGCACACAAAATCGGTAAAGCAGTTTTGGATGCTCTTGCGAACATTTGGTGTGTTACATTTTTCATACGGTTTCGGTTATTTGCGAGGAGTAATTCATTTTTATTTGCTGAACAGGAAACCTTCTATGCATAGTGAGCGATTGACCCGCTAAACGTAGATTATTCACCCTACTTTCTTGTATACTTGTGCTATGCGATTATTCAATTTCTTCCTTTTTCTTTTCATTACTTCCTGTCACCTTCATGCACAGAATGTAATTGTGCCGATGGAAGGCGTAGCATGGCGTGTTCGCGAACATGTCGAGGGTAAGAAGCGCACTGGAGATTGGATTTCCGCATCTGTACCGGGATGTGTGCACACCGATTTGATTCGTGCTGAAAAAATTGAGCATCCATTCTATGGAACCGCTGAAGCCGATTGTCAATGGATAGAAGGGAAATCGTGGTTGTATGAAACCATGCCGTTTGATGCACCGTCAAGTGTTTTTTCGAAAAGCAGCGTTATGCTGCGATTCAATGGACTCGATACGTATGCTCGAGTTCAGTTGAATGATGTCGATATCCTGAATGCCAATAACGCCCATCGCTCGTGGGAGGTGGATGTAAAAGCGCATCTTAAGCCAGAGGGAAATGTGCTTCGTATATTTTTTGACTCGGCGGTGGAACGCGCTCAGAAAGCGCTGATGGCATTGCCCTACCCAATTCCGGGCGACTCCGTTCGCGCGATGGTGCGCAAACCTCAGTTTCATTTCGGTTGGGATTGGGGTCCACGTTTGGTCACGTGCGGTATCACCAAACCCATTGAGTGGATTGCATACGACGAGGCTCGGATGACCGATTGTTATTTTGAGCAGGTTTCCATAGACGAGCAGATGGCTCAATTGCATTTTCATGCTTTTGTAGCTTCAAAGAATGCTTCGAAGTATACCGTGCGTGTTACGGGAGTAACTTCGGGAGGTACTTGGTCTGAAACCTTCGATGCAATGGCTGGAGAGAGTGAAGTGTCATTCTCTTTTAAACTTACGAATCCGCTTTTATGGTGGTGCAACGGTCAGGGAAGTCCGGGCTTGTATGCATTCGAAGTTGACCTTATTTCTAATGATGTGGTAATTGATCATCGCAAAGAACTTATTGGCGTGCGTGATATTCGTTTAATAACCGAGCGCGACTCCATAGGCGAGTCGTTCTATTTTCAACTGAACGGCCAACCTGTTTTTATAAAGGGCGCCAATTATATCCCACTTCGCTATTTCCCGGGTGAGGTCAAAGAGGCTGATTACAGACGGCTCATTCAGCAATGCAAAGAGGCGCATATAAATATGCTTCGCGTGTGGGGTGGTGGCGTTTACGAAGATGAATTGTTTTATGATTTGTGCGATCAAAATGGAATTCTGGTTTGGCACGACTTCATGTTCGCATGCAGCATGTATCCGGGCGATGAAGATTTTTTGCAGAATGTGTCCGCCGAAGCTGTGGAACAAGTAAAGCGATTACGCAATCATCCGTGCATAGCATTGTGGTGCGGCAACAATGAGAACTCAGAAGGGTGGGAACGTTGGGGATGGAAGTCAGGTTTGACCAACGAGCAAACAGAAGTACTTCAGAAAGGATATGATGATGTATTTAAGAAGACCTTGCCGGGTATTGTAGGACAGTTTTCTAAAACAAATTATTGGGAAAGCTCACCCCGGTTAGGACGTGGCGATGCGCGAAGCATCACAGAGGGTGACTCCCACTATTGGGGTGTATGGCACGATGAAGAACCTTTTGAAGTGCTGCAAACAAAAGTACCGCGCTTCATGAGCGAGTTCGGCATGCAGAGCTATCCTTCAGAAGAGGTGTTGATGGAGATGTTGGAAGAAGACGAGTTTAGTATGACCGATGAAGGAATTGCTCAACATCAAAAACACTCGCGCGGTTTTTCATTGATGGAGAAATACATGAACAACTGGTATGAACCGGTAAGCCCTGATGATTTCAAGATGTATGGCGCGATGACACAAGTTGTACAGGCGGAAGGAATGATGATGGGTATCGAAGCTCAGCGACGCGCTATGCCGCAATGCATGGGCACATTATTCTGGCAGCTCAACGATGTGTGGCCATCTTTTAGTTGGAGCTGTATCGATTACAAGGGTACGCCGAAGCTGTTGCATGAAGCATTGAAAACGGTGTATGCACCACAACTGATTTCCTGCACAACCAACGGCGATGAATTGCAGATATGGTGGATATCCGATGCGCGTATCGATAGCGATAAAATGGAACTCGAATACGCAATCTATGATGGAACTACTTTTCAGGGTGAGGCAAACGCTAAGCTGCGCAGCAAGGATGCTGCGAGTTATCAATCGCCTAAAATGGATTGTACTATCGGATATGGTTCGCGCATGATTCACTCCATCTTGTTGGAAGATCTGGGAGTTGAATCACCTGAAAATCTTGTAATCGAAGTGCGCATCAGTTATCCGGGGCAAGCCAATCCGGAGTATAAGCGCGTTCAGAAAATCATAGCGAAATGTGATATGGCCGTAATTCCATACAAGGCAACATATTCTACTTATGACCCGA